>Ga0163215_101315_pt1 | contig 16387 bp, 14 predicted proteins | sample SynspAceP_FD_185934 | JGI IMG/M metagenome (GOLD analysis project Ga0163215, IMG submission 185934) | Saline lake microbial communities from Ace Lake in Antarctica - Synechococcus sp. Ace-P (Hybrid Assembly) | ecosystem: Environmental > Aquatic > Non-marine Saline and Alkaline > Saline | place... | reverse complement strand
ATTGCGGCATACTTGGCTGCCGTGGTGAGTGTTATCGGCTGTATTTTTAAAACCAAAATCCGTTGGCAATTTGACTTACAACCTTTGGAAAAGATTAGGGCAAGCTGTTTACCACTATGGACAGCCTCAATCGTGGCAATGGTTATACAACAATTCAGTACCTTGGTAGTTGCCCGCTACGTATCCTTAGAGCAGCTTGGGTATTACGCAGTAGCAGTTAAAATTGCCACCCTTATGTCATTTGTATTAATTGCCGTAAATGCCATCGCTGCCCCCAGTTTTGCTGCATTGTTTAGCACCAACAAACTCCATCAACTTAAGGAGCAGGTTAAACATATCAATCAATTTCTAATGGTTGCCGCGATTATTATGTTTAGTGTGGTTTATGTCAGTGCGAATTGGTTGATGGGCCTGTTTGGCGAATCTTTTATTCAAGGGGCTGTTTATTTAAAAATTCTGGCTTTTGGCCAATTGATTAATGTCGGCACAGGCTCTGTGGTGACCCTATTGATCATGAGCGACAATGAGAGACTACATCAACGTAATATTCTGTTTATCGCGGTGCTTACTATCGTACTGGCCTTTAGTTTAATTCCGGCCTTTGGTGCTACCGGAGCCGCATTAACCACTGCCATAGCCATGGCAGCACAAAACCTAGTCAGTTATTACTTTGTGCAACGCAACGTCTTGTCTAAGATGTAATATTTTTGCAAACTGGTTTTATCGACTTACCAGCATTTAACGAGCAAAATGACACTTAAATACCTTATACATGGAGTTACAGCTTCGCAATATGATTTCTCTATATGACAAATGTGTGTTTATTCACATCCCCAAAACAGCTGGGCAAAGTATTGAAACAGTGTTTCTTGAGCGCGCGGGCTTAGAGTGGGAAAGTCGGCAAAGTTTTTTACTAAAGAAAAACAGCGAGCCCCAATTAGGGCCACCAAGGCTCGCTCACCTGACAGCCCTAGAATACCTGCAGTTAGGATATCTAAGTCCGCAAAAGTTTGAACAATTGTATAAGTTTACCGTAGTACGCAATCCCTGGGACAGGCTGGTATCCGAATATGTTTATCAACAATACCCATTTAGTTTTAAAGATTTTATCTTTAAACACTTTCCACCCAAAGATCACGACGATTATGTAAACCATAATGGTCATTATCGCCACGTGATGCCTCAGTGGCAATTTATATGCGACCAAGATGGTCACATAATAGTAGATGCCGTCATTAAGTTTGAGTCTTTACAACACGATTTTAATAAAGTAAGTCTAAACATCACAGGGCAGAAAATATTTTTACCCCATCGAAATAAGACTGCAATGAATACACTAGTGGCTAAGTTGAAAGCCAAGACTCAAAAATTACTAACAGGCACATCTACTAATAAAGTTCATTACAGTGACTATTACGATGAAGAAAGTAAAGCATGGGTTGCAGATTACTATGCCAAAGATATCAACATGTTCAATTATTCGTTCGAAAACAAAACTAGAATGGGGTAGATGAAAGTAACTAAAACAAGATAATAGAAATGTGTGTAGCCGTTTTTACCAATTCAAAAGTCAAAAAATCACTAAAAAAAAGCGAGCCAAAGCTCGCTTTTAAATTGAAATAATTAATGTATCAATTATTAATTACTAGAAATAACACCAATTGATAAACGGTCAGAATCGCTAGTAGTAACTTTAGCTGCTGCGGTTACTTTAACATCGTCCGCAGGAACATTCGTAGTTATTTCAAGAGCAACTTTGAAGCCAGTTGTTGCAGAATTGTAACCTTCAGCCAACATCGCCGCATTTACTAGAGAAAGCAAATTACGTACACCAGGACCTGCCTGAGAAACCAATGTGCCTGCGTCTTGGTATGAAGTATCCACGCCTTCAACCATATAACGCATAGTTATATCACCAGATTGTGATCCATCGTTAGTATGATAGATAATCGGTTGAGTGTTAGGACCGAAAGGCATATAAGGTATTTCTACAACAGAACCATTCAATGTCCATTCACCTAGAGCTGAGTTAGTCGCTACAGCTTTAGTACCGGCAGTAGCTCCAGTACCAGCGGCTTCAGCAGTACCATGATCCGTAAAGTTAGCAGTCACAGCATAATAAAATTTCTGAGTAGGCGTAACATCAGTAGCCTTGTCAGTTTTAATTGTGATGTTGTGAGCACCAACAGCAACGGCATCCCACGTTATAGCTGAATCAGTGATAGTAGTTGGAGCAGGTAATACTTGACCAGCGGTAATCTGGATACCAGCAGTATCTGCATCTTCATCTAAGAACGAGAAGTTACCAGCCAAAGAAACATCAAAATCGATAGCTGTTGCTGGATAAGTCAAAGCACCGTCACTTACTGTAGTGAATGCTGCCAAATCTGTAGTACTTGGGCCTTCAAACGCTAAACGTTGCGCTTCAACATCAACAACGGCATCAAACAATGTTGGGCTCGCAGCGATTGTGAACTGACTTGTAGCTTCAATGATAGTAGCAGAGGAAGTTGTAGAGCTTGTATCGATAGCTTGATTAGTTGAAGTGGCTGCAGCATATGTAGCAACAACAGTAGAACCAGCAACAACAGACGCGCGAGTGAATTCCAAACCTGAAAGCACAACTGTTTCGCCAATTGTTGTTCCACCAGATACAATTTCAGTTACACGATAAGTCAATGTTGACGCAGTTGCATTCAACAAACCTACAGTTACTGAACCAGCGGCTACGCCGTTTGTAGTATAGTTAGAAGGTACAGTAGTAATATCAGCAGCACCACCAACAAATGTAAAGGTAAGAATATCACCAACAGAGTATTCAGCACCCAATACAACTTCAACATCACCAGCTAAAATGTTGACTTTTGATGCAGAGCCTTCAATAGAGAATTCTACTGCATTGAGTTCTGAACCAGTTTTAATATCTGCAGCTGCAAGAGCACTACCAGCAAAACCAGTAATTGCAAGAGCTAATAAAGTTTTTTTAAACATGTTTTCCATTCTCCAAAGTTTCATGAAACAAAAATGAATCCAATATTCTAGAATATATGTTGAGGACCATCTAAATTTTTTTTTTGCACTTAGGCCGTCGCCCAAGCGACTACCAAAAGACTGACCGTATTTAAGAGCTAAACAAAGACTTTGTCAATCCTTTAATACAACTTAAGGTGTATCTATTTATACCTAAATAAGTTCACGTATTCTTACTTATACAAGCATAAAGTCACGCTTAAGTCTTGACACCACTCTAACTAACAAATTAACAATATTCAACTCAAGCTTTTGATTTTAGCTAATTTATTTCTAATTTCTGCATAACGCCTCTAAATTTTGCTTTAATATCATCCCATTCTGAGGAGGACTCGATGATTCTGGGGGTCATCATTATCACTAACTCGGTTTTATCGCCTGAATTAGTTTTAGCTTGAAATAAATTACCTAACAGCGGTATGTCGCCAAAAAACGGCACTTTGGTGTCTTTATTGGATTTATTTTCACTAATCAAGCCGCCCAATATGATGGTTTGTCCACTTTCGGCGATCACTTCAGTACTTATACTTCTTTCAAATAATGAGGGATTACCACCTACCGTAGTACCACCGCTATCAACCTCATTACTAATTGTTTGGTTTATCTCCATAATAACAAAGCCCCTCGAATTGACCGTAGGAGTTACATCCAGTTGTACACCTGTTTTGCGGTATTCAATAGTGGTTGTTTGCCGCTCACTAATGAGGGGGTCACTGGAGGTTTGACCTACAATAGGGATGTCGGTACCCACGCTGATGCTAGCCAACACGCCATCACGCACCACCAGCGAAGGTCGTGATAATATGTTAACCAAGCTATTAGTTTGAAATAAGTTAAGTGCTAGTTGCCCTCTGGCGCCAGTCAATAAATAAGACAAGCCACCAAAACCATCGCCGAAAAAAGCACCTTCTGTCGATAAACCATAGTTGCCACTATTAAAGGCGAATTCTACTCCCTGCTTAAATTCATCGGTAAGAGAAACTTCGGCTATCACAACTTCCAACATAACCTGTTTAGGTAAAACATCTAATCGTTTAATTAAGGGATGTAATTTACGATACTGCTCCCCAGTTGTTTTAAAGACCAATGAATTAGAACGTTCGTCTACCACCAACGTAATATTATCGCCAGATGCTGATATATTTTTATTTATCGTTTTGGTTTGGCTTTTTTCATTTTGTTGTGCTGCTGACGTTTTATCACTAACAGAAGCGCTCGATTGCCCGTTAATAAGTTGGAGTATGCTTTCGCCTAAGTCAGATGCTCGAGAATAATCAGGATAATAAACAAAATATTGCAACTCGCTGCCTACTGATGGTTTATCTAACTGTTCAGCCCAAAACACCACTCTGTCAATTAGCATTGCATTACTGGCAAAAATAATTAAGGTAGAAAGCCTATCTAATGTCACTATCGATACTGCTTTGTCGTTTTGCTCGGCTGTACCGTAAGTTATCCCTTCTTGTTTTAACAAACTGGGCAGATTGGCGGTTAACTCATCTGTAGAGACAAAGGTTGTTTGATAAGAGCCAATATATCTGTTGCGAAACTGGGGCTGGTCCATCAGATTTATAAATTCCAAGCCTCGTAATATGTCCCTTCTTTTACCTTGCAGTAAAATGGCATTGCGCTCAAAGTCTGGGCTGGCTTGTACTTTAGTAAGTTGCTTTAATGTATTGGCTAAAGAGGTTTGCATACCAAATGCCAAAGGCACCATTTGCACTATATCCAATGCGGTATTAGGCACATTTTTAACGTCATTACCATAACCATAAGCGATATCAGCTTGGGTATTATTGGCATTGTCTTTATGGATGTAATAAATCCCATCGTCAAAGCGCACAATATAACCACGTTGCAGTAACAACTCGCTACTTAATTGGTACAATTTTTGTTTACTAATGGCCTGTTTAATATTGAGCGTCATGCCCTTTACATCTTTTTGTATTTCATCACCTAATACATAGCTAACACCTAATACATCGCCAAACACGTAATGCAGAAAATCTTTAACCAATAATTCATCGGCGGCAATTTCAACCATTTGACTATCACTAAACTGCGTGTCCAAATCTTTAGCTTTGTTATTGTCATAAACATTTTCTGTAGTAAAAGAGGGCAGCATCGTCGTCCCCTTTGAAGAAGGCAATGCATTTTTGGCTATAATGTCCTGCACAACAGCTTCGTTGTCATGGCTTGGATTAACTTTAAGATAGGACTCATTTGGTTTAAAAGGCGGTGTCGCTTTATTGGCGCACCCACAAAGAATGAGCACTGTGGAAAAAACTACAACACTATTTTTAAAATTCATTTAATTATTTCCCAGATTCACTATCTTTAATTACTTTTATACATGGTGAGTATAATTTGCTGAAGGCGTCCGTTAATAGTTCGGCTCAAAGATACCTTGGTATTTGTTGTTATAGAGACCTTGAACCCCTCCACCTCGTTAAAATCACTTATCTTTTCTGTAGAATGTTTATCGGTAGGTAAGTCAACAATTTCAATAATCGCATAAGCGTCATTTGAACTGCTTTTGTCAAAAACTACAGCCCGCAATTTTAGCATTTTAGTACCAACAAAAACGTTAAGTAACTCGCCATTTTGCAGCGCTTGTTGCTCATCACTTAATAATGTTGAGTCGAGTCCTTGTTGTGTATTTTCCTGCAGATTAAATCGGCTATATAACTCGGTTATTTTTGCATATTGCGCCTTGGTTAATTGTGCCGTTGTTATGGGCTGTAAGTCTTGTAGCAAAACTCGTTTGTTTATTTCGTTATCACTGGTATAGAAACGTTGGTAGGCGTCGAGTAATACCATCCCTAAAACTAACAGTAGTAAAAGCAGGCTTATAGAGCTAAAACCACCCTGTTTTTGGTGTCGCGAAAATAACGCTAATAAATTACTGCCGCTCACGAATTGCCCCCGCCCCGATAAAACACCAGGTTTAATCGCACACTTGCCGACCCCAAATTCAACTTTTCTTGACGCTTAAAATTAAAACTAAAGGCCTGAATAGCTATGTAATTTTTCTGAGCTTGAATATCTTGTAAAAAAGACATGATTTGAATGGTTTTTCCGTCCACATTCAATTGCACATTGTGCGCTGTAACATTGAATTTTGCTTGAGTTTGTTGTGGAGACCAGCCTATATTACTCACATCAAGTCCGTGCAATTTGATTTTATCCTCCAACCATTGTTGCTGTTCCAACTGAAAAGTAGCTACATTGCCTGAAGTTAGAAAAACATCGTCTGTGTCAGCTAATAATTTTTCTAACTGGTTACGATATTGTTCAATTTCACCTCTATTCTCAAGTACACCATCAATACGACTGATTTTTTTCTGTAGTAACTGAATCTCAATTAACTGTTCATCTTGCCAGTCAAATACGGGAATAATAACAAATTTAATGATCACCAATAGAGCAATAAAACTTAGCTGGACTTGATATTGTTTAAATGCCTGCATGATCACTTTTCTCTGCTGCTATCGCCAGTTCAGTTACCAGGGGTTTAACCGTAAAACTCACCACAAAATATTCCTTACCTCTACTGGTGCGTGTTGGGTTATCAAAACGAGCGTCATTTACATAAGCATTTTTGCTCAATTTTTCCAATAGTGAGGTGGCGCGTTCGGTTTTGCCAGCCACAACAAACCGCCCCTGAATGAGTTCAAAGCGACTAAGATCTGCGTCCGGTAAGATATCTGGCAGTACATACCAAATCGCAGCCACATGTAGCTGAGCAGCAGCAAATTCTTGACTTACTTTGTATTGCTGAATTAAGCGTTCCATTTGGTTGCTTGAATCAAGGGCAAAATCAATACTGTCACTTTGCTGTTCTATTTGACTTTGCAGATAAGTTTTATAGCCTGAAAGATAAAGGCTACTGCCAAGCAGATACAATATTCCTAGAACTAATGCGGGCCCAAGTGCAGCTTTTAAACTCTGGCGGGTGAATTCCACTCTCGGCCAAGACCAAAATAAACCGATTTGCTTTAAACTTAATTTTTTTATGGCCTTGAGCAGATTTTCAGCAATTGCAGATTCTTCAATTACTTTCTGCTCGTTAGCTAACGGCATGCCAACTGACATAGCAAAACTGTCTGGACCTGAGATCATTGCATTACTGGTTTGCGAATAGACTATAGTGTTCTGCAATGTCACAAACAGCGGAGGGCGACATTGAATAGTAAGCATCTGCTCGCTTAAGGCCAGATTTGAAAATAAAAAAGATTCTGGTAAGGTAAGTAAACTGTTAGGCACTTCTTCCTTAAACAACCAAATGTTTACTAAAGTTTTACCATTTTCAACTTTACCCAATTTATAATGCAAACGTTGTCCGGCATATTCGAGATTAATCAGTTTTTTAACTTCGCTTTTACTTTCAATGGGGTAACTGCGGTTGAGCTCTCTGTAGTGCCGACGGCCCACTATTAGAATTCGCGGTGTGAAATCAACTTCATTTGTCGCTACAAATTCAATGTTTGCGTCTGTCGTTTTTTTAAAGTTAAATAAACCTTGATTGTAATACCCCAAGAATTGAAAAAAGCTTGAATAAAGCCACTTAACACTATTCGTTTTCAATGATGTTTTTTCTTCAACCATATTCAACCACGTGTCTCTAAATAATTAACTGGAGTAGTAACAGATGCATAAGGATTTAACGCCAACATCCAAGTTTGACTTAAGGATACTTGCCCGACTTTACTGGTAATGGATAACTGTAGGTAATTGGATGGCGTAAACCATATTCCTTCAACTTCATCGATACCAGTAATGGCATTAAATTGATTTTTACTTAATTGATTATCAGCGCGCATATGGGTTATTTGTTCAAATGTTTGTTCGTCCAACAATCCACGCAATACAACATCAGGAGCTGTCATTGGATTAAAGCTCCCCGCATAGTGAATTGTCATACTTTGGGATAATACGTCATAAATATCGGCAGTTATTTCGGGAATGTGCTTCAAGTCGGTTAAATCAGGAATATGCCCATTGCGAATATTATCGCCAAAAATGCTCTTTTCGTCTGCATAATTCCGCGTAAGGTTATCAATGTCTTGCCAATCTAACAAGTAATTGACTATGCGGTATATCTGCGAAGGCTCAATACCATTTGCTAGTAATGTTTTCCCCAGCAATTCACCGTCTAAAAAATGAGCGCTTAATAAACCTGACTGATCTTGCAAACTTGCTTCAACGTTTTCCATGACTAAAAATGGATGACCATAGAAATTCCATTTGAATGGTGTTTTATATTTATTTTCTTTGCCACTTATATCGTCATTCTTAACCAATTTGTCTTCAGTTAATAATCTGAATAACAAAATACTTTTTGCACTTTGCAAGTTGACTAAGGCAGTGGCACGATCATTGGCAAATGTTGCCAATGCAATTTGTTGTCTTGAAGTTTGCGTGAAATACAACACAAAGACGGACAAAATACCGACTAGTAATAACACCTGTATAAGTGCAATTCCCTTTTGTTTATTTTGCAGCATTAATTATTCTCTTCCACATCACTTAGATAATGTTCTAAAAATCGCTGTGAACTATCATCCAATGTTACCGCGAAAGTTGCCGTTTGCTGACCAATAGTCACTAACACTTCTATTTTTTCGGGGTTAAGGTGGTTATCTACCCCTGAATAATCGCTAAACCAGCGGGTTTGTTCAGCCTCATTAACGTTTTCTTCGGTGCCTTGGTTTTTTATCTGATAACTTGGCCAACCAAAATAACGAAATTCAATTTTATCAGCATTTTTAATTAGTGAAAAACGCTGTTCAAAATCAATTTCCTGCTGTGTATTGAGTAACAGGACGTTTTTTGTAGAGGCAGCTTGATAGACTAAATCAAACTTATTAGTGTCAGTTGGCAACGCTGTTAACCTGAATATTTCTGGGTATTGGGTACTGACAATACCGCCACGACTGACCGCTAACAAACTATCCTCGCGGCCGACAAAAAACATGGTTGGCATGTCTGCTTGCTGATTGTCTCTGATTACAAAGGGCATTACGCCCGACAATAACTCTTGTAATAAAATTAACGAGCGAGACTGTTCAAAATGCTGATTAAATTCACCTAATTCGCGATCCCAGCGACTTGATAGCGTGCTATACATATAGGAACCTGTATAAAGCAATAGACTCAAAATGGAAATAGCAATCATCAGCTCAATGAGGGTAAATCCACTATCTTTTTTCATTTAACCAACTCACCTCATTATATTGATAGTTTTGACTAAGACCGTTTTTTTCGACTTTTAAATTGACCAGCCACAATCTAAAGCGAGGTTGATCGCTTATAAAGCTGCCTTCATCAGGATCAAAGCGCTCTGGCGCGGCTTTAAAATTTATTAACTCAGCCTCCCACCGATACTTGACCCCAAAGTTTTCTCCCTGCTCTGACATCTGAGCTTCGCCTTTATCTAATTGTTTTATTCTGTCACTCACTTGGGATACGATGATAGGCATCATACCGGCAATTTGGATATTGATATCAGCCCGCTGACTGCCAATTAAGGCGCCCCGATAAGATAAAGATATTGCAGCTATCGACGAAATAAGAATAACACTGGCTACCAACACTTCTAGTAAGGTAAAGCCGCCCTGGCATTGACTACTGAGTTTCACTTTCGTTCCTAGTATTAAGATCAATAGTGATTTCTTTATCTACAATTGTCGCTTTAATTGTATCTGGCTCGATAAAACCATGTTTAGTCAACCTTACTGCTTGAGGCTGAAAAAATAAATAATCAAATTCTCGTGAAGGCTGAGTAATGCCATTAATACTAATTTCTGCAGCCTTGCCAACTAAATTTAGTTCAATATCGCTACCGGCAATAAAGGCGCGCTGACTTTGAAAATTTATCCAATTCTTTAACGTTAAGATTTCAGAACGAGCCTGTGCCTTTGATAGACTGTCTATTGCTAATGGACCTACTAAAGACAAAAGCGTGCCGACAATGCTCATGACGATCAACAACTCGACCAAAGTAAAACCTTCGCTTTGGGGTAATAATCTAAAGTTCTTAACTGTCATGATAATAAAATGTCTTTACACACCAAAATCATTTATAGAGACCATGCTCATCAACATGATGATTACAATGCCACCAACCAGACCGCCCATAAATAGAATCATTAGAGGTTCTATCAGCGTAGTGACGCGGCCAGTCCAACTTTCGAAGTCTTGTTTTGATCGTTTAGCAATTTCGTTAAATACCAACTCTAAATTACCTGACTCTTCACCCACTTCAAGTAAGGAAATGAAAAAACCAGGATAAATTGATGTTTGCTTTAATGCCTGCGATAACAAATTACCTCGTTTTATCTTATCTTTAGCAATCTCTAACTCTCTGCGAATATGATGATTATTTACATTGCCAATACATAGACTTAGCGCTTTATCAATCGCTAATCCTGCGCCTAACATCAGTGCCAAACCACTATTGAAGCGGATCCGCTCTATGGTTAACACCGCATTTCTTATTAATGGTGTATTTAATGCAACGGTTTGAAACCATCTTTTGACTACCGGTCTTTTTAATAAAGTGTATAAGCCTGCTGCAAAGGCAACTAAAGCGAGAAATAACCAACCTTGATATTGATTTAACCAAGCGCTGGTAGACAGCAATGCCGACGTATACCAAGGTAGGTCTTTAATACCTTCAAACATGGAAGACATTCTGGGAATAATAAAATTAAATACAAAAAATACACTTAAAATACAGACGAAAAAAATCACAATAGGGTAAGTTAAAGAGCTAATAATTTTGCTTTGTAAATCTCGCCGAAATTTAAGATCTACCGCAAGATCTTCAAACACTTTACTTAAATTACCTGAACTTTCCCCTAGTTCTATTAAATTGCAATATAAAGGCGGGAAAACGTCTGGGTGTTTGCGCACAGATTCGGACAGGCTACTTCCACCTTTCAAATCTTTACTCATCGTATTTAACAACTTTGAGAGAACAGGTTTGGCTTTGTTTTTTCGAATAATATCGATACCACGATCAATTCTTACACCAGAAGTAAGTAATAAACTCAATTCAGCGGTTAAAAATTCGAGATCGGCTAAACTCACTTTTTTAGAAAACGTTAACGACCCTTTTCCTGTTTCTTTGAGTGGCTTAATTTCAGCGGCCAAAAGACCTAATTCTTTGAGTTCTGTGACTACTTGGCTTTTATCATCAGCATCTATTTCACCTTCAAACTTTGCGCCTGAACTGTCATAAGCCCGATATAAAAAAACGCCCATTAGCCTGCTACCCTGACAACTTCTTCTATTGTCGTTAACCCTAACATGGCTTTATATAATCCATCTTCCATTAGTGTTCGTCTGTTTTGCTGGCGATTATATTGTTTTGCCGCACTGGCGAAGTTTGCACCTTTAGGTAGTGACTTAATATGCTCGTCACAGCGCAAATATTCTGTTACTGCCATTCTTCCTTTATAGCCGGTATTGGCGCAGCGTTCACAGCCAGTGCCGCAGCGTAAATCAATTTGTTGCAATGCAAAACGTTTGGCCAATTCGTCCAATTGATATTTTTTTATTAAAGTCGCTGACTCAGGCTCAACAACACTGCAGTGCTGGCAAATTTTACGTGCAAGTCGTTGCGCCACAATAGACACCAGAGCAGCGTTAAGTAAAAATTCCTCAACACCTAAATCTAAAAGTCGCGTATAAGCACTTGGCGCATCATTGGTATGGACAGTTGAAAACACTAGGTGACCAGTCAATGCTGACTGCATGGCTATTTTTGCCGTTTCATTATCCCTTATCTACCCCAACATAATAATATCAGGGTCTTGACGAACAATACTTCTTAATCCCGCAGCAAAGTCAAAACCAATATCACTATTAACTTGCACCTGATTTATGCCATTTAATTGATACTCAACAGGGTCTTCCAGTGTGATGATTTTTACATCATCGTTGTTCAGTGAATTTAGAAACGTATACAATGTGGTGGTTTTCCCCGAGCCCGTCGGTCCGGTTAACAATATAACCCCAGCAGTGCTAGCCAAATCTTGTTGAATTAGCGCTTCAATATCATCTGAAAGACCCAGCGTTGCCATATCATAACGAATACTTTCTTTACGCAAGAAACGCATCACCATGGATTCACCGTCGTTTAAGGGTAATGCTGAAACACGAATATCTAACTCTTCACTGGCAATTTTCATTTCAATCTTGCCATCTTGAGGCCGTCTTTTTTCTGCGATATCCATACCTGACAAAATTTTTAATCGCGTAACAATTGGCAACTGCATTCTTGGGGGAATCCGTTCGGCTTCATGTAAGACGCCATCAACTCTAAACCGAGCTCGATATCGCCCCTCAAAAGGTTCAAGGTGCATGTCTGACGCGCCTTGTCGCAAAGCTCTAATAATCAGAGAGTTAAGTAGATTAACGGTGGGAGTTTCTGTAGCTAGCTCAATTAGTCTATCTTCGTCATCACTAGCAAAAACATCCATTTCGTTGCCTGTGTTGGAGCTAAAACGGTTTATCAGTAATTGCAGATCTGCGTCGGTACTTAAACTAACTTCCGCTTCAATATTTTGTTGCGTTAACCATTCATTAATTTCAGGATTTAATGGGAACGCACAGGCGAATTTCCAACAATTATCATTTACTGACAATGGCACCCAGTTGTTTTCAAACAAGGTCTTTCTATCGTCAATTGATATTTGTGGTAACGGCTTATCTAACCATTCATTAATATTTACCATTGGTAAAATGAAAAAATCGCTATACACATGAGGAAGTTGTTCAGTGGGTAAACTACCCATATTGACCAATATTTGCTCTAACCGTCCTCCGAAACGTATTTGATACTTTTCGGCCTGCTCGACATCCTGTAGCGATACGCGGTATTTTTCAATAAGTAGTGAAGTTAGTTTCATTAGTGATGGACGATATCAGCATCCGAATCATTACCGCCTAGTTGCCCGTCGGTTCCAAGAGACATCAATTTATAAGGTGCATCTCCTTCGCTTGTTCGCTCATAAACATATGGGTTGCCCCAAGGATCCATAGGCACTGCTTTGGGCAAATAGGGACCATTCCATCTGGCATCTTCGCTTTTTCGCAACTCTTCTAATGTCTCAGGATACTTCCCCATATCCAGTCGATATGTGTCTAAAGCTGTTTCAAAAGCGTTCATTTGTGCCTCAGCAATTCCCCGTTCGGCAGTACCAAGTTGGGAAAAAAACTTGGGAGCGACCAATGATGCTAACAATCCTAAAATTACAATAACAATCAATAACTCAATCATGGTGAAGCCCTTGGCGGCCTCGTTTTTAAATATGAACATAATTCTTTTAAAGCCCTTTAACTAATTTGATAGTTGTCAATAATAACTACAGACTGCCTATTGCAGCCACAGCCACAGCAAGTTGATAAATAATTTGGGTTGCATTTGCCCACAGCGTCATATTATCAATATTATCCGAATCAAGCGGCACCACAATTGTATCACCCGGCCTAATATTAAGCTGAGGTTTATTATTACTGAACCAGAAATTACCACCTTCATTAGGTACAAAAACTGAGCCATTAGCCCTTATGACATAGGTACGTTCTTTATCAGCTGAAGCTCTATAACCACCGCTTTTCGAAATATAATCATTGAAGGTTGTTCCACCACTAAACATATGTGAAGTAGGTACATATACCTCTCCAATCACGTTAACAGACTGACTTTTTCCTGGAACGTAAAGAACGTCTCCATCTTCTAGAGTGACATCGTCACTTGTATTACCAGCCAATACGCCTTTAAAATCAATGACGAGTCGTCCAACTGCTTCAACGTCAGTCAGATCCTTTAATAGTTTTTTTGCTTCGTCATAACTGACAATACTGCCAGCACCAGTTTGTTTTCGTAAGCTTATTGAGGCTATTTGTTTACGCAGTTCACCTGCTAACTTTTGTAAGTTCTCTTGCTCTTGTTCTTTTAAGTTTTCGCGTGTAAATACTGCCGCGTCAGCGTCGCCATATTGGGTTAAATACCCCACCCGCTCCATTAAGTCGCTGAGGGTTTCTCCGCGGCGAATAGAGTAATCTCCGGGAAATTCAACCTCACCTTTGACTGTAACCTTCAATTCTTGTTGCCACGAAGGTATCGCAAAAATATTAATACGATCTTTACTTTTTAACTCTAAATCTTGAACAGTGTGGTCTCGCCAAATTTCTGATGGCTCAAAACTAATGTGGGTGATTTGGGCCGTACCATCTGCGTTTATTTCTGAACGTGTAATTTCAGATTTTTTCATATAAGTAGATTCGGTAAATCCACCCGCCGCAACCACCAAATCTTTGACAGTTGCATTTTTAGTTAATGGATAGACACCTGGAACTTTAACCTCTCCGGCAATCTCCAAAATCTGTAATGGAGAGCCTAACCTTGCTTGCTGATTTAGCTTTTCTAGTATGGGCGCTAACAGACGTTTACGAGAAAAGAAGCCGTAATCTTTAAACTCAAGTATCTGTTCTTTTTCTTCATCACTTAACTGAATAATAGGTTGATTTTGTAACAAGTATTTTTCACTTTCCGCTAAAATAGGAGCCACTTGATATTCGGACACGCCTACACTTTTCCAAAATAGCTTCTCTTCAATTCTTTTTTGCCACAGCTCTCTTTCTTTTTTAGTTAACTCTTTTTTACTAAATGCAAAATCACTCAGTGTGGTATCAGCCAGCATATCGTTTTCATTTTTAGAAAACACCACAATTTTATCATTGGGTTGCAACACAACATTGTCACTCTCCTCACTGACATTTTGCTCTAATAAGCTTATTTGGAGAACTTCTAGATCTCTGTTGCGATTTATTTCGCGCAAAACCAACACATAAGATAAATCCGCAATTTCCAACAAATCTTTCTGAACATCAACAATGATGTCTCTGATACGTAAACCATTTTTCCATTGATAGTCACCAGGTCGCGCTACTGCACCGATTAAGGTGATCGAGCCAGACAGAAAAGACGAGACCTCAGGTATCAAAATAGTATCACCGTCGATCACCTTGGTATCTAAAGAATCCAATGCAGATGTAATTTGTATTTTTGAACCATTAACAAAACGCTGAATACTAATGGTGGATGCATAGCCTTGCGGTAGTTTGCCCCCTGCTAAATTAATAACATCGGCTAAAGTATGTTCATTTTTCAACTCATAAATAGCCGGGCGTCTCACTTGGCCATCTACCGAAACACTGCGTTTTATGGGGGGAATAAAAATGACGTCCCCTGAACGCAACATGATATCGTTGGTCGTGTCACCCTGGTTTAACAAATCATAAATATCAAGCGTGGTCACCAGTTTACCCGCACGTTTGAGCTGTATATTGCGTAAAGAGGCGATTTCACTCACGCCGCCACTGACCACTAAGGCATGTGTGATAGTAGACAGAGAGCTTACGTTATATGCACCTGGATTTAGCGCTTCACCTACTACGAATACTCTAATCGTACTCAATTCACCCATGGTAACGCTGACATCAACGCCAATGATTTGCTTTTTAATCTGTTCAGACAAATAACTCTTAGCTTCAGCAAAACTCTTAGTTACCACTGCAATTGGCCCTAGACGAGGGACAACAACGGTGCCATCTCGACCGACTTCTAAGATATATTTTTCATCTTCTTTACCAAAGAGTTGCACCACTAATTGGTCACCAGGTGCAATCAGGTAATTACTAGGTACTGGAGCTCCTGATGTGGGTTCCAAAGAACCCGCAGCACGGCTAAAAAGCTCAGAACCATAAAGTTTTAACTCTTTTTCTGCATCTTCATCTGGAAGTGTTTTATCACTTTTATTATCTTCATTTATTGGGTTTCCATATTCATCAAAATTATTGTTACCAAAATAATTTTCCTTATCTTTAGTGCCATTTTTTGAAGATAAGGTCGAACTTGACAAACTATCAAGAGACGACAAGTCAATGCCCATTTGACGTGCAATTTGCTCTTGTTGTGCTTTTGGCAACTTTTTAAATTGCTCAATTTGTTGTGCGCTTTGTGCCTCAACCCATGAACTAAAAAAGCAAAAGACAATAACGAGAAAAAGATTACTAATTTGACAATGTCGCAACATGCGGCTTCCCTGAAGGCGTGAAAATAATTATTAAAACTAGGACTGATCCTAAAAGCAGCCAGCATGATAACGTACTTATTAGCACAACGGAACGCTAAAATGAGCAGCGAAAGGTCAGTTTGTAACAAAAAAATACCTTGATAATTTTAAACAATTTATTCAATGGTTTGGACATTTCATTGAGTCTCCGTTGGCCTTTACAGAAAATATCTACCCCAACATTATTCTGAAATAGAATTTCCATCAGA
>Ga0163215_101312_pt1 | contig 16402 bp, 14 predicted proteins | sample SynspAceP_FD_185934 | JGI IMG/M metagenome (GOLD analysis project Ga0163215, IMG submission 185934) | Saline lake microbial communities from Ace Lake in Antarctica - Synechococcus sp. Ace-P (Hybrid Assembly) | ecosystem: Environmental > Aquatic > Non-marine Saline and Alkaline > Saline | place... | reverse complement strand
GGCGACCGCGCACTGATACTGCGCCGACCAAAGACGCGGAGAGGTGGCTGAGTGGTCGAAAGTACCGCACTCGAAATGCGGCGTGGGGGCAACTCCACCGTGGGTTCGAATCCCACCCTCTCCGCCATTTATTTCTTTAAAACATTGTTTTTAAAGAAAATTTACTGAATTTCTTAACTCTAATCCACATTTCATACCACATTAATGGGTGCACAGTACTGCATGCCATGGGCGCTTGCTGGACTGTGTCAGCCGACTTGATGGCGTGAACCGGCAAGGCAAATCCCAAAAGGCAACAGAACTAAGGCAATTGAGATCAAACCAATCGCTAACGTGCGCCAAAAAAACGAGGGGTTCTCTGTGCGCCCAAAAAAAACTGAGTGCGGAGTTGTGAAACCCGGACAGGCGCCTTTTACCGCGTTCTGACGCGTTGATTATTGCACGCCGGACAAAAGCCTTCCAAATTTGCCTTTTGCGGGCGCGATCCCGGCTAGCTGGCACATATGCCAGCCCAGAACCTGGTTGCTGGAGAAGACGGGTTTTCCTGTCCGGTCTTCAATCGCTGAGATCACATCCAGTGTGCGAAGATTGGTGCAGGAGATGAAGATCGCCTCCACATCCGGATTGTTGCCGAGTTGCACGGCTGCCTGCAGGATGGAATCCGGAGAAATCCGTGCGACAACCGCCTCCCCGCTGGTTTCGAATGAGCCGAAGACAGGCGTTTCGATGCCGTTTGCCGCCAGAACCAGGCGCATAGTGGAAGACACGTTCCCGATATAAGGCGACAGGAATGCGAGTCGTATCACGCCGTGATGCCGGCATGCGGCGATCAGTGCGGAGATCGGCTCGGTGACCGCCGTTGCCGAGGTGCCCGAGCGGACGAGTTCACCGATCCGCTCGATGCCAATTACCGAGGTTCCGGACGTGCAGCCATAGCCGACCGCGTCAAAGGACATGGGAGACGGGAATAGCTTCGCGCTCTGCCCGATATGATTTTCCATTTCATTCAAACTGCCCGTCGTAACTTCCCTGCCGCTTGGCACACGAGAGACATGCATGGTCACGTGGGACGGTATGATTCGGCGAAACTCGTTCTCTATCGTCTCGTCGGCCTGCAGAACGATCAGACCCAGCCGGGCTTCGTCGCGGCGTTCGGTTTCAAATGCCAGTCCCATCTTCGGGCGCCTTTCGAAGCTTGCAACCTGTCCAGACCGGATCAATGTTGGCGCGCGTATTTCCTTTCGAGCCAGATGGCGGCATAGGCCGATGGGATCGAAACCAGCAGGAAAAGCGCGCCGACCAAAGTCATCGGCTCGAGGTACTTGTAATAGCTGTTGGAGTAGATGTTGGCCGCATTGAAGAGCTCGACCACTGTGATTGCCGCGAGCAAAGGCGTCTCCTTGAACATGGTAATCAGGTAGTTCGACAAAGGCGGAATCATCGGTGGAATGGCCTGGGGCAGGATCACTCGCGTCCAGGTCTGTGCCGTGTTGTAGTTGAGCGACTTCGCCGCCTCCCACTGCCCCTTGGGAACGTTCTCGATGCCGGCCCTGAATACTTCGGACGTGTAGGTGGCGAAATGCAGCCCAAGGCCGATTACGCCGGCGATGAACGGTGACAGGAAAATGCCAAAATCCGGCAGGACGTAAAACAGGAAATAGAGCTGGACCAGCAACGGCGTGCGGCGGATGAATTCGGAAAGCCAATAGAATGAAAACCTGATCGGCCGCGAATGCGACATCTTCAGGATCGCCAGCCCCAGCCCGAGCACGTAAGCGAGGATGGCGCCGACAAAGGTTGCCTGGACGGTAACCACTAACCCCGCCAGCAGGCGTGGAAGCACATCAGCCGCGACGGCCCAATCCCAGTGCATATCAGTTCACCTTCACAGGACCGAGGCCCCGCCGATTTGCGATTGATCTTGCCACCCAGTCGGTAAAACCCACCAGCACGGAAGCGATTGCGAAATACATCACCAGGATCAGAAGGAACGGCTCGAGCGTCATCGCCGTCTGGCCCCGAATGATCTGCGCGGCGAATGTCAGGTCTGAAAGAGTGATCAGCGAGGTGACAGCGGTCAGTTTCATCAGCTCGATCAGCAGATTGCCGAAAGGCGGAATCATCATCGGAATGGCTTGCGGAATGAGCACATAGCGGTAGCGTTGATAGGTCGTGTAATTGAGCGAGTGCGCCGCCTCGCGCTGGCCCTTGCCGACGGACTGGATGGCGCCGCGCACCACCTCTGATCCGTAGCTGCCAAGGTTGAAGCCGCAGGCGATCACGCCAGCGAGAAACGGCGGTAAAGTGAGGCCAAGGAGCGGCAGGACGTAAAACATGAAGAACATCTGCACGAGTGCCGATGTGCCACGGAAGAACTCCAGATAGATGGTCGCCAGAACGCGCACCCACCAGTGGCGCGACAGACGCGCAAGCCCGATGACAAACGAAATGACAAGGGCGACAACCGCGCTTGTGACCGTCAGCTGGACCGTCAGCAAGGCCCCTTTCAGCAACAGGGGAGAGAATTCAACGAGTACTTCCATATCCACCCGGTACGAATGCTGCCTGAGAGGCAGCATTCGCTTCATTTGCTTGCGTTTACGGGATCAGTTCCCGGGGCAAAAGTCGTCGCGTTTGACGTCGAGCGTCGCCTGCGTGGAGAAGCCGTAAGGCTCGATGATGTCAGCGAATTCGCCGCTCTCTTTCAGCTCTGCGAGAGCCGTGTCGTAAGCCTCGCGGAACGCGGTATCCTCAGGATTGAAGGCGGCCCCGGCGCATCCCATCGGCACACCCTTGACCGGCATGACGATTTCCAGATCGGGATCGGCGAGTTTCTTCAACAGGTCCTGGGTTCCGAGGCCGGACAGGGCGAAGACATCGACGCGGCCCTGCTGCAGCATCTTCATGCCGCTCGGCGGATCGGTGAATACCTTGATCTGGTCCGCCTTGACGCCACGCTCGGTCGCGTAAAGCTCTTCGGCGCAGCCCGCACAGGTCGTCATGGTGACGTCCGGGTTGGCGGCGATGTCCTCGTAGGTATGGATGTTATGCGGATTGCCCTTGGCCACGGCGAATGCCTCGGCGCCACAAAGATCGGGTTCGGAGTAAATAATCGCCTCACAGCGATTGGGCTTGATGTAGAGCCCGGAGGTCGCCATGTCGACGCGTCTTGCGAGCAGTGCCGGGATCATCGAGCCATAGGGCACGACCTGAGCCTTGAGTTCCGGGACGCCCAGTTTTTTCATGACGGCGCGAGCGACGTCGGGGGCTGCGCCGGTGACATAACCGTCGGGCTTGATGTCGCTGTAGGGCGGTTCGTTCGCGACCGCGACGGTTGCGTAACCCTGCTTGCGCAGAGTTTCGAGAGTGTCGGCCGAGGACGGTGATACCGCCGCCATGGTTATCAGTGCGCCGGCAAGAGCCAGCCCCAGGTGTTGTCCAATTGATTGAGTTCGCATGACGTCTCCTTTTGGTTTTTGGCTTAGGGGATCGAGGTCAAGAAACGGAAATGAATTTGCTCAGAAAGCTTCGGGTTCGCGGTTCTTGAGGGGTCGTGAAAATGTCTTCCGGCTTTCCGGCTTCCACAATCTGCCCCTTGTCGAAGAACAGCACCCGGTCGGCGAACTCCCGGGCGAAATTCATCTCGTGCGTGACCGTCAGCATCGTGGTGTCGGAATCCGAAGCGAGCTGGCGCAGAACGTTGAGAACCTCGTCGACGAGCTCTGGATCGAGCGCCGACGTGACCTCGTCGAACAGCATGATCTTGGGGTCCATCGCCAGCGAGCGCGCAATGGCAACGCGTTGTTGCTGCCCGCCCGAAAGCTGATGTGGAAAATGGTTCGCCTTGTCGCTGAGACCGACGAGTCCAAGCAGCTCCATCGCTTTTTCGCGCGCCTCGATCTTGGAAGTCTTGCGAACCAGTATCTGCGGCTGCTCGATGTTTTGGAGGGCGTTGAGATGCGGAAACAGGTTGAAATGCTGGAACACCATGCCGATTTCGCTGCGCATCTTATGCAGATGCGCCTCGCTGGCGTCGACCAGCTTTCCATCTTTTTTCTCATGCCAGAGATAGTCGCCGTCGACCATCACGCGGCCGGCACTCAGGGTTTCGAGTGTCATGAGAATTCGGAGAATCGTCGTTTTGCCCGAACCGCTCGGGCCGATCAGAGCCAGCTTCTCGCCCGGCGCGACCTCCAGATTGAGGTCGTTGAGAACCTTCAGGCTGCCGAAGCTTTTATGGACGTTCCGAAACTCGATGATGTTGGCTGTATCAGTCAGGGTTCTGGGCCTCTGGCTTGGCTGCCGGGCGCAAAGCCTGGCAAACGGGAGTGTTTTGATCGGTAACGGCGGCTTTTGACAAACCGTTCGTCTTGTGATGCTAGATGTCATGCTAGCAAAGGTTTTTGATGGAAAAAGTCGATAAACCGTTCTGGTGTGAAAACATCAATCATATAATCAGACAATTTGACCGGACATAATCATTATGGAAACTTCAGCTTCTGACCAGATAATCCTGCGTATGCTGCAGGCCAATTCGCGCGAACGCCTGGAAACCATCGCGATTGAGACCGGCCTTTCCGTTGCGACGGTCCAGCGCCGGGTACGCAACATGAAGGCTGACGGAACGATCATGGCGGAAACCGCGCTTATTAATCCAAAGTCGGTCGGCTATGCGATGACCTTCCTGATCTTTGTGGAACTGGAGCATGAGCGGATCGATCAAATCGACGCATTTCGCAGGAAGGCAAAAGCCGAGCCGCAGGTGCAACAGTGTTACTATGTCACTGGCGAGGCGGACTTTGCCATCATCGCGCTGGCCAAGGACATGGAGGATTACGAGCACCTCACGCACCGGCTGTTCTTCAAGGACTCAAACGTCAAGCGCTTCAAAACATCGGTGGTCATGGACCGCACCAAAGTCTGCCTGGATGTGCCGCTGGGATGAACGGCGAGATCGCGCAGACTGGCCTCAGCCGATGATGACGGGCATCGATTTTGGCGCCGGCCGGGTGAGCCGCACGAGACCATCGGGATTTTCCTCATGCGCCATCATCCGGCCACTCGGTCATCACCAGTCCGTCCAGCCCAGCTTCTGTCATGGCCGCTTGCGCCCTGGAAAGACGCGGCTGGAATTCCGAAACGGGAAAGCTGCGCGCAAGACAATTTTCGCCGGCAGGCGTTTCATTCGGATCGATGCTCATGACGCTTGCATTCAAGCAGGAAGTTGCCTTTCGACCAAGCGCACCCAGAACTCGGCACCCTTATCGAGGATGCAATCGTTGAAGTCGTAGCCCGGATTATGCAAGGCGCGACCGTTCGCGCCTTCGGTCCCGTTGCCGAGGAAGAAATAGGCGCCGGGCCTGTATTCCAACAGAGCTCCGAAATCGTCGGAGGCCAGCAGCGGCGGGCAATTCGCATCGACCATATCACGACCAAACAGCGAGACACCGAGTTCGGCAATGATGCTTGCTTCGCGCGCTGAGTTGATCGTCGCGGTGAATTCGCGATTGTAATGGACTTCGCATTCCGCGCCATGGGCCGCGGCAACGCCGGATGCGATCCGCCGCATGGCAGCATCGATGGCATCGCCCACCGGCTGGGTGAAAGATCGGGCATCTCCGCTGATGGTGACGCCCCCGGGGATGACATTGCGCGCGCCGGCGGTCTGGAAGTCGGTCACCGAAACGACAGCGTCGTCGAGCGGATCAAGTTCGCGCGCGACAATTGTCTGCAGTGCGGTAACGACATGAGCCCCGGCGACGATCGGGTCGGTTCCCTTGTGCGGCATGGCCGCATGGGTTCCGTTCCCGGTGATCTCGATTTTGAAGATGTCTTCGCAGGCCATCACTGCCCCCGACCTGACCGCGATGCGTCCGGCTTCGAGGCCGGGCAGATTGTGCAAAGCAAAGACAGCATCTGCGGGAAAGCGCTCGAACAAGCCATCCTCAATCATCGCCCGTGCGCCGCGCCCGTTTTCCTCGTCGGGCTGAAAAATGAAGACGGCGGTGCCCTCGAAGCACCCGTGCGAAGCGAGATGCAGCGCCGCGCCCAAAAGCATCGACGTGTGGCCGTCATGGCCGCAGGCATGCATCCTGCCCGAATGGGTCGAACGGTACACAAAATCATTTTTTTCGGAAATCGGCAAAGCATCTATTTCCGCCCGAATAGCGATGCTTCCAACGCCATTGCCGCGCTTGAGCACGCCGACGACACCCGTGCCGCCGATCCCTTCGTGAACCTCGATCCCGCCAGCACGCAATTGTTCCGCGATCATGCGCGCGGTCCTGGTTTCATCAAAACCAAGTTCGGGATGTCGATGCAGATCGTGCCGCCATTCCCGCATTTTCAAGCAAATGGGCTTCGGGAGTCCCGAAGCCGTGTTTTCCGGAGCCGGATAATCGTTTTCCATCGGCGAAATAAACCTTGCCAACCCTTGCCGCGCCGTCTGCCGCCTCTGTTCGGCTCTTTGGCAACTGATGCGGTCGATGAACATCAAGCTCAGTATGCTGCTTTCATTTGATCCATAATGATCAATGATTAGGCAAAAAACACCGAATTTTCTCAGATATATCGAATTTTTGATGTCTCATGGTCGAATAGCTGACATATCGTATCACCATGAGATTCACCAACCCACGATTGAACCAGCCGGGCGCAAAACGCCTTTTCCGCACCGAACCGGATCGCCCCATGGCGATGCTGCAGCTGTGCCCTGTCTACGAACCAACACCGCTGCATGTGATGCCGGCCTTTGCCGGGGACCTCGGCATTGGCGCGCTGATGGTCAAGGATGAAACCCGGCGGATGAGGCTGGGCAGCTTCAAGGCGCTGGGCGGCGTATTCGCTGTCGCCCAGATGATTGTGGACGCCTCGGGTGCTGCCGACCTGGACAGCGAGCAAGCCCGCGCCACCGCGGCAGGCATGACCTTCATCACTGCCAGCGCGGGCAATCACGGTCTGTCGGTTGCCGCCGGCGCGCACATATTCGGGGCCCGAGGGATCATCGTCCTGTGCAGCGCTGTTCCCGAAGGCTTTGCCGAGCGAATTCGCAAGGCCGGATCCGAGGTCATCCGGGTCGATGGATCGTATGAGGACAGCGTCGAATACGCGATTGATGCGGCTGAACAGAACGGATGGCTGCTTCTCGCAGATGGGTCGTGGGATGGGTACACCGAACGCCCCGCCCTGATCATGGAAGGTTATACCGTGCTTGCCGAGGAATGCCGCCGCGAGTTTGAAAAGAGCGGGACCTGGCCGACGCATGTCTTCGTGCAGGCCGGCGTCGGCGGACTTGCCAGCGCGCTGGCCGCACACATTCGCGAGCATTGGCCCGCCCGGCCGCAGATCATCGTCGTGGAGCCGGACGCTGCGCCATGTCTGCTCAAAAGCGTTGAGGCCGGAAAACTGACACGCGCCGAGGGCCCGGAATCAAATATGGGGCGGCTTGACTGCAAAGATGCCTCGCTGATCGCTTTCGAGACGCTACGCCAGGACGCCGACCTGTTCATGACCGTGACAGATGAAGACGCGGAGAGTGCATCGCGGAAGTATGCGAGCCATGGTATTCAGACCACGCCAAGCGGCGCGGCTCCGCTTGCCGCCCTGCAAGAACTGGATCCAGGGCCGGATGCACGCTGCCTGTTGATTGCGACTGAAGGTCCCGAAACGGCCTGAGCCCCATAGGGTCCTTTGCCATCGGGCCTGCAGGTCAGCGTGGAGGAAATATCGTGAAAAGACACACTCCTAAATTCGACGAGAAACCGGACACTCTGACCGCCAGTCACTGGGGAACCTATCGCGTCGCGTATGAGAATGGCCTGCCTTCCAGGCTGACCGGTTTTGAGGCGGATTCCGATCCGTCGCCGATCGGTAATGCCATGCTGGAAACGCTCAGTGGACCATGCCGGATCGGTGCGCCAATGGTGCGCAAGGGATGGCGCGATGGGGACCGCGCCTTGCGAGGCCGGGATGATTTCATCGAGGTTTCCTGGGACGAAGCGTTGAACCTTGTCGCGGGCGAACTCGACCGGGTCCGCACAGACCATGGTCACGAAGCCATCTACGCCGGATCTTATGGCTGGGCGAGCGCCGGTCGCTTCCACCATGCACAAAGCCAGTTGCGCCGCTTCATGAACCTGTTCGGCGGCTGCACGGTGTCGAAAGATTCCTACAGCTACGCGGCAGCAGAGGTGATCCTGCCGCACATTGTCGGATCAATGTCGAAATTGCTGCAGGAGCATACGTCTTGGAAAGCTGTCACCGAAGGCGCAAAACTGGTGGTGGCTTTTGGCGGCATGGCACTGCGCAACGCTCAGATGAACCCCGGCGGTACAGGTAACCACAGCCAGCGCGCCGACATGCTGGCGGCGCGCCAGGCCGGTGTTGAGTTCGTCAATATCAGTCCCGCTGCAGGCGATGCCATAGCCGAGTTGGGGGCCGATTGGTTGCCCATTCGCCCGAACACCGACGTCGTCCTGATGCTTGCGCTTGCGCATACGATCGTCAGCGAAGGCCGTCATGACAAAGCGTTCCTGGCAAGCCATTGTACCGGCTTCGAGCGGTTTCTGCCGTATCTGATGGGCACATCTGACAGCATCCCGAAGACCGCTGGCTGGGCCGAAGAAATTACCGGTATTCCGGCCGATACGATCGTCACACTCGCACGGAGGATGGCGTCGACGCCGACCATGATCAATGCCAGCTGGTCACTTACCCGGCAGCAAAACGGCGAACAGGCCTACTGGATGCTGGTCGTGCTCGCGGCGGTCCTCGGTGGCATCGGGAAGAAAGGGACAGGCTTCGGGCTTGGTCTCGGTGCGGTCAACAGTGTCGGAAGCCATCGTGCACACCTGCCTGTCGCTGCATTGCCAACGGGACGCAATCCGGTCGACAGCTTCATTCCGGTCGCGCGAATTGCCGACATGTTGCTCAATCCCGGTGCGCCATTTGAATATAACGGCCGGACACTGCAGTATCCGGATATCAAGCTGGTCTACTGGGCCGGCGGCAACCCGTTCCATCACCACCAGGATCTCAACCGGTTGCGCAAGGCATGGCAGCAAATCGAAACCGTCGTGGTGCACGAACCCTTCTGGACGCCGCTTGCCCGCCGTGCCGACATTGTGCTGCCGGCAACAGTGGGCCTGGAGCGAAACGATCTTGCCGCCTCTCCTCGCGATAATTTTCTAATCGCTTCGCTACGCGCTGCCGAACCATTTGAAGAGGCCCGAGATGATCATGCGATATTCGCAGATCTGGCCGGACGCCTGCGTCCGAGTGGCTCGATTGAGACCGGCTTCACTGATACCTTTACCGAAGGGCGCGACGAAACGGAATGGCTCCGCGTGCTTTACGAAGAAACCCGCCAGCGCGGAGTTGCCGGGGGCCATGTGCTCCCCGACTACGAGACCTTTGTCGAAACCGGCATGCTGCGGTTGGTCCCGCCCGAAGAGCCAGCTACAATGCTGCAATCCTTTGGCGACGATCCCGTCGCCAATCCACTGCCTACGCCATCCGGGCGCATCGAGATTTTCAGCGAAACCATCGAGAGTTTCGGTTTGCCCGGACATCCGGTCTGGATCGAACCGGATGAGTGGCTTGGCGCGCCACTCTCAAAAACCTATCCGCTGCATCTGATCTCGCACCAACCGGAACGGCGGCTCCACAGCCAGCTCGATCACGGCTCGCACAGCCGCGCGGGAAAAGTCCATGATCGCGAACCGTGCAGGATGAACCCACAGGACGCCACAGGACGGGGCATTGGCGATGGCGACCTGGTACGGTTGTACAATGGGCGGGGATCCTGCATCAGCGCCGCGATCCTCGACCAGGGAGTGCGGCCAGGTGTCGTTATGATCGCGACCGGCGCATGGTACGACCCGGACTGGGAAACGGATCCTGATTGTTGCAAGCACGGCAATCCCAATACGCTGACAGCCGATCTTTCAACATCCAAACTCGCGCAGGGACCAAGTGCGCAGACCTGCCTGATAGAAGTGGAACGCTTGGCAACACAGGCGCCAGACGTCACGGCGTTCACTCCGCCACGCGTGATAGACAAGAAAGCTGAGTTCGAGGTCTGACCAGCGGCTCATGGCAGACGGCAATGCATTAACAGGAGGTCCGCCTTGGGTCAGGATTCGACATCTGGCACTATACGGCGGGATGGCAGTCAAAATTCCGTAACATCAGCCATGACTTAGTCTATTTGTTGCATCGTCGACTCCGGTTTAGAGCGTTTCATTGGTTGACTGAATCCGGCGTGATTCCCAGAGGGCGGGTTTTGTGATTCAAGATGCTGTCTGGATTGGAGGCCAGCATCGAATCCCACCCTCTCCGCCATTTATCCCGCTCAGGGCTCCGACAGGATCATCAGCTATTTGTCTTTGACTGCTTTGAGTTGTAGTCCTCCTCGCTGACGGTGCAGATGGTTGGAGAGACGAATGAGTGCTGAAGAACCGGTTACGGTGCATCATCCCGAAGCGAAGCGAAAACGTGGGCATGGTGTTGGCGCGGTCTATGAGACACTCAAGCACGAGATCCTGAATCTGACGCTGGAGCCTGGCAGCCCGATTGACGAGGTCAAGCTTGCCGAGCGCTTTGGCATATCACGGACGCCGATTCGCGAGGCGATGGTCAAGCTGGCGGGCGAGGGGCTGGTGGTGACCCTGCCGAACCGCTTCACCATTGTGGCGCCAATCGACTTCCCCAATCTGCCGCAGTTCTTCGATGCGCTGTCGCTGATGTACCGGGTCACCACCCGTCTGGCGGCCGCCAACCGGACAGACGATGAAATGGCGGCAATCTGGGAGCTGCAGCACGGCTATACCAAGGCCGTCGAAGCCAGTGATGTGCCGACGATGATTGAGGTCAATCGCAACTTCCATGCGGCGATCGCCCGCGCCGGCAAAAACCGTTATTATACCGATCTCTTCACCCGGCTGCTTGATGAGGGGCGGCGGCTGCTGCGGCTCTATTATTCGTCCTACAATGACAAGCTGCCGCGGATCTATCTGCAGGAACACGAGGTCATGCTGGCAGCAATCGAGCGACAGGATATCGAGGCGGCGGACAAGATCGCACAGGCTCATGCGGAGCAAATTGTCCGACAGATCCAAACCGCCATGACCGAAGACCGTCGCCTGAATGTGGACATAAGCCTTTAAATTCACTAGGGAAAACTGGCTATTTCTGACTGGCGTTCTGCTCGAACGGCAGTGAATTTTTGTGATTTGAATCTTTGAAATATTAATTGTCGACAACAAAAATACAAATATCTATAATCCTCTTGTCTCCGAAGAGAGGCGCACGCGATGGGCGTTCGTTGACGCGAACCTGTCGCTGGTCAGAACACCATCAACGATCCGCGTTGCTGCGCGGTCAGAACACAGAGGGTTCTATGTTTAAAGAAATCAGAAAATGGGCGCTGGTATCCATCCTGTCTGTCGCGGCATTGCCGGCAGTCGCCCAGGAAGTCACATGGCAGGTGCCGACATCGGTGCCGGAGGGCTCGCCCTTCTATGTTAATTTCCTTGAGCGTTTCGCCGATAATGTCGACGTTCTCACCAATAGTCGCGTGATGATCGAACCGTTCGGCGCCGGTGTGCTGGTGCCTGCGCTGCAGGTCTATGACGGCGTCCGTGACGGCATCATTCAGGCTGGTCACTCGACCCCGAGCTACCTGGTCAATCAGGATCCGATCAACGCCATTTTCGCCGGCTTCCCTGGCGGCATGGGCCCTGAAGCCTACGTCACCTGGATTTACGAGAAGGGCGGCAAGGAGAAACTTGCTGAGCTGCGCGCCAAGGATGGTTTCAAGAACCTGATCGTCGGCATTGGTTCGTCGGAAGTGATGGCGCATTCGAATGTGCCGATCACCAAGGCCGAAGACCTCAAGGGCATGAAGTACCGCACCTCCGGTCCGTGGGCCAAGGTGATGGAAGAGTATTTCGGCGCGGTTCCGACCGTCGTTCCTCCTGGGGAAATCTACACCTTGCTGCAGCGCAAGGGCGTTGACCTGATCGAATGGGGTCCTCCGTCGGCCAACCTGCCCGAGGGCTTTCATGAAGCGGCGAAATACATCATCGTTCCCGGCGTGCACCAGCCGACCTTCCTGTGGGAAGTCGTGCTCAAGCAGGAAACCTGGGATGCGCTTCCCGACGATCTGAAGCCGTTGCTCGAGATGGCTGCCGAATTGACCACCATGCAGGCGCTGGTGCATTTCTACGGCGGCGATGTCGTGGCGATGGACACGTATCGCAAGGGCAAGAACGAGGTGATCACGCTGTCACCTGAGTTCATCAAGCAGCTTTCGGATGCCGGCGTGGACTGGATCAGCAAGACCGCCGATGCTCAGAAGGCAGAAGGCAAGCCGGAAATGGCTGACATTCTCGCCGACTACATGGCTTTCGAGACCTTGTGGTCTGCTGAAAGCAGCTATCTGGTTCGCAATCAGGACTAACCGAGATAACGGAACCCACCGTCATGACCAGGCTTTTCAATATCGTTGACGCATTCTCCCGTCTGCTGTCCTGGATCGCCCAAATTGTGACGGTGGTTCTGGTCATCTCGATGATCTACGAAGTGGCGGCGCGCTATGTGTTTAACGCGCCGACCATCTGGGCCTTTGATATCTCTTATATGTGTACCGGGACGCTGTTCGTTCTTGGTGCTGCCTATGCGCTCAAGGAAGACGCGCATGTGCGGATCGATTTTCTTGCCCAGAAGATGCCGAACGCGATCCGGCGCAAGCTGGAAGGTTTCGTGTTCGTGTTTCTGATCGCGCCGATCTTCGGGGGGCTTTCCAAGTTTGCCGTCGAGCGCGCCTGGCGGGCCTGGGTCACCAACGAGGTCGAGAACGTCAGCCCCTGGGCGCCGCTGATGTGGCCGTTCTTTGCGATCCTGGCCATCGGGCTGGTGGCGCTGACCTTGCAACAGCTGGTTCATGGGCTGCGGGTGTTCCGCGGCGATGAAGACCAGCCGTTCAAACTGGAAGCCTGACCCGATGACCATTGCCGCTCTGATGTTTCCTGCGCTGTTCGTGCTGGTGTTGACCGGCATCCCGATCGCGTTTTCGCTGGCAATCGTGTCGGCCGGCGCCGGGCTTGCTAAATTCGGTCCGCACGCTTTTGCCCAGCTTTATGGCGCGTTCTATTCGGCCTCGACCAATTTCATTCTTGCCGCGATTCCGATGTTTGTTCTCATGGGCGCAATTCTGGAACGCTCTGGCATAGCCGAGCGGCTGTTTCGGGTGATGCAGATCTGGATGGCGCGACTGCCCGGCGGGTTGGCCGTTGCCACGATCGCCATGGGGGCTGTGTTTGCCGCCGCTGCCGGTGTTGTTGGCGCGGTCGAAGTGATGATCGGGATGATGGCTATCCCGGCGATGCAGCGCGGCGGATATCGCAACAGCCAGATTGCCGGAACGATCTGCGCCGGCGGTTCGTTGGGAACGATGATCCCGCCTTCGGTGATCGCGGTGATGTATGCGTCGCTGGCGCAGATGTCGGTTGGGGAACTCCTCGCAGGTATGATGCTTCCGGGTCTGCTGATGGTCGGCCTGTTCATCATCTATCTGATCATCCAGGGTATTCTGGTGCCACCGCAGCCAACTGAGGACGCCGCCGAGCCTGAAATCGCGCTCAGCGAGAAACTGCGCATCACGGTGACTTCGCTGCTGCCGATATGTGCGTTGATCTTTGCGGTTCTGGGCTCGCTTCTGGCCGGCATCGCCTCGCCAACCGAGGCAGCGTCAGTGGGTGCAATCGGTGCGACGCTGCTGAGCATCTTCTATGGCCGCTTCAACCTGCCCATGCTGTTTGATGCGCTCAAGATCACAGTCCGCATCTCGGCGATGATCCTGCTGATTGTCGCAGCCGGCACCATGTTCATGGGAACGTTTGCGGCCAATGGTGGCTCGCGGATGATCCGGTCTTTCATCGAGGCCGCCGGATTTGGCGATGCGGGCATGATCGTCTTCTTCCTGCTGATCGTGCTGCTCTTGGGGTTTGTGCTGGACTGGACTGCTAACGTGTTGATTGCGGTGCCGCTGTTTACCCCGTTCATCCGGTCCTCTGGCATCGATCCGGTCTGGTTCGGCACGATGATGATCATTGTCATCCAGACCAGCTATTTGACACCGCCGATGGCGTCGTCAATTTTCTATCTCAAATCAATCGCGCCGCCCGACATGACCTATGGCCAGATGTGCCGTGGCGTTGTGCCCTTCATTTTCCTGCAGATTGCAACATTGCTTGCAGTCGCATTTTACCCGCCGCTGTCGACCTGGCTTCCGTCTCAGATTGTCGGCTTTTGATACTGGTTCATTGAAAAAGGACATACCCTGATGGACAACTCGATTTTCACCGGCTGCATGCCGGCCCTGATGACGCCCTGCAAAGCCGACCGGACACCGGATTTTGATGCGCTGGTGCGCATAGGGCAGCAACTGATCGACGCCGGCATGTCGGCGGTGGTCTATTGCGGCTCGATGGGCGACTGGCCGCTGCTCTCCGACGCGCAGCGGATGGAAGGCGTCGGGCGCCTGGTGGCGGCCGGTATCCCCACCGTTGTCGGAACCGGTGCGATCAACAGCGCCTCGGCGGTCGCACTTGCTGCTCATGCAGCCAAGGTCGGCGCGCAGGGATTGATGGTTATTCCGCGGGTTCTGTCGCGCGGCACCTCGGTGAGTGCCCAGTCGGCGCACTTCAAGGCTATCTTATCGGCAGCACCAGAGCTGCCGGCTGTGATTTACAACAGCCCCTATTACGGCTTTGCAACCCGCGCTGATCTGTTCTTTGCCCTGCGCAAGGATCACCCCAATCTGATCGGCTTCAAGGAATTCGGCGGCGCTGCAGATCTGCGCTATGCGGCCGAGCACATCACCTCCGCGGATGACAGCGTCACGCTGATGGTTGGTGTCGACACCAATGTCTATCATGGCTTCGTCAATTGCGGCGCCACGGGCGCGATCACCGGCATCGGCAATGCGCTGCCGCGCGAAGTGCTGCAGCTGGTGGAGCTGTGCAAGAAGGCCGCGACAGGCGATGTAGCGTCGCGGATCAAGGCCAAGGAACTCGAGGAAGCGCTGGGCGTGCTGTCGTCCTTCGACGAAGGTGCCGACCTGGTGCTCTACTACAAGCATATGATGGTCTTGAATGGTGATGCGGAATACACGCTGCATTTCAACGAAACAGATGCGCTGACGGATTCGCAAAGAAACTACGCTGAAAATCAGTATCGTCTGTTCAAGAGCTGGTACGCGAACTGGGCTGCCTGATCCTGAACCCGGTTTTTTGACCACGCACGGGCCGGATGACGGCCCGTGTCACCTGAAGCAGCAGCAGACGCCAGACGCCGGAGGTGGGCCGGTACCCTTTGGCGGGCTGTTTCTGATCCCCCGGTCGACGATTTGTGCGCAATTTAGGCTGTTGCTAACCACTTCGCTTAGCCTGAGGTTCAGTTTTTTGTGGCGTAATGTTCCCTGAAAAATGGGAACACCGCATGGCTGAATTCGAGAAACTGCCCAGTAAAAACTTCCCCGCAGCAATTCAGCTCAGTTGCGCTGCGATTATTGCTGCATTTCTGGTGCTGGGACTTTTCATCCTGTTTCTGGCCGGCGGTATTGCCGACAAGGTCCGGCTGGAGGCGGAAAACAAGCTTGTTGCCAACGAGCTCGATCGCCAAATTCAGTTGCTTGCGCGCGATCAATCCCAAGTTTCCCATTGGGATGACACCGTCTTTGCGCTCTCCGAGCGCATCGATGAGGCGTTCGTGCGCGAAGAAATTGCCGGTTGGTTGTGGGAAGATTTCGATATTGAGACTTCGATCGTGGTCTCTGCCGACGGAAAGCCGCTAGTGGTTGTCGAGCGTGACAGTGTGCTTGACCCGTCCGAAGGCGTGACCTTCATGGCATCGGTCGAGGACCTGGTTTCCGTGGCCAGACAGAATTACATGCGGCAACGCCGTGCGACAGCAAACGGATTTGTGGGACCGGACAAACCGCTAAGCAAGGGCAATGAAATGTTTGCCGCTGACATCCGGAAGGTCAATGGCCAGATGGGCCTTGTCATGGCACAGGCGATTATTCCTGACGATGAAGCCACTTTGCCGGATGGCGCGCCCCAGGTGTTGATTACTTTCAAGCCGGTTTCGGAAAAGCTGCTCGAGACCATGGGCGAGACGCTGGGACTTTCTGATTTCCAGATCCTGCACGCCTCAGAGGTTGAGCCGGATAAGGCGTCGATGCCGGCTGCACCTGGAGCAGCAGGAACCCCGATCCGGGCGGCGTGGACATCCGCCCGGCCATCGGTCACGATATGGAAATTGGCGGTGATCCCGATGCTGGTTCTGCTGGCGCTGGTGGCGGGGACCTTGATGTTTGTTGCTCGACGTTCGGCGGCGG
>Ga0163215_101311_pt1 | contig 16418 bp, 17 predicted proteins | sample SynspAceP_FD_185934 | JGI IMG/M metagenome (GOLD analysis project Ga0163215, IMG submission 185934) | Saline lake microbial communities from Ace Lake in Antarctica - Synechococcus sp. Ace-P (Hybrid Assembly) | ecosystem: Environmental > Aquatic > Non-marine Saline and Alkaline > Saline | place... | reverse complement strand
CCGGATGCGCCCTATATCACCGGCGCGCCCGCCCTATTCTACCTCTGATTTTCTTCTCTTCTCTTCCAGACCTCAGCGTCTCCGCCTCAACCCGTCCGATGCACCGTCGCTCATCTCTGCGCTTCGGTAAGGGGGGTTCTAGGGTTTGTTCCTCAAACCCGCAAGCAGTTTTTTCAGAGAAACTGACCAAAAGGTCTGCTTTTCTCCGAGAAGCCGGATCGCCTACATGAAACTGTCATGTTTTTATGGCTCTATTCGCTCTTCGGTCCAAGAATTTTTCCTCGATCAATCGGTATTTTGTCGTTCGACGAGATCCAATGATGCATTTCTAAGCATCAGATTAAGCCGAATCCACCGAGTCGCCCCATCAAAACTTGGGAATTGCGCCATTAGAGACTCGAAGTTTCCCGATTCCGGCGCCCAGAGATCAAAATCCGATTCATTTCAGGCAAACATAAGACCACTCAAGCAAACGCCCCGGGCTGCTTTTGCAATCCGGGGCGTTTTTCTTCTTCCTTCCCGACATTTTCACACCGGACTTAACTTCGTTTGCTTATTTGTTCATACGGACACGCGCTGCAGTCTTATCGGCAAAGGCTGCCAACCGCGCACGGGCGTCGGGCTGGGTGTTCACAACACCGGCTACCACTGCTTCGGCATATGCGGCATCCATAGCAGACATGTTTTGCATATGGCTCACCGCCGAGCAGATTGCGAAATTCGAAAGTGGTAGGTTCTCAGCTGTCTTACGCGCCAGTTCCAATGCTGCGTCAAAGCTGGAACCTTCTACTATATACTGGGCCAGTCCCAGGTCGACTGCTTCTTGGCCTTGATAGACGCGGCCGGTCAGCATCATGTCGATCATCCGGGACTTGCCAACCAGATCGGTCACGCGGATGGTCGCCCCCCCTCCCGTAAACAGGCCGCGCTGTCCTTCGGGCAATGCAAAATAGGCCGTCTGGTCCATCACGCGAATATGGGCCGAGCTCGCCAGTTCCAGCCCGCCACCGACAACCGCTCCTTGCAGAGCGGCAATCACGGGAACGCCGCCGTATTCCATTTTATTGAAAGCCTCGTGCCAGCGCAGGCAGACATGCATGAAGTCCGCCGGACTACGGTCCTCATCATGATGCTCGATCAGATCAAGCCCCGCACAGAAGTGATCCCCCTTCCCTGCCAGTACAACCGCCCGCACACCGGCACGCGGGGCAAGTGAGAAAAACTCGACCAGCTCCTCGATCGTATCGATGTCCAGCGCATTGCGTTTGGCCGGACGGTTCAGGGTCACAACCCAGACGCCGTTGTCGTGGGCCTCGACCGCAAGGTTGGTATAGCGGGAGGGGTCAATCTTGGGGGCCATGTGCATATCCTGACTATGAAAGAAAACTCAACGCCGATTTGTTGGAATATTTCGCCTGGTTGCGCAACCCGCAGTTTCTGTCAGCCGGCGTTTGACCAAGCATCAAGCAGCTGCGTCTCGAGGGTTAAGACCCCGTCTGCGCTTTTATGAATATTGATCCATACACACAGTTCAAACGGCCCACCGGAGGATCGGAAAAATGACAATGACTGCGCCGACCTCAGCCGGAATGAGCGAGGCGCGCAGCGCCCCTGGATATAGTCGCGCTGAATTCATCACGGATACCTTCTTTATAGTGTGGTCAGGTTTGGCGGAGAGGCCTTTTCACCCGCAGATCATATACGTGGTGCTGGTGTCGCTATCCGCCGCCGCATCGGCCTTTGGGTCACTCCTGCGAACATCTAGGTTGTCCATAAAGCCTTTTTCGGGGCCAGCCGAAGCTGGCCAAGATGCCTAGCGACACCTTTCTTGACATTACCTGCGCGTACTCGAGGCCTGTCTGCGGGGCGGTAAGTTGACAAAAGGGGCGGCGCGCGTCGGGCGCAGCTTCATCACTGCCCAACGATACGTCCGAATTGAAAGCCATGCCCCACACCATCGCGCAGGCTAAAGCAGTTACCGTCAACTTGCTCGGGATCACCATGCCGTATGCGATTAGGGCGCGGGTCTACGACCAATTCGACGTCAAATTACAGATCACCAGACGAAATACCCGTTAAGGCAGCGGTGTTATTAGTGACGGCGAGAACAAACACCCTCACTCTCAAAAACTGTTTACTCGCGGTTGAAGCATTAAACAATTCGCGCCCCATGACCGGTCTACGGCTGGTCGGCCGTCGCAATCTGCCGCCCCGAGGGCTGTGGAAAATTTCGCTTGGGCCATGAAGTTGGAGCGTCTCACAAGGTCCGACGCTGCGTATCGCGATCGCAATCTCCCGACCCTCGGATTTCGCTGTTGAAATTCCTGCTCCGGAGTTGCAACGGTACGGAGCAATGACACGGGAGGATCATTCATGCAAACTTGGCCTGCGGAGATACTGGACCGCATATCTCTAGAGACACACTTCGATAGGACCGGCATCAAGTGCTTCTCCGACCGCCCTTCCGATATCAACGCCATGGTGCAGGAGGCCGTCGCGCGCAATCCGGACGGCGAGGCATTGGTGTGCGAAGATGTCCGCCTGACTTACCACCAGTTGGATAATCTGATTGGCGCTGTAGCTGCTGGTCTTACAGATGTCGGCCTTGGGAAAGGCGACCGTATGGCGCTGCTTTTGGCGAACGGTCCGGAGTTTCTGATCGCGTTGCTGGCCAGTCTGCGCATTGGTGCCATCGCTGTTCCGATCAATGTGCGCGAACAAACGCCGGAGCTGGCCGAGATCCTGAACGATTGCGGCGCGAACGTGCTGATCCATGACACCGACATTACAGAGAAACTACCTGCCGCCAAAGACCTGCCCGCGCTGCGGCACCGGTTCAGCGTTGGAGGTCCAGCTGTTGGATCACGCGACTATGAGACGCTTGCTCAAACCGATAGCCGCTTGGCGCCCGTTGACGTTGTCGAGGAAGACACCGCCGTCATTCTATATACGTCCGGAACCACCGGCAGGCCCAAGGGCGCGATGCTGACCCACTTCAACATCGTCCACTCCGCGATGCACTTCGAGCTGTGCATGGACCTGGGCACGGGCGAACGGTCGCTGCTGGCGGTTCCCGCCTCGCATGTGACCGGCCTGGTAGCGACACTGTTCACGATGCTCCGCACCGCCGGTTGCAGCGTAATCATGCGCGCGTTCAAGGCGGAGGATTTTCTGGCGCTCGCGGCGCGCGAAAAGGTCACGCAGACGCTGATGGTGCCTGCGATGTATAACCTCTTCCTACTGCGCTGCACGCTGTCGGATTACGATCTGTCGTGCTGGCGGGTCGGCGGTTATGGGGGGGCGCCCATGGCGGAATCAACAATTCGGGAACTGACTGAAAAGCTGCCAGACCTGATCCTCGTCAACGCCTACGGCGCAACCGAACTGACATCCCCGGCCACCATCCTACCACTGGGATTGGGAGCACAGAGGGCTGACAGCATTGGAATAACGGTGCCTTGTGGCGAAATCAGAATCGTTGACGAACAGGGGCAGGATGCCGCGCCGGGTGTGCATGGCGAGATGTGGATCAAAGGTCCGATGGTGGTTCCCGGGTATTGGAACAATCCCGAGAAGACCGCGCAGGAATTTCAGGACGGTTTCTGGAAAAGCGGTGACATCGGTTCGCGTGATACCGAAGGATTCGTGCGTCTTCACGACCGCAGCAAGGATATGATTATCCGTGGCGGCTATAACATCTATAGCGCCGAGATAGAAAACGCGCTGACCGCCCATGATGCAGTGATCGAGTGCGCAGCCATCGGCAAACCTGATCCGGTTCTGGGTGAAAAACTGCATGTTTTCATTCAGACCAGTGATCCAAGCCTCGATCTTGACGCGGTAAGGGCCTTCTGCGCCGCCCGTCTGGCCGATTACAAGAAGCCCGATTTCGTGACGTTCACTGCCGATCCGCTGCCGCGGAATGCGAACGGAAAGATCGTCAAGAAAACCCTGCGCGAGATGGTCTAGGCCAACAGACCGCTGACAACTGTTTTTGCCAGCGTGTCGGCAATCTGCATCTGCTCCGTGCGGCTTTGCTCGGGGCGGACGCGGTACCAGTCTACCAGCGAATTGAGCGCGCCCAAAATGGCGCGCCCTGCAATCGCGACATCCGGTACGGACAGGGTGCCATCTTCCAGCCCCTCTTGCAGGACCTTCCGGTACAGGTCCTCGTAATCATTCCGCCGCGCGATCAGCTCGCTCAGGACTTCGCGGTCGGTTCGGGTTTCGTTTGCATGCAGGTAATAATTCACACCCTGACGGATGCTGCGCTGGAAGGGCAGCGTCTCCATCATCACGCGCGCATGGGCGCGTGCCATCTCCAGCAGCTTTTCGTCGGAAGGCATGGGGCGGTCCACAATGGGTAGAACCGCGTCAAAGCAAAACTGCATCGCCTCGCGGTAGACCGCGAAATAGATCTCATTCTTGGACCCGAAGTGGTGATAGACCCGCCCCTTGGTTGATCCCAATTCGCGCGCCATATCATCCATCGTCGCCTTCTCCACACCGTATTTCATAAAGCAAACGGCAGCGGCCTCTATAATCTGCTGACGGCTGCCCACCTTGCGCTTGCTCAGTTTTGGATCTCTTGCGTTCATGGGCATTCGCCTTGTGGGTTGGTATTACGGCTTTACGGTCGGCTTACCAGACGGCAAGCCTGCCCATTGTTCAAGCGTTGCACAATAAAATCAATAACGGTTCCACCGAAGCGTCTTGACACTCATGCGGTCAACGTTGATCTACAAACATACCGACGAGAATGTTTTTGCATAGCTGTCTTTGGGAGGGACGGGAGCAAGCAGCACGGGAGGCGCCACGCGCACTCTGCTTTGCCCCACCGGAATACCATTGCCACGACATCGACATTCCGAATGATCCAATGCCCGGGAGGAGCAGATATGAAACACGTGAAGAAATCTAACGCACTTGCCATGACCGCACTTGGGGTGGCTGTGGCCACCGCAGCGCCGCTATCGGCAGAGAGCCTGAATTTTGCCTATGGCTATCCAAACACATCCGCCATCGGCATCGCGGTCGATGAATATGCCGCAGCTGTCGCCGATCGCTCGGGTGGCGATATTGACGTCACAGGCTTTGCCATGTCCCTGCTCAGCCTGCCGGAAACCAGCCCTGGCGTGCGCGATGGTCTGGCCGATGTAGGCTTTGTCCTGACCCCCTATTATGCGGCGGAATACAGCACCAACCTGTTCCTGCACGAGATGAACCTGCTGATCAATCTGGCCGAGAATCCCAACGGCAAAGAGCCGCTGGCCTTTACCGGAGCGATGATTGAATACACTTTCAATAACTGCCCCGAGTGTCTGGAAGAGTACAAGGCGCAGAACCAAGTCTACACTGGCGGCGGTGTCACGCCACTCTACAACCTGCTCTGCAAGGACTTGAAAATTACCACTGTCGAGGAACTGAAAGGCAAGCGTCTGCGTGCAGGCGGTGCCGGATTCGTCCGCTTTGCCGAGCACTTCGGCGCGCAGGGCGTCCGCCTGCCGGTCAACGAAGTATATGAGGCGCTGGATCAGGGCATCCTCGATTGCGCGATGCTCAGCGCGCCGGAACTGACCAACTACAACCTGCACGAAGTCGTCACCGACATCACGCTCGCCGTTCCCGGTGGCGCGTTTGCAGGGGTTGCTTCGGCCAACGTCAACGCGGACCGCTGGAAAGGCATGACCAACGAGGCACGCGAAGCCCTTCTGTGGGGCGGCAGCGTGATGACTGCGGGAACCACATGGGGCTTCTACAGTGATGACGCGCAAGCGATCCAGAATGCCAAGGACAAGGGCATCAATATCTATCAGGCGGAGCCTGAACTGACAGCCGCGGTGAAAGATTTTGTAAATCAGGATCTGCAAACCGTGTCGGCCCTGTTCAAAGACACGTACGGCGTCGACCGTGCGGAAGGAATCACAGCTGATTTCCCGCCACTTCTGGAAAAGTGGTACGGTCTGGTTGCGGATATCGAGACCAAAGAGCAGTTGCAGCAGCTGTATTGGGATGAAGTGATTTCCAAAATCGACCCTGCCACCTACGGCCAGTAACCATCTTCACGGGGGCACCGATACGTATTGGTGCCCCTTTTTTCATCGTTGAATGAGGGACCCCTTATGAAACCTGTCGGCAGGGTAATATCCTGGATCAACTCCGCAGCCTCCGGCCTCGCGGGCATTCTCGTCTTATGCATGGTCGCCCATGTCTCGGCGGATGTGACAATGCGCTATGTTTTCGAGCAGCCAATGGATTCGACGATTCTATATGTCTCGGCCTTCTACATGGTCGCCATTGCCTTCCTGCCGCTCGGACTGGTCGAGCAAAAGGACAGCCACATCGCGGTGGAGCTTCTTGTCGAGAAATTTCCACATAAATTCCAGACCATCCTGCTGTTCATCGCAACCGTGATAACGGCAGTTGTCACCGCAGGCGTGGCACTACGCACGGGACAAGAAGCCTATGCGAAATACCTCACAGGTGCCTTTTCCATTGAATCCGGTGGCAAGGTCATCATCTGGCCCACCTATCTATCGCTGCCCGTAGGCTTTGGACTGATGTCCATCGTCGCGACCTGGAAGGTGGTTGCCATGATCACCGGCAAGGACAGTGGCCTGAGTGCGCTCGTCGTAGAAGACCCTTATCTGTCGAAAGAAGACCCTAATGTCTGACCTTGAAATTGCCGGCCTTTTCATCGGCGCGCTTTTCTTCCTGATCCTCATGCGCGTGCCCATAGGTGTGTCGCTGATTGCTGTGTCGTTCGGCGGCTTGTGGTCGATGTTCAACTGGAACATTGCCTGGGGATCGCTGGGCATCGTGCCTTATAACTTCGCCAACAGCTGGGTGCTCAGCTCGATCCCCGCGTTCCTGCTGATGGGTTTCATCTGCTACCATACGCGCCTCACCCAAGGCTTGTTCAGTGCCGCGCAGGTGTGGCTGTCAGGCCTCCCCGGCGGGCTGGCGATTGCATCGGTCTTTGGGTGCGCAGGCTTCGCAGCGGTGACCGGATCATCGGTCGCATGCTCTGCCGCGATGGGTAAGATTGCGGTGCCGGAAATGATGCGCAACCGCTACAGTGCCGAACTGGCGACCGGCACAGTGGCCGCCGCAGGCACCATCGGGGCGCTCATTCCGCCCTCGATCCTGATGATCCTCTACGGGATCATCTCGCGTCAATCGGTCAGCGCGTTGTTTCTGGGCGGTCTTGTCGTCGGTATAATTACTTTGGTGGCCTATGTGCTGCTTATCGTCATTCGGGTGAAGCTGAACCCCAGCCTCGCGCCTGCTGTCGAAGGCAACCGCGCGACGCGGGCGGAAAAGATCAAAGCGCTGGGTCAGACATGGCCTGTTCTGCTGATCGTGATCGGTGTGTTCGCGGGGCTCTTCGGCGGTGCGTTTACCCCAACCGAGGCAGGCGCCATCGGCGCGTTGTTGTCGATGGTGGTGGCCGCACTCTACCGGACGCTGACGCTCAAGGCAGTGCGCATGGCGCTGGTCGAGACAATCACGACCACAGCGGCGTTGCTGATCATCGCGGTAGGTGCGAGCCTGCTTACGCGCTTTCTGGCGCTGTCGGGGATTGGCGACGCACTGTCTTCATCGGTCTTGGCGTTTGGCGCCTCGCCTGTGCTGATCATGGTCGGCATCGTTATGGTCTATCTGGTCTTGGGCATGATGCTGGAGCCGGTGGGCGCTATGCTTTTGACGCTTCCTATCGTGATGCCTCTGGTTGAAGAGACAGGCTTTAGCCTGCTGTGGTTCGGCGTTGTTCTTGTCAAACTACTGGAGATCGGGATGATCACCCCCCCGATGGGAATGAACGTGTTTGTGATCAAAGGCGTGGTGGGCAATATTGCATCGCTGACCACAATCTTCCGGGGTGTGTTCTGGTTTGTTGTGATCGATCTGGTGATCGTCGCAATGCTCATCGCCTTCCCCGAGATTGTTCTGTTCCTACCGAACTGGGTGGGCTGAGGCGGATAGGGCCCCGTCCTGGGCGCAGAACGAAACCAGAGAATTGATAAGGTGTCGGTCCCGGACGGGTCCGGCACCTTTTTTGTTGCAATGAGATCGCGAGTGAACGCGCCAAAATCGGCGGCATTTTTCGGGCAAACCGCGCTACATGTCCTGCCTTGATTCTTTGGATGCATCGCAGAACAAGGCAATCTTGTTGCCCTGCGGATCACGAAGGTAGCCTACATAAAAATGAGGCCCGTAGGCCGCGCGGAAACCCGGCGCCCCCTCGTCCGAGCCGCCTGCGGCCAGTGCTGCGGCGTGAAGGTCACGCACCTGTCTTTGACTGGGCGCCTCGAAAGCGATCATCGTACCGTTCCCTGCAGAGGCCGGCTGGCCGTCAAAGGTCGGTTTCACGTAGAAATCCGGCAAAACGGGGGACTGGCCTGTTGGTACGGGCAACGCATAACTAAGCCCCTCCGGGCCTTCCTTGAGCCCATAGGACAGTGCTGGCAGAAACGCCGAGTAAAACTGTTTCGCGCGCGCGATATCGTCAGCACCGACCGTGACATAGGCTATCATGCTCGATGTTCCTCCTTGCAGGTTTGGTTAATGCCAGAGGGTTAAGACACGATGGTATGCCAAGTCACAAATCTGCTCAATCACTGCGATAGCGCCCTGCGTCCAAAACCTACCCGCTCAAAGCCTCGACCACGGCCAGGTCGGCCATTTCCAACACAGCTTCGCGGGAGGCGGCCACAGCGATGAAGCGGCCGTTATGGCAGAATTTAGCCCCGGTAACGCCGCTCGCTTTTTCGAGCGCCTCGTCGGTCAATCCCGCCCATGCGGCAGGCAAATCCGCGCAGTTGTCGAATGTGTCGTCGCCCGTGCGGATCGTGGTCAGCGCCCAGTCGGTACCGCGCGGATGGACAACGAACAGCAAGTGGGCAGCGCCCGCAGCCTCTACGCCCGCACGGAAGGGCATGCCCATAGGCAACTCCAGAACGCGCCGGTCTCCTGCAGCCTCAATCGCGGCCATAACCATTGCCTCGGCGCGGTATTTCGCGGCCTTGCGGTTAATCTGGGCCTCAACAAACGCGCGCGCTACGGGCAAGGCATCCATAAAGGCACGATCATCTGCCCCCTCTTCGCGGTCATCGAACACAGGTTTCAGGCTCTCAAGCAGCACGGGCAGGGTCAGCCCGGCAAACAGCGGCCCTGCCTCGGCGGCGTTCACAGCCCCGTTGTCGAGCAGATCCACAGGCAGCACAAATCCTCGGTCAAATGATCCATGGATCGCCTCGATGTCACACTCGGGCACATCCATCGTGCGCAGGTAGTCATGACCATACTGTGCCCAGATCAACCCGAAAGAGCTGTAGGGCTGGCCATCGCTGCGCAGCGGGTTGGGCCGCTGGTGATGATCGAAAATACGCGACTCTGCGTCAAACTGCCCACCGACATCATATATAATCCGACCTTCATCCGGTGTGATCCACGCCCTGTCACGGCTGCGGACCAGCTCCGCGTCAGGGAAAAGCAACGTCAGAATGACAGAGGACAGCAGTTCATCTGCATGAAAGCCACCGGAATGGGTCACGAGGTGGGAAATGGTCATAATTAAGGCTCCAGCCGGGCGTTGAGTTATTCTTGCACCCGCATTGGGAGGTCGAATGATGTGCCCTAAAGGCTTTGTCCACAACGCATATAAATCAGAATATTGTCGAGGGAGGTTTTTGCGACGCTGCGGGTTTTCGATTATGTCCGTTCTGCGCTAAAGCTTGGGCAGTGCAGGCAGTCAGCTCCGACAGTGCAGGTTATCTTGTCGATAGATAGTCCGCTGAAACGTAGCCCGTGATCTGCGGCGCTCTCGCAAGCGAGACACGGCACCACAGCTGACCCATTTCAGTTACGCAATCACGGCGATTGAGCGAGGTTCCGTCAGGCAGACCCAAGATTACACTAAAGCCAAGGCCCGGCCCTGCCCGCAACTTCAACAATTCTTCCGGCCCAGCGCCTGCAACCGAAGTGCGGTCAGTAGCAAAGTCGCTGCAACCCGAGGTGAGAAGGCAAGACAAAATAACCGGAATAATGCTGCGATACATGATGTGACCTCTTTTGTTTCGGTACGGATAGACCGTCAGCAGACCAATGCCTAGCGACATTTTCCGCTCCGTACTATCGTCGCAGCAAACCCGAAATCAGGCTCGCCGCCCGGAGCAGCCGCGCCCGATAAATGAAACTTTCAACACAAGGTGGCTGCGCCCAAATGTAAATCGGGGTAAAGTTATCTCGGAAGACCTCGAATAATCAAGTGGATTCAACACGTTATTTTTGGCGATTTCGGAATGGGAGCAAAGATCCCGCGAGAATAGGAGCATACGGCGGCAAAACTGAAGAAAATGCAACAAAAAAAGCCCGCCGAAGCGGGCTCATTTCATCAGAATTACCTGTGTGAAGTCAGGCTGACTTCCTCATCTCAAGGACCATATCTACGTCAACGTAGATGGCGCTAACGCCCACTTTCCCAGGTTGGCGAAAGGCGGGGATTTCGCCGGACAGAACTCGTGCAAAAACACCTTCAAAGCTGCCAGCTCCGCGCTGGCAGGCATATGCGAGTGGATGAAAGTTCGCGCCGGTATCGAGCGCAAGCTCTGGAAGTTCGCCTATCTCAGCGAGGAAGTCATCCAGGTGCTGTCGAGCAAAGACGACATGCCGAACGGATCCGCGACCAGTTCTTGGAACAAGCGGTTTCAGCGTACCGCTCCGGTAAAGCGCTTCCACCTGCCCCTTATTGCCTCCGATATGTTCAGCGACATCTTGCAGCGGCACTGCAGTTTTAAACGCTTCGATCAGTGGCATCGTTTTCGCCGCGTCGAAAACCATATTACCGCTTTCAACATCGGTTGCAGCCGACGGGATCTGGTCGAGCTTCTTCAGAAGGCGGCAAAGACGCGGACGGTCGATGCCCACTGCGGCAGAAAGGCTATAGATCGTATAGTACCGGCGATCAGTAATCTCGACACCCAACACGATGGTGCCCGGCTCCACGGCTGAGTGCTTTACGATATGTTCGCGCAGGATGTCCCGTATCGGCCCAGGATCGATGGCATTGCTTCGACGATCAAGCCAGTCGAAGAGCTTTCCGTAATAGGCAAGTGACCCTGCCTGCACCGCTGTAGCAGGCGATGTCTGACGGATAGTATCCAGTGCTTCGGCAATTGCCTCAGGCCCTTCCTGATAGATCGAAAATCCGATGTCCGTCGCCTCTTCTGTTTGGGTTGGGCTCAGCCTTGTCAGCGCCACCTGGTGGCCATGCTCAAGGATGGCTCCAAGCATCTCCGAGGCGGCAAGTACCTGCTCTAACGTCTGCCTCTCCAGCCAAGGGTTGCTCCCGCAGAACTGTTCATCGAGCCTTGCCCGCAACCACAACATATACTCTGGCGTCTCAGAGTCGATTTCCTTCACTTGCGCCAAAGGCCGCCCTTCGAGTGCCATCCGCAAATTGGTCGTGTTTTTCACCGGTGCCGCCACCAATTCTACGCAATGCTCAGCACACCTGCAGACGTGCCTGAAACCCCAGAGCAGACGAAACCGACGGTTTTCCTTACAGCCTTCTTCGGCAAGGCAAGCTGGGCAATAACGAGCAACACGAGGTGACAGAAACGTCTTTGAAATATCTTCTCCACGGAAGGATGCACCACGCGCATGCACCCGAATGGAGATAGGATGCAGTACATCGACTGATTGCCCAATCGCATCTGCAAACATGGCGACCGCATCAGATCGTCCTGAAACAAAGTGTTCCTTGTGGATGCCACGGTCAGCAAGCAGCCGCTCCATTCCACGGTTGGTGTGCATCAGTGACAATCGGTCAGCATAGGACAGAAGCGTCTCGCCGGCATCGATGGGGAAAGCTGGGCGCAAATGCATCATTGCACCCATCCGATAGCTTCCAGCTCCGTTTTAACGGCGGCCCAAAGGCCCGAATGGAAGGGGGTCATACCCGGTTCACCGTTGCGCTTCCTAAACACGCGCTCGGCATACTCAAGAGAAAGGTCATCGCGCTTGCGACTGACTGCTTCACGAAGAATCTCCTTTGCAAGTGCCACGCACCCACCGACCTCGCCATGCTCAGCAAATTGGATGCGTTCTGCGAAAGCGTCAGCTGCGTCCATTTTGAGCCCAAGGGTTTCTGCAGACTTCTGGAAGTTACTTGTGAACAGACGGCTGGAATGAGTGTCTGGGCGGATTTTTGAAAGCTGATGGACCGCGAAACGCCGATAGGTTTCACGTGACGGCTCAGACATGATCGCATCTCGTAGGGCGGGCACTCCAGCGATTATAAGCGCCACACCATGATCAGATTGCATGACATGCTTCAGCGACTGAATCGCAGTACGGACATCCTTGCCTGGTCCAGGCTGGAGCATGTGATGGCACTCGTCAATAACTACCGCCTTGATACCCACCACACTGAAACGGTGAAGCCCGATTTCCCAAGCATCGGCAGCCCGCAACTTGGGATGAATGTCATCATACCCAGTCAGTTCGAGAATAATCTCTGCAAGCTTCTTCAACGATGCCTCAGGTGGGACGGTGACATACAGCGTGTTTCCAGAAGGAAGATCGTCAACATACATGAATTTTGTCAGCACAGTATTTGTCCGAAGCAAACGTTTCAATTGCGCTGTCTTGCCCTGCCCCGACCCACCGAGAACCATCAGGCCCTTGGTCTCTCCCGTGAGGGGGTCATGACGGGGCTCGCTGGTCATATTGCCTCATCGTCAACACCAAAGAGATCCTCAAGATGATCGATCAACATCTCATCCTGACCGAAACGCCAATAGCGCTCCTCAAGCCACGCGAGCTTCTGGCTGATCGTCATGGCCTCGATGTGTACGGTTTCATTCATATTTTACTCCATTGAGTCATCATCAGAAATTTCTCTAGCCGCCTCGAATTCATCAGGCGCAGCGGTGGCTGAGGGTGCTGGTGGTTCGACATCGAACTCAGGATCACCATCGATGTCATCCAGAAGGTCACGATACTCACCGGCCGCATGCTGTCTCTCTGCCGTTTTTGCAAACCGGCCGAACCGCTCAATGTCATAGGTCAGATCAGCGGCAGTTTTCGGAAGGGAAATCAATCCGCGCAGACGCTTGAGACGGTAGCTTTCAGAATTCACGTTGTTGAGAAAATTGCGGCGCGCAGTGACTTCATCTTCATTGGGATCTGGTTGCTCACTGAGCCAAGCCTCAAGATCGGTATCAGTCCTCCCGATCCACATGTCGTTAGCGGCTGTGACCGTTGACCAAGGACCGTCATCCGGCCGAATGCTAATGGTGCCGATGTCACCGCCCCACCATAGAACCTCGACGCTATCGATTCCGGGCGTGTAGTACATCTTGATGGAGGCATCGTTCTGATAGTTGATATGTTTGACACGAACGCCTTTCTTGCCGACCTTTCGTGTCGTGCGGACCCCGAACACTTCGCGCATTTCGTCGGTGCTCAGAGCGCGCGGGGCGCATTCTTTTATAGCTTTGGACCAAGCTTGCGCTGGGGACATTCCGAGAGAGGAGTGTTTTCTCGTGTGATACGCATCAACAGTCCAGCGAACCAACCAGCCCAAAAATGCTTCGAGGGTCAGGGTCGCACGTTCTGCGGAGTCATTTTCGCCCTTTTCAACTACATCGCTGAAGGCACGACCCGAAAACCGCAAAAGAAGATCACTGTGGATCGTCCTGAAAACGCGTTCGATGAAAGGTTTCAACCAGGGTTTGCCAGCAGGGGAGCCGATATTGGTGACGCCAAGATAGGCAAGAATGTCATAAGCGTCGTCCGAAATGTATGCTGAGCCGCGGTCAAGAACGATCCCTTCTGGAGACCCACCCATGGGCCAGCCGAACTTCGCGCCTGCCGCGTCAGCAATTGGCGACTTATCTGTGTAGATCATTTCAAGCGTGTGCTTGAGCGGGCTCTCAATAGCATTCGGTACGATCTGCAATGCCAACAGACATCTGGTATGGACATCAATAGCGGCTGACAGTGTGACGCGACGTGCAGCACCGTCAAGTTCAAGCAATCTCTTGACGGACGCCGGAAGGTGATCAAAAAGGCCTGTCTCTTCCATCAATACAAACAGATCAGCCGTATACTCGTCGACTTCGACGCGCTGGAGCGCCCGAAAGGTTTCAATGCCTACCCCAAGCGCATGCATGTCTTTATAAGCTTTGTCCCAACCCACCTTTCGTATGGCGCTGTCGATCGGCGCATGTTCCTTGATCAACCCAAGAATATAATCGTATCCAACTCTCTTCATTTTCGCTGCGGGGACTGGCAACCGCTCCCGGCGGTCGTTTTCGGCGGAAATGGCAGCTTGAACGCTTTCGACACATGACTTGATGGTCGGGCGTTCCTGATCCCAAAGCGTATCGAGGATCTTGCAGACAAACGCATCAGTGGCGTCGTCGTAACGCTTGTACTTTCCGCAATTGCGGTAGCCATCAAACAGACCATCCTCGCCTTCGATGCGCAACTGCCAGTACCACTTCCACATGGTGTGGCCGCTCTTGAATCCCTGATGATACTCGACCGCGCGCTCGCTCTCCAACTTGGTCTTTTTGACCTTTGCGCCGCCCCGCTTTGCCTCACGCATAGACATCGCCGCCAGATACTCGTTATGGCGCTGCGTTCCATTGGCGACGATGGCGACGATGTTTTCGGAAAAATTATCGCGGGTGAGTTGGAGTTCCCCTTTGTCCAGCATGTCTTGAATCGCCAGAACATATTGCTTCCGAAGCCGCATTCTATTGATTTCTACCAGGACCCGTTCGCTGCGACGAACCTTATTCGGATCAAAGGGCTTGGCCAAAGGCCGCTTGAGAACTTTCAGCTTACCGTAATTGTTCTCGGTGACGATCATCTCATACGAGAGGACGGCCGGATTGCTTTCATGGCATTCGCCAGTATCCGGATCTGTCCACTCCTCCAGAAACGTGTAATACCCTTCCTTGCGCAGTTCGAGCACTTTGCCTTTACGGATTCCGATCTGGAATTCGCAGTCCTTCTCAAGGAGAATCTTCACTTTCTTTTGGAAAGGGGCAGCCACTACGCAGCCGTCCGATTTTCAATCAAAGTTGTTGGCTGGATTCTTTCTGGTGTAAAAAGGCTCACATGCTCGAAACGGATAGCGCGTGCCACGCTGAAAAACCCTCGCCCACTGATACCTGTTTCATCCAAAAATTCACTGATCGAAACCGGCCGAGACAGCTTTTTCAACTCTTTCAGAACAGCCTCGTCCAACTCCGGTTCAGGTTCCCTTGCAGCATGGAACAGCCTGGAATTGTGCAGCTGTACTGGATGCATATTACGCTCGGTAACCGTTGCCACCGCATCGCAAATGTTACCAATCGCTGCCTGCCTCACCTTCGAAATCAATGCCCTGTATTCATAGGTAACTGCGATGCGTTCTGGCTTGACTGAAATACAGATCTTCCGCCCGCCTTTCTGGGTAACGCGGAAATCGAAATAATGGTGGCTTGGGTTTCCGTTGGGTAACGTGAACGGCAAGTCAGCCAGCTGTTCTTCGATATCCTTGAAGTCGGGACGATAAATGAAACACAACGCCACATCATGCTCGGTAAAGCTGCCCCAGCCCAGTCGCTGATCTTCTTCGCCTCTCTTGAACACCAGCTCACCAACAAAATGACCCTTCGATGATCTCGGGATAGAACGCACCGCACGGCTCTTCGCTGGTGGCTTCCTTAAGTGCTTTCTGGCCTTTGTCATTTAATAAGCACCCCAATGGGCGCTGCATTTCCAGAGCGCTGATTGATTGCAATTCTATTGCTGGCTGTCTGCATCGCATCAAGGTGACAAAGCGCATGGAGACAAGCGTCGCATTCTGACCCTGCAGGGGCCCAGCCGACAGAAGCGTGGCTCAAACCTTCAGATGGTTTGATCGCCGATTCGTAATTCGTCGTGTCGCCCATCGGACAATTCTCCACCGGTCCGCGCCAGCGGGATGCTGGGCGGTGATTGATTTCAGTGGAGTGAAGGTCGGTACCTGCTTGCCTGGGTCCTTGAGGACCTCTATAATCTCACAATCAACTACAGGGTACTTGAGCCCTCACTCCAGCGCGCCGCTTTAAAGGCGCGCTGTTTTTTTTCGATCTCCTTCAATGGAGATCTGCGTTTCGGTCCTGAAGGACCATCAGTCACAAGACAGAGCTAAAATGCATTTCTACACCGCTGAGTCGAGTCATTTTTATATTTAATTCATGTACTTAGCGAAAAATTCGACGGTCACCAAAGTTTCAAGCACGCTGTATCTGAAGTGGTCCGGCAAAACTGGACAGCGTGCTAAGATGTATCCAAGCTTGAAGACAGGATACACAAATGACGAAGAGACGCAGTTTTTCAGACAAGTTTAAGGCTACGGTGGCGCTTGAGGCGCT
>Ga0163215_101310_pt1 | contig 16430 bp, 13 predicted proteins | sample SynspAceP_FD_185934 | JGI IMG/M metagenome (GOLD analysis project Ga0163215, IMG submission 185934) | Saline lake microbial communities from Ace Lake in Antarctica - Synechococcus sp. Ace-P (Hybrid Assembly) | ecosystem: Environmental > Aquatic > Non-marine Saline and Alkaline > Saline | place... | reverse complement strand
TGCCCGCCATTCCGGCGGAGGAGCGCGCGCTCACATCAGGGCCGGAGCTTGCGATGAAATTGCTCAAAGTGGTGGTGCCGCCCATCGCCCTGATCGTGCTCGTGCTCGGCTCCATCATCGGCGGTGTTGCCGCCCCGACGGAGGCCGCCTCGATGGGGGCGCTGGGCAGCCTTGTTCTGGCGCTGCTTGCGGGGCGGCTGAACATGTCGGTCCTGACCGCAGCGGTGCGTGGCGCGTTCGTTACCAGCGCGATGGTGTTCCTTATCCTGATCTTTGCACAGCCCTTTGGCCTCGCATTTCGGGGCTTGGGTGGCGAGCGTCTGGTGCAGGATGCCTTTTCCCTCGTGCCCGGTGGGCTGAACGGGCAGATCTTCTTTTTGATGGTCGTGCTTTTCGTCCTGGGCTTTTTTCTGGAATGGATCGAGATTTCCTACATCGCACTGCCTTTGTTCTTGCCGATCTTTCAGGCAGCGGGAGTGGATATGGCATGGCTTGCGATTTTGGTCGGCCTCAATCTGCAAACGTCCTTTCTGACGCCGCCCTTTGGCTGGGCGTTGTTTTTTCTGAAAGGGGTCGCCCCCCCGTCGGTGAGGACCATCGACATCTATCGGGGCGTCATTCCCTTTATCGGGCTTCAGCTCCTGTGCGTGAGCCTCGTATTCTTCTATCCGGGTATGGCCCTGTGGCTGCCTGCAGCAATAGGGTGGTAGCATGCTGAAATCGGCACTTGGATTGAACGGCGGCATCACAGCGCCGCACCGCGCGGCAGCCTTGGCAGGGCGAGATGTTCTTGCTGAGGGGGGCACGGCGATCGAAGCCATGGTCGCTGCGGCCGCGACGATTGCGGTAGTCTATCCTCATATGAACGGGATCGGAGGGGACGGGTTCTGGATCATCCACCGCCCCGGTCAGGCCCCCATCGGTATCTCCGCTTGCGGTCAGGCGGCAGATTTGGCGACGCCGCAATTCTACGCAGCACAAGGGCACCCCAATAGCATCCCCGCACGCGGCGGGCTTGCCGCCCTGACTGTACCCGGCACCATCGGCGGCTGGGAGGCGGCATTGTCACTGGTGCCCGAAGCGCGGCGCCTGCCGTTGTCCCGATTGCTGCGCGATGCGATCGGCCATGCGCGGAGCGGTATCGCGGTGACGGGCAACCAAGCCGACTGTACGCAGGAAAAACTCAGCGGCCTGCGCCATGTGCCCGGTTTTGCCAACACATATCTGATCGATGGTGAAGTTCCGAAGCCTGGCGCGCGGCTTGTGCAGGCGGCGCTGGCGCAGACGCTGCAACAGCTGGGTGATGATGGCCTCCAGAGCTTTTATGACGGATCGCTGGCTCAAACACATGCGACATTTTTGGAAGCGAACGGCAGCCCCCTCCGACTGGCTGATTTCAGGAAGTATGCTGCGCGGCTGGTCACGCCTCTCACCTTGGAGACATCTCACGGACAGATGTTCAACATGATTGCACCGACGCAAGGTGTCTCATCGCTCGCTATTCTGGGGCTGTTCGACCGTTTGAACGTGCGGGAGGGGGAGGGGTTCGACCATCTGCACGGGCTGATCGAGGCCACCAAACAGGCTTTCATCCGGCGCAACAGTGAGTTGGGCGATCCTGACCATATGAACGTACCCGCACAGGAGTGGCTCACCCCGGAGGCGCTGGATGCGATGGCGGCCCGGATCGATCCCGTCCGTGCGCTCGACTGGCCATACGAGCCCAAAGCAGGCGACACGATCTGGATGGGCGCTGCCGACAGCGAAGGCACAGTCGTAAGTTTCATCCAGAGTGTTTTCTGGGAATTCGGGTCGGGCCTCACCTGCCCGCAAACCGGAGTTTTCTTCCAAAACCGGGGGGCAGGGTTTTCTTTGCAACCTGGACCAAACCAGCTTGGACCAGGCCGCCGCCCGTTCCACACATTGAACCCTGCGCTGGCTTATTTGCGCGACGGGCGGGTGATGGCCTATGGTACGATGGGGGGTGAGGGGCAGCCCCAAACCCAGGCCGCCGTGTTCACCCGTCATGTTCAATTTGGCATGGATCTTCAGGCTGCGATAACGGCGCCTCGCTGGCTTTTGGGAAAAACATGGGGCGACAGTACGACGTCACTCAAGCTTGAGCATAGGTTCGATCCCGATCTGGTATCGGCTTTGACCGCTGCCGGGCATGAGATCGAGATGCTCCCGGCGTACAGTGATCTCACGGGCCACGCGGGTGCCCTCGTGCGGCACGCGGACGGGTTGATCGAGACCGCAACCGACCCTCGCGCGGACGGCGCGGCACTGAGCTTTTGACGACGGCTAATCTTACATTGGTGTAAATGGCATTTCTGATGGTGGTCTGATCGCCGTTGCAATTGCCGCTGGGATGATTGCGGGTCTGCTGGGCGTAGGCGGCGACATCGTGCTGGTGCTGTTCTGCACTTTATCTCTCACCCAGTTTCCGGAAGAAATCTCGATGCACATGGCCGTGGTGAAGTCGTTGATAACGATCAGTTTCACGTCATTGTCGTCAGCCCGATCCCATCATGCGCGTGGATTCTTGGATAGGTCTTTGATCAAGCGTTGGGCATCTGGGATAGTGATCGGTGCACTATGTGGAGGGCTGGTCGCAAAGTTTATAAACGCCGATGTCCTTACGGCCATTTTTGAAGCAATCGCTCGGCTGGTTTTAGTAAATATGGCGCAAGAGATTCAAACGATCTGGCGCGATTATCTGCCCGCAGGCGTGCTTGTAAATGGTGGCATCGCTTGGGCCACCGGATTTTTCTCTGCGTTGATGGGTATCGGCGGGGGCACGCTCAGCGTCCCGATCCTGTCTGGTTTCGGGGTCGATATCTGCAGGGCCGTTGGCACAGCCTCAGCGCTTGGCGTGCCGATTCGTTGCTTGTAGTGGCCGGCTTCATTTGGGCGGGATGGGATGCGTTCTACCGGCCATGGGGATCATTAGGCTAAATTAGCCTGCCCGCTGCAGCGCTTATCTTGCTTTTCACGGTTTTGTTGGCGCCTCTCGGCGCCGCAGTATTTCATCGCATTCCTACCGTTTTGGTCAAGCGCTGTTTTGCGACCTTTCTTGGGATAACTGGACTGCGAATGCTCTTTGACCCAGTGACGTGAATCCTCATTTCATTGACGACAGGACTTGCTTCGCTGCACTTACCATATGACGGCGCAGGGCGCGGGAGGCCGCGTCGCCATTCCTGTCCAGCAACGCTGCGACGATGACATCGTGCTCCTGAGATGACTGTTGCAAACGCTCTGCGATGCCGAGTTGGGAACTGCGGAACGGGGCCAGCTTCTGCCGCAGTGTCGCAGCCAGTTCGATAATGTCCTCATTATGCGAAGCATTGAAAATGCGCTGGTGAAACTGCGTGTTTGCCGCTCGGTATCCGTCTATGTCGAGTTGCAGGGCCAAGGTGTTCATCTCGTCATGCAAGACGGCTAAGTCGCCGCGCTCGCTCATGGTCATTCGTTCCGCGGCGAACCGGCCGCAAAGCGCTTCTATTTCGCCCATTGCTTCAAACATTTGCTCCACGCGTTCGCGTGAAATCGCGGATACAACGACGCCACGGTAGGGAATGCGCTGGGCCAACGATTGCGCAACAAGACTGTGAAGCGCCTCTCGCACCGGTGTGCGCGAGACATCGAAGCGCTCTGTCAGGCCCTGTTCGTCCAGCTTCGTTCCGGGTAAAAGATCCCCCGCAATGATTTCGGACGAAAGCTGCGCGGCTATTCGTTCTCCCCGAAGCTTGCGTGATATCTGTTCTCGCTCGATATGTGAGGGGGTAAGCAAGTTATTATAATCCGACACTCGCGCAGTATCTCCAATAAACTACGCTATACTCTATAATTCGTCCCAGTCCTGATTTCCACGTAGAAGTGAGGTAATCAGGACCTGTCACGGTTTGATACCGCTCCTTTGATAGCATTTACTGCAACAATCTCTTACGTCAGCGCTTGACCCAAACAACCAATTAGAGAAGCCGCCATTGGCCACACCTCAAAATGTTGCAGTGCGGCCCGTCATTGCGGCCATTCGTACATGTAATCAGAAGTCGAGGTTTTCGACATTCAGCGCGTTCTGCTGGATGAATTCGCGCCTTGGCTCCACGACATCGCCCATCAGCTTGGTGAACAGATCGTCGGCCTCGGCCATATCGTCGACCCGTACTTGCAACAGCGTGCGCGCATCGGGATCCAGTGTGGTTTCCCACAGCTGGTCGGGGTTCATCTCGCCCAAGCCCTTGTAGCGTTGCAGAGACAGACCCTTTTCGCCCTCGGCCAGAACGGCCTCCAGTAGATCCATTGGACCGTGGATCAGCTGGCTGCGATCCTTCCGGACCAAGGTCGCGGGCAGGCTGTAAACGTCCTGCAAATGCTCGGTGAATGTGCCGGATTTGCGCGCTTCGCCACCGCGCAGCATTTTGCCGTCCAGCGTGCGAACCTCTTCGACACCGCGCAGGATGCGGGCCAGCTTGATACCATGGTCCTGTGTGATCCGGCCCTGCCAGCCACGCTCATATTCCAGCGCGATGAGATCGAGACGTTTAGCGACCTTGTCGGCCACCCCTTGCAGGTCCTTATCTACGGCACCCGGCACAAAGGCACCGGCAATCGCGGCTTGTTCAAGAATGTGGCGGGGATAATGGGTCGGGAAGGCCTCCAGCACGCGGCGCATCTGGCGGGCATATTCCACGACACGGGCCAGATCCTGCCCGCTGATTTCCTCGCCATTCCCCTGGCGCAGCATGGCACCGTCGATTCCCTGTTGGATCAGGTATTCTTCCATCGCAGCCTGGTCCTTGAGGTAAACCTCGGACTTGCCGCGTGACACTTTATAGAGCGGCGGCTGGGCGATATAGAGATGACCATTTTCAATGAGTTGCGGCATCTGACGGTAGAAGAACGTGAGCAGAAGTGTGCGAATGTGCGCGCCGTCTACGTCCGCATCGGTCATGATGACGATCTTGTGGTAGCGCAGTTTGGCAATGTTGAACTCGTCCCGCCCGATACCTGTGCCGAGCGCCATTACCAAGTTGCCGATCTCCTGGCTGCCCAGCATCCGGTCAAACCGCGCGCGCTCCACATTGAGAATCTTGCCCTTGAGCGGCAGGATTGCCTGCGTCTGGCGGTCACGGCCCGTCTGGGCAGAACCGCCAGCGGAGTCGCCCTCCACGAGGAAGACTTCTGTCTTGGACGGGTCTTTTTCCGAGCAGTCCTTGAGCTTGCCTGCGAGGAAGTTCACATCCATCGCTGTTTTGCGCCGTGTGAGATCTCGCGCCTTTCGGGCGGCTTCGCGGGCGTGGGCGGCTTCGATGATCTTTCCGACAACGATCCTCGCGATCTGCGGGTTCTCTTCGAACCACTCCGCCAGCTTTTCGTTTACCAGCCCTTCGACCGCAGGGCGCACCTCGGAGCTCACCAGCTTATCCTTCGTCTGGGAGCTGAACTTGGGGTCGGGCACTTTGACGGAAAGGACACAGGTCAGCCCTTCGCGCGCGTCATCGCCGGTAAAGGTCACTTTTTCCTTCTTCGCGATGCCGCTGGATTGCGCATAATTGTTGATGGTCCGTGTCAGCGCGCCACGAAAGCCTGCCATATGCGTGCCCCCGTCGCGCTGCGGGATGTTGTTTGTGAAGGGCAGGACGTTTTCGTGGTAGCTGTCGTTCCACCACATCGCGACCTCGACGCCGATGTCGTCCTTCTCGCCAGTGATGAAAATGGGCTCTGGCAGGATGGAGGATTTGTGGCGGTCGAGGTATTTAACGAATTCTTTCACGCCACCGTCATAGTAGAGCACCGTTTCCAGCGGTTCGGTTGGGCGCTCATCCCGCAGGATGATCTTGACGCCAGAGTTCAGAAACGCGAGTTCGCGCAGTCGCTTTTCCAGCGTCTCGAAAGAGTAATCAAGGTTTGAGAATGTCGAGGTTGAGGCAAGGAAGCGCACTTCGGTTCCGGTGCGATCAGTAGGCCCAAGCGTTTCTAGATGTTTGGTTGTGAACCCGCCCTCAAAACGCGCGACGTGCTCGTGACCCTCACGCCAGACGCGCAATTCCAACCAATCGCTGAGTGCGTTCACAACGGACACACCAACGCCGTGGAGACCGCCAGAAACCTTGTACGAATTGCTGTCAAATTTGCCGCCCGCATGCAGCTGGGTCATGATGACCTCTGCGGCTGAAACGCCCTCGCCGTCATGCATACCAACCGGAATACCACGCCCGTTATCAGACACAGAAATCGAGTTGTCATCGTGGATTGTTACGGCGACGTGATCGGCATGTCCGGCGATCGACTCGTCGATGCCGTTGTCCACCACCTCGTAGACCATGTGGTGAAGGCCCGAGCCGTCATCTGTATCGCCGATATACATGCCCGGGCGCTTCCGCACAGCCTCCAAGCCCTTGAGAACTTTAATGGAATTTGCGCCGTATTCTTCTGGGACTTGCTCTGTCTCGGACATTCATCTGTTCCTGTTATTCAATCCGCTAAATATACGGTTTTCCGCCTTGGTTGTCACGCGAATGACACAAGATTTTGTGTGCCTCAACGCTGGTTTTCAGACGGCGGCGGAAACGCTGGAAAGCCCGTCCTGATCACTGACCAGCAGGTTCTGCGCGCGAGGTCCCAAAGCCTCGAATAGCCCGTCTTCGGTGCCTGTCATCCAGGCCTGTGCGCCCAGTGCGACGATCTCGTCATAGAGTGCAGCGCGGCGACCTGCGTCCAGATGTGCAGCGACCTCGTCCAACAGCAATAGAGGTGGCGCGCCAAAACTAGCAGTCAGCGCCCGGGCATTAGCGAGGATGAGCGACACGAGAAGGGCCTTTTGCTCACCAGTGGAACAGTCGCGCGCGGGCACGCCCTTGGCCGCGAAAACCCCGAACAGATCCGCGCGGTGCGGGCCCAGCAGTGTGCGGCCCGCCGACACGTCGCGCATGCGCCCATCCGACAGTGCCGCGCGCATGGTATCGACGTCGTCAGGCATGTCGCATTCCAGTGTGAGCGTGGCGGTCGGAAAGGCGGTCTCCGCTGCTTCCTGCGCGTCTGCCAGCGCCTTTATCGCATGCAGGCGGTTGTGGTGGATCGCCACGCCGGTTTCCGCCATCCGCGCCTCCAGCGCTGCATACCACGACGGTTCGCGCACCATGTCCTTGAGCAGGCGGTTACGTTCCCGCATGGCCTTTTCGTAGGCCAACGAGATTTCGGCATGATCGGGCAGAAAGCTGAGCGTCACGCGGTCCAGAAAACGCCGTCGCCCTTCCGCGCCCTCAATCCACAGTCTGTCCATGGACGGGATGAGCCACAGCACCCGTGCAATGCGGCCTAGCGCTGTTTGAGCGGCCGGTTTGTCATCAATACGAATCTGCCGCGCAGCGCCTTTTTCGGAGACAATCTCGATTTCGCTCACGCCGAAGGGGCCGTGCAGCAGGGCGGTTACTTTCCAGCCCAGCGCCTCAGGACGGCGGGTCATGTCCTCCGCACTGGCGCGGCGTAGGCCGCGGCCCGGGGACAGGAGGGAAATCGCCTCGAGTATGTTGGTCTTGCCTGCGCCATTGTTGCCATGGATCGCAACAGGACGGGCATCCACGTCAATAACTGCACGCTTATGCGAGCGGAAATGGGACAGCGCCAAATTGGACAGATAGAGACCAGCCATCAAATAAGATCGTTTTCTTCAAAAGAAAACGGTCGGAATTTTTCAAAAATTCCGCTTTCCTCACACACGCATCGGCATCACGACATAGACGGCGGAAGTATCATTTCCTTCACGCATCAAGGTCGGATCACCCGAAGAGTTGAACAGGAAAACGGCATTCTCACGGTCCACCTGAGAGGCGATCTCAAGCAGATATTTTGCATTGAAACCGATCTCCAGACGCTCGTCGCTATAGGCCACGGCCAGCTCTTCTTCCGCAGCACCACTGTCCGGGGCATTCACGGACAGGATCAGACGGTCTTCATCGAGTTGCAACTTCACCGCGCGGGAACGTTCCGAACTGACGGTAGCGACACGGTCGACCGCGCGGGCGAAATCGGCTGCGTCTACTTCCAGCTTGCGGGTATTGCCCTGAGGAATCACGCGGGTGTAGTCAGGAAATGTGCCGTCGATGACCTTGGAAGTCAGCGTAATCTGCGGCGTTGCAAAGCGAACCTTGGTTTCGGAGACAGATACGGCGATTTTCATGTCGTCGTCTTCCAGCAGCTTACGCAACTCGCCCACAGTTTTTCGCGGGATGATCACGCCAGGCATGTCGCCTGCTCCTTCGGGCATGTCCGCATCAATGCGGGCAAGCCGGTGGCCATCGGTCGCAACGCAGCGCAGCATCTTGCCGCCATCACCATCCGCGATATGCATGTAGACGCCGTTGAGGTAATATCGTGTCTCTTCGGTAGAGATGGCGAATTTGGATTTGTCGAACAGGCGTCTCAGCACAGCAGCATTGGCTGAGAAATTGGACGCATATTCTGACGATGCCATCACCGGGAAGTCTTCTTTGGGAAGAGTCGCCAGGGAAAAGTTCGAGCGACCGGCCTCAACCGTCAGGCGGCCCGCTGCCGTATCAGCAGTGAGCGACACAAGCGCACCGTCAGGCAGCTTGCGCACGATCTCGTGCAGAGTGGTCGCGGACACGGTGGTCGCGCCGGCACGCTCTACCTGAGCGGGCGCTTTGTCGACTACTTCTATGTCCAGATCGGTGGCCCGGAAGGACACATCGCTGCCTTCGGCCTCAATCAGTACGTTAGCGAGTATCGGGATGGTGTTCCGCCGCTCGACAACGGATTGCGCTTGGCTGACGGCCTTAAGCAACGCGGCGCGCTCGATGCTGAATTTCATGTGCCACTCTCCATTTGACGGACTACCGGAGCGCCAAACTACCCGCTTCGGAACCAATCACAAGACATAACGGACGGGTACACCGCCCAAGAGGTGTGAGTCTGTGACAATGCTGCATCTTAAAAAGGCTTACGCCTCCAGTGCGCGGCGCAAAAGCTCCAGATCTTCGGCAATCTGCCCGTCCGAGATCTTCAATTCCTCGATCCGCTTCACCCCGTGCATGACGGTTGTGTGGTCGCGTCCACCAAAGCGGCGCCCGATCTCGGGCAAAGACCGGCTGGTCATGTGTTTGCACAGATACATCGCTACCTGACGCGGACGCGCATAGCTGCGCAGGCGCTTCGGCCCGATCATGTCCGACAGGCGAATGTTGTAGTGGTCGGACACCTTGCGCTGGATTTCCTCGACTGTGATTTTGCGCTCGGAAGCGCGCAGAACATCGGCCAGACAGTCCTGCGTCAGATCCATATCAATCTTGCGTCCCACCAGAGAGGCGAAGGCAAAGAGTCGCGTCAGCGCGCCTTCCAGCACACGGACATTGGTGGAGATACGGTGCGCGAGGAATTCGAGGATACCGTCGTCCATCATGAGTTCGGGGTAAGAGGCGCGGTGGGTGTCCACTTTTGTTTGTAAAATACCCAGACGCAGTTCGTAATCAGTCGGGTGCAGGTCAACAACAAGACCACATTGCAGACGTGATTTCACGCGGTCCTCTAGGTCTTTGATGTCCTGCGGGGCGCGGTCGGCCGAGATGATGATCTGCTTGTTCTGGTCCACCAGCGCGTTGAAGGTGTGAAAGAACTCTTCCTGCGTGCTGTCCTTGCCCGCGATAAATTGCACGTCATCAACCATCAGCACATCCACGGTGCGGAATATTTCCTTGAAATCCATCATCTTGCGGTCACGCAATGCCTGCACGAAACGGTACATGAATTGCTCGGCCGATAGATACAGCACATTCAGCTCGGGCTTACGGGCCTGCAATTCTTGCGCGATCGCGTGCATCAGGTGGGTTTTGCCCAGGCCAACGCCGCCATAGAGAAACAGAGGGTTGAATGAGACAGGACCGCCTTCGGCGACACGGCGCGCTGCGGCATGGGCCAGCTCGTTTGGTTTGCCAACAACGAATGTATCAAAGGAGAACCGGCGCTCCAGCGGAGCGGTGTAGGGCGTGGAAGTGTTCGCAGGCTTTGGCGTGGCGGCACGCGGCGCGGTTATGGCATCCGTTTGACGCGTGGCGGGCTTTGCCGTTTTCCGCACGACTTCGAAATTTAGCCGCGACAACGAGCCGTCATAGGCCCTCATCTCATGCAGGATCAGGTCTGCAAAATTCTGGCTGACGTAGTTGCCGAAAAAGGTTGTCGGCACGTTGACGGTCGCGATGCCGGACTGGAGAGGGCCCAGCAGCAGGGGGTCAATCCACGTTGTGTAGTTGTTTTGCCCGACTGTTTTCAAAAGCCGTTGTTTTACGTTGCCCCATTCGTCACGCGTCATTCTTTACCTACCACATTCCAATTTCACGCATAGCGCGCCAACAACTCATCCAGACCACAAGACGAAAAAGGACCGTCCGGTCCCATCGGAAACCGGCCCTGTCCAGTGGACTATATAGTATGGAGCGCACGATCTAAGGGCGCAAACTGCACCAAAAGACTCGAACGCCACCGTTCTTAAAACGTGACAGGCAAATGTGCTGGCAGCAGCATCTGCAACTTTCCGGTAAGTCCTGCCGGACCCGGAAGAAACCCTGAAACCCTTCAACTACCTCTAGCAAAATAGTGTCGGATGGCAGGGTCTGCCCCCCAGCGATGTGACTCGCACATACTAACTACCAACTGCGCACAGGGCGGTTCAACAGAACATATTTGTTGACTCTATGTTTGCTGGAAAAGAATCTCACGCGCCCGTGAAAGGGGTCCTGAAAACAACACAGGCGCCACCAAAGGTGACGCCTGTATAAAAACCGTTTTGACCGAATCTTCAGGCGATCGCTTTTACCCGTGCGGCCAGACGCGACATTTTGCGCGATGCGGTGTTCTTGTGGTAAACGCCCTTGGTGACGCCACGCATCAGTTCTGGCTGTGCTGCGCGCAGAGCAGCGACTGCATCTTCTTTTACACCGGATTCGATTGCTTCTTCGACCTTGCGCAGGAATGTACGGATGCGCGAACGGCGTGCTTTATTGACCGCAAAGCGCTTTTCGTTCTGACGTGCGCGTTTCTTCGCTTGGGGTGTATTGGCCATGAGGATCATCCTATCTAGTTTTATCGTGTCAATGCGTACAGCTGCTCCCGCGAGGGAGGACACCGATAGGTGATTCTAGCCTGAGCGGGCTGCACGCGCATGTATGAGTTGGCCTATAGCGGAGATTTGCCCGCGATGTAAAGGCTGGCTTCAACTCCTTCGGTAAAGTGGCAAATAAACTGCACACTAGACCTGTCCAAAAGGATAGGTGCGCTATCCGCTTATTGCCGGCACATACACTTTTCGAAACTGTATCGCGCAGGCCTGAGCAGCTAGAACTGGAAGCACCAGACGGTAAGCCGCAAGCCGGTGAAATGACCAGAACAGTCAAAGGAAACCCATTATCCTTTGAGGACCGCACAAATGTCGCACATTTTTTACCATACCAACGAAAACCCGGTGACCCCCCTGGTCAACATGTTCCAACTAATCAGTCTTCCTTTTTTGTCTTTCGGGGTGATCACCCCTTTTTGCATGGTGACGGGTCACGGTGTGCTGATGTCATTTGCCATTGGTTGGGCCAGCGGGTTGGCGGCACTGATTGCTTTCATCAGCGTTGTGCACCTGATCTACAAGATCCGCTCAGTCCGCGAAGCGCAGATGCATACGCGCACCCCTGTTTCCGACTGGCTTCAGGACGCCCAAGCCGATCGCGACGAGCTTCTCTTTGCTGCTTGGGATATTGATACGATCGCAGACCGGATCGGCGCCCGCTGCGCGTGAGTGTGGGCTTTGAGTACCGCAACAGGCACGCCGGTTGGCATAAACAGCACAGTTTTCGGGCCTCAACGGTCCCGGAACTGCGGCTCACGCTTCTCAAGAAAGGCACCCATGCCCTCTTCCTGATCCTCGGTCGCAAACAGCGCGTGGAACATCCGGCGCTCGAACAGCAGGCCTTCGCGGAGCGGCACTTCATAGGCGCGGTTAACCGCTTCTTTCACCACCATCACGGAAACCATGGATTTCTCGGCAATTTTCTGCGCGGCACCCAGCGCTTCTTCCATCAGCTTCTTCACTGGTACAACCCGCGAGGCAAGGCCGGAGCGCTCTGCCTCTTCGGCATCCATGAAACGGCCCGTCAAATTCATATCCATCGCTTTGGATTTACCAACAATCCGCGTCAGACGCTGCGTACCGCCAATGCCTGCAACAACACCCAGGTTGATCTCGGGCTGGCCGAACTTCGCGTTCTCTGCACAGATGATAAAATCACACATCATCGCCAACTCGCAGCCGCCGCCCAGCGCGTAGCCGGAGACAGCAGCGATGATCGGCTTGCGTACGCGCATGATCTGGTCGGTCTCGGGGGTGAACAAATCGCCCGAGAAAGCCTCGACAAAGGTTTTTTCCTTCATCATTGCAATGTCGGCACCGGCGGCAAATGCCTTCTCTGAGCCGGTGATCACAATGCAGCGTACCTTGTCGTTTTCCTGACAGCCCTTCAGGCAATCCGCCAGCTCGGACATCAGCTGATCATTCAAGGCGTTCAATGCATCGGGCCGGTTGAGAGTTACCGTAGCCACATGGTTTTCGACGTCGAGGATGATCGTTTCATAAGCCATGCTTGCGGCCCTTTGCTGTTGTTCAGACGTAACTGCATACCATGGCGGCGATACGGTTCAAGCTATCTTTGACATACCGGACAGTAGAAAGATGAGCGCCCTGATTGCACAATGCGCGCGATCGTGCCATCGCATCCGTCCTTACGACAGGGCGCACCTTCTCTGCCGTAAACATCAAACGAATGCTGGAAATATCCAAGTTCGCCATCGGCTTGGCGAAAGTCGCGCAAGGAGGATCCGCCCGCCTCAATCGCTTCTTCCAGCACCGCGCGGATGATCGGGACCATCGCGCCGACACGGGCTGCGGCAATGCGTCCCGCCTTGCGCACGGGGCTGATTCCGGCACGAAAAAGCGTCTCGCAAACATAAATATTGCCCAAACCTGCAACTGTTCGCTGGTCTAGCAGGGCAGATTTCACCGGCGTGTTGCGCCCTTTGAAGGCGGTCACCAGAATCGCTTCGTGGAAATCATTTCCCAAAGGCTCGGGGCCAAGCGCCGCCAACAGCTTGTGGGCGTCTGCGGTCGCGGTTTCTATCAGGTCCATCGCACCAAAGCGACGGGGATCGTTGAAGGTAATCCGCGCGCCGTTCTCCATATGGAATACCACATGGTCATGCTTTTCCGCTGCCGGGTGATCATGTACAAACTTGCCCAGCGGATCGCCTGAAATGAGCATCCGCCCCGACATCCCCAGATGCACCAGCAATGTCTCGCCCGAGCTGAGATCTGCGAGGATGTATTTTGACCGCCGACGCAGGCGTTCCACCCGCTGACCCGTTAGGCGCTCGGCCATCTGCTCAGGGAAAGGCCAGCGCAGATCGGGGCGGTTCACATCCGCGCGGGTAATCACCACGCCCTCCATCACAGGCGCCAGCCCGCAGCGGACCGTTTCGACTTCGGGAAGTTCGGGCATCTTCGCTCCTGCGGCAAATGGCGGTTTGCACCTCCCTACTTGAGGCTATATCCACAAAGCAACAAGATCAGGACCCATCCCATGACCGACAAGACTACCCATTTCGGCGCGCAGACCATCCCTGAGGATGAAAAAGCGGGCAAGGTCCGTAGCCTGTTTACGGACGTGGCCAACAAATACGACATCATGAACGACGTGATGAGCATGGGAATCCACCGCATCTGGAAAGAAGCGATGATGGACTGGCTCGCGCCACGCCCGGGTCAGAAACTGTTGGATGTGGCGGGTGGTACGGGTGATGTGTCGTTCAAATTCCTTAAACGTGCAGGGTCCGGTCATGCGACCGTTTGCGACCTGACCGAAGGGATGCTGATCGAGGGGCGCAAACGCGCCGAGGCCGAAGCGATGCAAGACAGCCTCGACTGGGTTGTAGGCGACGCGATGGACCTGCCCTTTGAGAACAACACCTTCGACGTCTACACCATTTCCTTTGGCATCCGGAATGTGACCCGCCCGCAGGAAGCCCTGAACGAGGCTTACCGTGTACTCAAGCCCGGTGGCCGTCTCATGGTGCTGGAGTTCTCCCAGTTGCCGAACCCCATGATGCAAAAAGCCTACGACCTCTACAGCTTCAATGTCATCCCCCGCATGGGCCAGATGATCGCCAACGACCGCGATAGTTATCAATATCTGGTCGAATCCATCCGCAACTTCCCCGATCAGGAGACTTTTCTGGGCATGGTTCGTACGGCAGGCTTCGAGAATGCCAAATACCGCAACCTGAGCATGGGCATCGCGGCCCTCCACTCCGGCTGGAAGATCTGAGATGCGCGGCCCTCATAATATCTGGCGTCTGATCCGAACAGGGGCCACGCTGGAACGTACAGGTGCGATGAACTTCGTGCTTGATGCCTTCGAGGCACCCAAAGCCGTCCGCTTGGTCGCCCGCACGCTGGCGATCCCCTTCAAGCCGTTGGGATACAAAGGCGATCCTGCTTTACAGCCAGCAACCCGTGCGCTGACTGCACTCGGCCCCGCCTACATCAAATTCGGCCAGATTCTCTCCACCCGCCCGGACGTGGTGGGCGATGAGATGGCATTACAGCTCCGCGTGCTACAGGACCAATTGCCAGCCTTCCCCGTCGAGGTTGCAAAGGCAGAAGTGGAAAAGGAGTTGGGCCAGCAGGTAGATACCATCTTCTCCGAATTCAGCGAGCCTGTCGCGGCCGCGTCCATCGCGCAGGTACACCGCGCCCGTTTGCGCAGCACGGGCGAGGAGGTGGCAGTAAAAGTCCTCCGTCCCGGCATCGAAAAAGCTTTCCGCAAGGATGTTGACGCCTTCTATCTCGCGGCCCGCATGGTCGAGCTTTTCTCGCCGGGTTCCCGCCGCCTGCGCCCTATGGACGTGATCGAGCATTTCGATGGTGTCGTGCGTGGAGAGCTGGATTTGCGCTTGGAATCCTCCGCCGCCTCCGAATACGCGGCTAACACCAAAGACGACAAAGGCTTCCAGCTACCCGAGATCAAATGGGATTACTCGGCCCGCCGCGTCATGACGCTGGGATGGGCCGAAGGCATCCCGATGGGTGACAACGCCGCACTAGACGCCGCGGGCATCGACCGGATTGAGCTGTCTGAACGTATCCTCGGTCTCTTTCTCCAGCACGCCCTGCGCGACGGCTATTTTCACGGTGACATGCATCAGGGCAACCTCAAGGTGGCTCCCAACGGCGACATCATCGCGCTCGATTTCGGCATCATGGGCCACATTGATGAATATACCCGCCGCGTCTACGCCGAGATTCTCTATGGCTTCATCCGCAAGGACTACAAACGCGTGGCCGAAGTCCACTTCGAGGCGGGCTACGTTCCTGCCGACAAGGACGTGGACGAATTCGCCCGCGCCCTGCGCGCTGTAGGCGAGCCGATATTTGGCATGGATGCTGACCGGATCTCGATGGCGCGCTTGTTGGCTTATCTTTTCGAAGTGACAGAACGCTTCGGTATGGAGACCCGGACCGAGCTGATCCTGCTCCAACGCACCATGGTTGTGGTCGAAGGGGTTGCGCGTTCGCTCAATCCGCAGATGAACATCTGGCACGTCGCAGCTCCCGTTGTGACCGATTACATCACCAAATCCATTGGTCCCAAGGCGGTCGTGAACGATCTGACAAAAGCTGCCCGCGTGCTCTCCCGCTTCGGCCCACGCCTGCCTGCGATGATCGAAGCAGCGCTGATTCGTCAGGCGGATGCACTGCCGTCCGCACCAAAACCGTTCAAGCGCTACCTCGTCCTTGCAACCCTCTTCGGCGCGGCGGTTGCAACAGGGCTCATCATGCTGGTTGAAGCGCTGTCCTGAACCCTATTTCTTTTGGCTCTAAATATCCAAACACAGGGCGGGGGCTCAATGCCCCTGCCCTGTGATCAAATCACATCCGCTCGATGGCCAGCGCGATGCCCTGACCACCACCGATACACATCGTGATCAAGGCGCGTTTGCCGCCGATACGCTCCAACTCATACAGCGCCTTCACTGTGATGATCGCTCCGGTCGCCCCCACCGGATGGCCCAGTGCAATTGCGCCACCGTTGGGGTTCACCCGCGCCGGATCAAAACCCAGCGCCTTGCTCACCGCGAGCGCTTGCGAGGCAAAGGCTTCGTTGCTCTCGATCACGTCGAAATCACCTGCGCTCAGACCCGTCTTCTCGAACAGCTTGGTCACCGCAGGAATGGGCCCGATCCCCATCACTTCAGGCCGCACACCTGCGTGCGCATACCCGATGATCCGCGCCAGTGGCCGCAGTCCTGCGTGTTCGGCGGTAGAAGCGCGCGCCAGAACCAGCGCTGCCGCACCGTCATTTATCCCGGAC
>Ga0163215_101309_pt1 | contig 16436 bp, 26 predicted proteins | sample SynspAceP_FD_185934 | JGI IMG/M metagenome (GOLD analysis project Ga0163215, IMG submission 185934) | Saline lake microbial communities from Ace Lake in Antarctica - Synechococcus sp. Ace-P (Hybrid Assembly) | ecosystem: Environmental > Aquatic > Non-marine Saline and Alkaline > Saline | place... | reverse complement strand
CATTGCGCGATAGAGACAGAAATCGCCAGGCTTGGGAATCCCACCACAACCAGATGAGTCAATTCGACGCAACAACGACGTGTCCCGCAAACCTCAACTTGCCCGAGGTTTTGCCCCTGTTACGTTTGTAGCCGACAACCAGCTGGACCTCGGTGATATTCTTCCGGTTGTTCCTGAACGGGATCAGATAGGCGTGGCCCATGATCGTGTTGGGCTCAAGCCCCAGCCCCGCACAGGTCATCAGCCCGCCGAGTAGGCTCATGGGATCGCACTCGCTCAGCTTGGGTGTGGTTCGGATCGCGTTCGCCATCAGGCGCATCATGCGCTCGGGCTTCATATGCGCCGCAGCAACCTGCTGCAGCTGGGTTTTTGCAGCATCGTTCCACAGCAGCTCCTTGACGTTTGTCACCTGCGTTAGCGGCTTGGTTTTGATTTTCTCGATGGCGGTGCTTGTCACAGCTTTTGCTCCTCAATGATGTCGATGCCGGGGACGGCGAGCGTCGGCGTGAGGAGGAGATCATGGCCTATTACGGGCGCCCTAAGCCTGAAATTGAAATTAACCCCACCACCACCAAGGAAGAGAAAGGACCACAGGAATGAGCTACCCCACGAACCAGAACAAGAACAGCTTCAGCATCACGCTTGATCAGCTGCTTTCCGACATCGCGAGCGCGGAGGATACGGCGCAGACGATCTCTGAGGCCAACGGCGAACACCGCTCCAACATCAAGGGCATCCTTAACGACAGGGGCTACCACAAGAAGGCCTTTGCAGACTTCCGCGCCATGCACGCGATGTCGGACGAGAAGTTTGCCGACTATTGGCGCACCTTCAAAGCCTGCGTCGACGCCTACGAGGCGGAGGCCGAAAGCCGCATCCAAGACCTCCTCGATCGCAAGGGCGAGGAAACCAGCGGCATGGAAGCCGACATGGCGGCCGAATAATGGCGGCGGGTTCTGCACACGGCCGGTTCGCCCGGCAGCCGTCATGGGGCAGGCGTCGCCTCGCGATCACTAAGAAGGTCACGATGCCTTCGGGCAAGGTCAAGACCTTCATCCTTCACGCCACGCGCGGCTGGAAGGCAGCGTGATGATCGTTGCGGCGCTGGACCTTGCCACAAAGACCGGCGTCGCGGTTGGCCCCCTCGGGGGCCGACCAGAGCTGTGGACGCTCGACCTCAAGTCAAAGGGCGAGGCCAAGTTCCACGCCACCCGCCTGATGCAAATTCAGGGGCTCACGCACCAGCTGATCGCCGAGCGCGGCGTGTCGGCCATCGTGATTGAGAAGCCCTTCGTGGCCAGCCACAACAACTGGGAAACCACGCTCCTGACGATCGGGCTCACGGCCAACGTCCTGAGCTGGGCGGCCCGCAAGGGCATCCCGGTCGACATCATCCCAGCACAGACCGTCGCCAAGCACTTCACCGGTTCCGGCAAGATGAAGCGTGACGAAAAGAAGGCTGCGATCCTTGCCGAGTGCCGGGCGCGCGGCTGGGACCCCAAGGACGACAATCAGGCGGACGCCGCAGCCCTTTGGGACCTCGCGTGCTTTCGGCTTTGCCCAAAACACGCGGCGTCGACGGGTCCGCTATTCAACCAAAATAAGAATGGAGGCGTAGGTGCATAGCTTCGACCCGAGCATAGCCCAGCGCGTCGGCGTCAACGCAGCGGTGATCTACCAGAACATAGTCTGGTGGTGCCAGAAGAACGCGGCGAACAGCCACAACGAGCGGGAAGGGAGGCACTGGACCTACAACAGCCTCAGCGTGTGGTCCCAGCTTTTCCCCTACATGACCGCCAAGCAGATCAGGACTGCCCTCGAGAAGCTTGAGGAGGAGTGCCTGATCGTCACCGGGTTCTTTAACGATCACAGCTTCGACAGGACCAAGTGGTATTCGCCAGCGGATGCCCCCGATTTGCCCTTAAAGGCAAATGCAGACGTCCATTTGCCCTGTGGGGCAAATCCCATCTGCCCTACAGGGCAAATCACATCTGCCCCTGAGGGCAAATGTCTTACAGTAAGTAAACCAGATATTAAACCAGATGAGAAAACACATGCTCACCGCGATGCGGCGAGCGATTGTGCTGATCGGGCTCAAGGGGATTTGATCCTTTCCAGAGCAGAAACCCAAAGCCTCCAATCCACCAAAGCGAATAAACCGAAGTTTGCAGGTGGGCTCTACGACGGGTGCCAGACGATCGCTGATGAGTTCGAACGTGTCTGGGCAAAGCACCCCCGCAAGGTTGGGAGGGACGCAGCGCTCAAAGCATGGGCGAAGGCGCGCGAGAAAACAGAATTCATCACCATCGCAGGTCCGCTGGCTCAATGGATCAAGTTCCAGAGCGGCGTCGACCCGAAGTTCATCCCACATTTCACGACTTGGCTCAATCAGGGGCGCTGGAAAGACGACCAGACCCATGCCCGGAACCGGACCGAGACGACATCCGACCGGCTTGACCGGCTTGGTGAGAGTTCCACGGAGGGCGGGCGCGATCAGATCGCCGGTCCACAACGCAAACTTCCTGAAATAGATCTGAGGATCGACTGATGAACGGACTGACCTACGAGCAACGCAAGCGCGCTGTATTTGAATTTCTCTACAGCAAAGACGGGGGGCTCCTGCGCCGATACCGCGCCCCAGAGCACCTTTCCGACGACGCGATGCGCGATGAGGTCAACCTGCTGGTCGAGGACATCAACGGGCTGATCCCGAACGAGCAGACCGAAAGCGACCTGCGCCTGCTTTTCCCGAAGATCAACAGCGCGATCCGCCGCCGCCACGGCGCGCAGGGCTGGCCACCGGCGAAGATCTTCATTGCCGCGACCGAGGACGCGGTTGCCGAGGCTGCGAAGAAGAAGGCTGCCAGCGCGCCAGCGGGCTCGTCCAGCCTCGACCCTTACGAGATCACGTCTGCGAAGATGCGGGCAGGGGAGCCGGTTTCTGAGAGCTATCTTTGGGGCAGCGAGGCGGTTCAGCTTATCGCTCGGGGCCTGATCGACCAGACCACGATGGAGGGGTACCGGACCGGGGCTTTCACCGCGCGCGAGGCGCAATACGGCGAGGACCATGCCGTTCGCTGGGAGGCTGAGGCCAAGGACCGGCATCAATCTGCGAGGGAGGCCTACCACGACCGCAAGGACGACGGCCGACCGCTCGACCCTGAAATCCAGCGCCGGTTGCAAGCCGATCTTGATGCTGCGGGCGCTGCGATGGACCACCGGTCGCGCCAGATGCGCCGCTCGGCGTGAAGGAGGGCTCAACGTGACGCGGCTGATTTCGAGCATCTACAGCAAGGGCCCGAGCGAATACGAGGCCGAGCGCAGGCAGCGGCTGATCCGCGAGCAGAGCGAAAAGGCATGGCGCGAGCGCGGCATCGCCGTGATCCCGGTTGACGAGCTGGTGAGCGACTGGGACCAGCAGGCCATCACCAACGTCGCCAACCGGCTTTATGGGAGGCGCCTTGATGCCAAAGATTGACCTGCGCGCGATCGAGACTGCTCCGTGCACATGGACGCCGGAGCTGGTCAGAGACCGGATGATCGAGGCGGTGCGCTGGGCGCGCTACAACGCGGGCCCGACCGGCCCGGCATCGATCCGATCCACCATGCCGTCCTACGAGCCGACGCTTGAGGATCACCTTGCTGAGGGCTGGGGCATCCCGGAGAAGGCTGAGGGCGTCGAGGATGCCGAGAAGGTGCTTCGCGTGCAGCTTCCGCCCGATCGCGTCGACCAGATGATTTGGGTCCTCGACTGGTGTCGCCTTTACATCGCCAGTGAGCGCCCTGGCGACGCAGTGATGCTGAACCTTTGGCTTCGGTGCCGGGTCTACAGGGGCAACTTCGACGCTTCCCTAAAGCGCCGTGGCTTTGCCCTATCCCGCAGGCACGCCTACCGGATGCGCGACCGGGCTCTCTCGCACATATCGCAACGACTTGACCGGGAGGGCTTCCAGCCATGAGTAACAAGCGCCGAGAGACAATGCGCCGCCTCAATGAGGACCCGCAATTCGCTGCTGCCCGGGACGAGCGCGCCCGCGAGCGGTTCTCTGCCGACAACAAGCGACTGCAGCGGCTGGCCAACATCGCAAAGCGCGGCTGCGACGTGCCCGCCCGCCATGAGGCGGAGTGGAAAGCCCTCAAGCAGATGAAGGTCACCAACCGCGAGGCCGCGGTGACGCTTAACATCCCGTGGCTGGGCGATCCGGAGGATGATGTGGACGCGCGCTGGGCGTTCCGCCGGGCCTGCCACATCATCGACGAGCTGATCGACATGATCGAGACCGACCGAAAGGTCGACCCAGACTTTGCCTACGAGCTGATCGAGCGAGGGAAGCGCGCCAAGCGCGTCCTCACATGGAACACCCAAAACGAAAGGAGCAAGTGATGCGCATCCCTGAAATCCGCGACCGCCTTCGGGAGCTGGCAGGAGACCTTTCCTGCCCCGAGCTTGACTTGCTCGCCTCGGAGCTTTCCCGGCGCCCGATCCGTCGCCGCGCGGCGCAGTCCAGCGCCCAGATGACCGAGGAGATGCGCGACGCGATCCGCGCCTACCACCGCGCCCACCCCGATCGCCCGCAGGCGGAAGTTGCCCGTGTTTTTAAAGTCAACCAAGGCCGCGTTTCCGAGGCCCTTAACGGTTTCAGGAGTTGATCATGCAGCGTGCAGACATTCTCGCAACCGCCGCCGAATACGTCACCCGCGATCGAGCCGCCACCCATGGAGACGCGGATGACAGCTTCGCAGAGCTCGGCCGCGTGTGGGGAGCCCGCCTTGGCGTGAGCATCGCCCCGCATCAGGTCTCCATCATGCTTGCAGACCTGAAATCGGTCCGGGCGTGGCACAATCCGGAACACATCGACAACTGGGTGGATGGGGCAGGCTACTACGCTTGCGGCGGCGAGATCGCGACTGGGGGTTCTTCATGAGCACCGCCTTACTGATGGAAAAGCCCAAAGGCGCCTTCCCAGCTGCGCTAATCGAGGCCCAACCCGGCGACCACATCGTCTACCACGTCGGCCAGCATTGCGGCGGCGCCCACCGGCAGGATGCGCGCAACGCCTACGAGGCGGGGCTCGTCCTGCTGACGACGCGGCGCTCAATCGACGGTATGTTCGAATACATCGCCGTTCGCACTGCCTTGAACGGGGCGGGGGCATGACGGACGCGCAGAAGATCGCCAGCCTGCAATCGAAGCTGGCCAAGCAGCGCAACGAGATCGGCCGCCTCACGAAACTGGTCGAGGACACCGAGGCCACCAAGCGCGACCACATCTTCCGTCTGCGCCAGATCATCGCCGGGTCGCTGGACGGCCACATGGGCTGGCGGAGCAGGGCAGAGCGTGAGCTCGGGAGGGTCAAATGATCGCGTGGGTTTGCGAGCGGTGCGGTGAAAACCATGGTCGTCACCCGTCCCGGGCTGAGGAGCTTGTGCTGACGGACTGCAGAATGTGCGGCCAGCGCGCCATGTGCGCCTCGCCGTCCAACTTCGGCGGGGTCTGCCCGCCAGCCCCACCAGCTCTCTCAATAAACTTTTCGGCTTTTCTTCTTTCTTCGCCATCCGTCCCGTCTCCGTGGATTTACCTCACAACAGTGTGCAACACCGTTTACCAAGATCTCCATCGCATCAACCTCTGACTTTGTGACATCGGCACTGTAAGGAACCAGCACTTTCATGCGAAGCCCTCAATCCCTCTTGTTTTGCGGGCCAATGTGCAACTTCTTCACAGAAGTCCATCGTTAGGAGCGAGAACAAACCCTTTGACGATATGCCCCAAAATGGCCCATCACTCGTGTGTGGCGACCAATAGCGTCCGCAGATCAGGTTGACGCTCTGAGAGCCGCACACAGCAAGCCCATGACCCTTTCACTGACAACACACCGCTAAATGCAAACCCGAGCCACTGGCGGGCAGCACGTTGCGCCCTGACCCCCACCCCTTGGGTCCCCTTCACGGCACGAAACGTATGCGGCGCGCCTAGGCGCAATAGTTTTGCGTTTTTCTTTCATTCAAAAATCGGATGGAGTTTGTTTTGACCCCCAGCCCAGCCCCAGCCACGAGCCGCCTTGACGCCAGCCGGTGGCCTGCCTCGAAGATCGAGATGTGGCCGGTGGCGGACCTGTCGCCTTACGTAAAGAATGCCCGCACGCACCCGCAGGAGCAGGTTGATCAGATCGCTGCATCGATGGAGCGTTTCGGGTTTACGATCCCGATGCTGGTGTCAGAGAGCGGCACGATCATCGCTGGTCATGGCCGGCTGATGGCGGCAATGCAGCTTGGCATGGCTGAGGTGCCGGTGATGATCGCCCGGGGTTGGTCTGACGAGGACCGCCGGCTTTACACGCTGGCCGACAACCGGCTTGCCGAGACGTCGGAGTGGGACCCGGAGATGCTGCAGATCGAATGGGACGAGCTGCGTGGTATGGGCCTCGGCGATGAATTGGACATGATCGGTTTTACCGATGCAGACCTGCAGGGCTTGCTGCCCGAGGCGCTGATGGAGGCAACCGGTGGCCTGACCGACCCGGATGACGTGCCGGAGGTCGATGAGGACAAGCCGATCAGCCGGCTGGGCGATGTGTGGGTGCTAGGCAACCACCGGATCACCTGCGGCAGCTCGACTGACGCGGAGACAGTGGCCCTTCTGCTGGCGGGTGCGAAGCCGCACCTGATGGTGACGGACCCGCCCTACGGGGTGGAATACGATCCGAGCTGGCGCGAAAGGGCCGGTGTCGCTGGTGGCGACTATGCCAAGGGCAAGGTCCTGAACGACGACAATGCAGACTGGCGCGAGGCGTGGGCGCTGTTCCCGGGCGAGGTTGCCTATGTCTGGCACGCAGGTCTGTTCGCTGGCGTGGTGGGCGAGAGCCTGATCGCGACCAAGTTCAAGCTGCGCTCCCAGATCATCTGGAACAAGGGCCAGCTGGTCCTGAGCCGGGGCGACTATCACTGGCAGCACGAGCCGTGCTGGTATGCCGTCCGAGAGGGCAAGACCGGGCACTGGGCTGGGGACCGCAAGCAGGTCACGGTCTGGGACATCGAGAAGCCGCGCAAGAGCGAGACTGGCCACGGCACGCAAAAGCCGATCGACTGCATGCGCATTCCGATCGAGAACAACAGCAACCCCGGCGACGCGGTCTACGAGCCGTTCTCTGGGTCAGGCACCACGATCATCGCTGCCGAAACCACTGGCCGCCGGTGCTATGCGGTGGAGTTGAACCCGGCTTACGTTGACGTCGCAGTGCGGCGCTGGCAGGAATACACGGGCCGGGATGCGGTGCTGGAAGGGTCGGGCGAGACCTTCGCTGAAACGATGGCGGCCCGCCTTGATGGCGAGCCGGAAGAAGATGCCGCTTAAGGCAGACGGTCAGGCGATCCTGTAGACCCTGCCGCGCTCCTCTTTCTCGGAGGTGATGGTCAGGCCGAGGCGCTTCTTGAGGGCCCCGGACATTGCCCCGCGCGCGGTGTGCTTTTGCCATTCGGTGGCGGCCACGATCTCGTCGAGGGTGGCGCCCTCGGGGCGTTTGAGCAGGTCGATCAGCATCTGCTGCTTTGTCTCGCGCTTGGCCTTGACTGGTTCAGAAAGATTGAGGCGTCCCATATTGGTTTCTCCGGTTTGGGTTTATATTATTCGGCGTGCTCGCCTTCTTGGAAGGCGCTGTCGGTGATCTGCTTCAGCAGTTCGGCGTAGTGGCCAAGGGTGCCCACATCGCCCCAGTTGATCTCGTCGGGGTGCGCTTCAAAGTGGTTGTCGCTGAGTGCCTGCAGGCGGGCAAGCATCGTGTCGATCTCAAACTTCTTGGCCATGAAGGCTTCAAGGGCGGCGGTGTTGTCTTTAGTCTTGCGTGTCATTTCGGTCTCCGTGGTGGGGCAGGGCAGGCTCAGTCGAGCCAGAATTGCGTTGCTGTGATCGCGTGCAGGCGGAAAGTGTCCTCGGCGTGGCCGTCCACAAAGCCCCAGTATTCGTGGCTCGTGTGTCCCGCGCCAAAGGAGCAGGCGCTTAGGGTCTCGCCGGTAAAGCGGGTGCGGTAGTATGTGCGGCCGTCTGTGCCCTCGATGGTCTCGGGCATCTGGTCCTTGAGGGTGTGGATCGTGTTGGTCATCGCGCGGTCTCCGTGGCTGGTGCGTCGCTGCTCGTGTAATCACATTCGCTTATACCGCGCCGGTAGTGTAGAGAATTGTAAGCAATTTCATTGCTTTATGGGTGTATAGGCTTGTCGCTTTAAAAGAGCGAAGGCTGGGCGTGGGTCTCGGCGGCAGCCATTGCGGCGTGGCGATCTGCGCGCGCTTTGAGGTTTGCTGCAGCCTCGATCCGGTCGCATGTGGCGCGGGCTTCGTCGATCTTGTCGATCTGGGCTTCAAAAGCTTTGATGGCTTCGTTTAGCGCGGTAAGGTTTTTCTGGCTGCTGCTGCGCTTCAGGGCTGCCCGGGCTGCGTTCATGGTGGTGCAGGGTGCGTCGAGTGCGTTCTGCTCCGCGATCAGGTTGGCGATGGCTTGGTCAAGTGTCATGGCGGTGTCTCCGTGGGTGGTGGCCTCGGCGTGCGGCGCTTCTGTAATCACGTTCGCTCTTGTGCCGATGCTTATCAACAGAAATAGAAGCAAAAACAGAGACTTAAACACATGGCCGACGACGCTGAAAAGCAGACCATCAACACCCTTTCGGTGGGGCAGGTCGCGCAGTTCTGTGATCGCAGCACGCAGTGGATACAGCAGCGCACCAAGGAAGGGTTCATCGTCAAAGAGGCGCATGGCCGCTACAAGCTGGTGTCAGTCGTGCGCGGTGTGATCGCCTACTACGAGGACCTGCAGGCCAAGAACAACAAGTCTGCCGCAGCAAACCGCGCGACCGACGCCCGGACCCGGGAGATTGAGCTGCGGATCAAAGAGCGCAGCAGGGACCTGATCCCGGTGGAGGATGCCCGAGCGGTGGTTGGCGAGATGGCTGCGGCCGTCAGGTCGGAGTTCCAAGGCGTCCCGGCGCGATATACGCGAGACATGCAAGAACGCCGCAGGCTTGAGCAGGAAATCGATGGAGCATTCGAGCGATTATCTCGACGCACGGCAGAAGCGGAGCGGGCTCTGGCAACTGGCCAAATCGATATGGAAGCCGAGCCAGAAGCGTGACCCGGCGGACTGGGCTGCCGAAAACCGAATTTATCCAGAGACGGCTGGCATCCCCGGCCCACGCGATCCTTCGCTGACGCCTTACATGATCCCTTGGTCGTCGGCGGTTCACAACGGTGGATACCGCCGGGTCGTGGCCGTCACTTCAGCTCAGTCGGGCAAAACTGACAGCATGCTCGACATCATTGGGGCTCGCCTAGACCAGCGGCCAGCGCCGATCATTTATGTGGGCCCGACCCGTGAGTTCCTGACCGACCAGTTCGAGCCGCGTCTCATGGGTCTGCTCGACGAGGCCGAGAGCCTCAAGAACAAGGTCGTTCGCGGCCGTCGCATGAAAAAGACCCTCAAGCATGTGGCTGGCGTTCGCGTTCGCCTCGCGCATGCAGGTTCGTCCTCGGCGCTAAAGTCAGACCCAGCGGCGCTCGCGCTGATCGACGAGTTTGACGAGATGATGGCGAATGTGAAGGGCCAAGGTGACGTGCTGGGTCTGGTTGAGGCCCGGGGCGAAACATATGCCGACTTCGTGACCGCAATCACAAGCACGCCGGCAAGAGGTCTTGTGGAGATCGAGTTGGACGAGCAAAGCGGTCTCGAGTTCTGGGCGCGATCGGCACCAGAGGATTTGGAAAGCCCGATCTGGAAGCTGTTTCAGGAAGGCACGCGGCATCACTGGGCGTGGCCTTGCAAGCACTGCAATGAATATTTTATCCCGCGCTTTAAGCAGCTGCACTGGCCGGAGCGCGCCACACCATCGCAGGCAAAGCGGGACGCATATCTAAGCTGCCCTCGCTGCGGCGGAGTGCATACCGACGATGACAAGATCTGGATGAACCAGCGTGGCCACATGGTCGCGCCGGGTCAAAGTGTGACACTGGTCGATGACAACCCGGTGGTTTCCGGAGCGCCTGAGGAGAGCTCTACGCTATCGATGTGGACCTCTGGTCTGTGCTCGCCGTTTGTGACATGGGGCCAGCGCGCCGAGACCTATCTGACCGCGCTGCAGTCGGGCGATCATGACCGCATGCAGACGGCAATGAACGCCAGTTTTGGCGAGTGCTATTCAATGATCGCCTCGGGTGACGTGCCCGAATGGCAAGAAATCATGGAGCGTCGCCTGCCTTACAAGGCCGGCGAAGTGCCCATGGGCGGTCTGCGTCTTGTGATGGGCGTCGATGTGCAAAAGTTCTCGCTGGTCTTTGTTATGCGTGCCTTTGGTGCGCGTGGCACGTCTTGGCTGATCGATGCAGGCCAGCTTTACGGGCCGACCGACAGCGATGAGGTTTGGTCGCAGCTCGCCGAGCTGATGCTGCAGCCGGTGGCGGGCATGCAGGTCGAAAAGGTTTTTATCGACAGTGGATTTCGTCCGGACAAGCCCGAGCTTGGCAACGAGCATAAGGTCTATGAGTTCTGCCGTAGGTACCACTGGCTGTGCTCGCCAACAAAGGGCCGAGATGTGATGACGCCACCTTACAGGGTGTCTAAGATTGAGGCCAAGCCTGACGGCAAGCGCGCACTTTATTCGGTCAATCTGGTTCTGCTATCGACCGATTTTTTTAAATCACTAGTGGTGTCGCGCATTCGCACGCCGATGGATGTGCCGGGTGCGTTCTTCGTCCACAGCGAAGTAACAGAAGACTACTGCAAGCAGCTGACCTCGGAGGCGCGCATGGTCGTCGAGGGTCGTCCGAAATGGGTAAAGCGTTCACGCCATAACCATTTCCTTGATTGCGAGGCCATGTGTGCGGCCATTGGCTACACGCTTAACGTTCAACGCATCCCCGAGGGTGTCGAGCGGTCCGAGGAGGCAGGTCCTTCTTCAGGCTCCTCCGACAGTTCCGCCAAGGGTGATCAGCCGCCACCATCAGAGCCCACCTCCTCCCGGGCTTCTGGTGGTGGCGTGCTTCGAAAACGCTTCTCGAATGCCGGGAGCAGACTGAACAGGTAAACACATGTCCATTATCTCAAAGGTCCGCGATCTGATCGTGGGTTCACCTCTGCCTGCGCCGACCAATGGTGGCGAGGTGGCCTCTCGGCCGACTGGGCAATACATGCGCGGTGGTCGAGGGGTAACTTTTGCAGGCTGGAAGCCGGCACTGCGCGAGGCGCAAGACGATATCGCTGATGCGTGGGATGATGCCGCAGCGCGCGTGGGCGATCTTTTGCACAACAACGGCTGGTTGGCTGGGGCTGTGGATCAGGCGGTTGCCAATACAGTCGGGTCTGGCCTGCGGCTTAAGTCTATCCCGGAGAACGAAACCTTTGGCATGACAGCCGTTGAAGCATCTGAGTGGTGCAAAACTGTTGAACGTCGGTTTGAGCTGTGGGCGCGCAATGCGCAAGAATGCGATATTCAGGGTCTGCGCACCTTTGGGCAGATGCAAAGTGCGGCGTTTCGCTCATGGCTGATCACTGGCGAAATACTCGCCGAGCTGCCGTTTCGGCGCAGGCCGTGGAACCGGTACGGCACCAAGGTGCGTTTGCTGCCGCCGCACCGGTTGTCGCGCAAAACTGAAAGTATGAACCGGCTGATCAACGGGGTTTATACCGACGTGGACGGAATGCCGGTGGGCTACCGGGCAATCCGCAAGGATCTGTTCAAGCATGATGTGGAATATGACGTGCGTGCGCGCGATGGGGCAGGGCGGCCGCGCGTGATCCATGTCTTTGACGGGCTGCCGGGCACGCATCGTGGCATCTCGCCGATGACGCCCGCGCTGCAGGTTGCGCGCCAGTTTGACCAGCTGGCCGATGCCACGCTGATGGCCGCGATTGTGCAAACGCTCTTTGCGGCAACGATCACGTCGGATGAGCCAACAGAGGAGGTGCTGGCGGGGCTTTTGACACCTCAAGAGCAAGCGAAGATGGCGTCCGAGGGTGTGGCCCCCATGGAGGCTTATATCGATATGCTGGCGGGCTTTTACGACGGCTCCTCGCTCGATGTTGGTATCAACGGTCGCCTTGCGCATCTGTTTCCGGGCCAAGAGCTGAAGTTTCACACCAGTAATCAGCCTTCATCGAATTACAAAGATTTCTCGATGCACCTCTTGCGCGAAATCGCACGCTGCCTTGGGCTGACCTATGAGAGTGCGACGGGTGACAACAGCGGGGCCACCTATTCGTCCTTGCAGGCAGCGACGGCTGAAATCTTCGCCATTACCAAGACGCGGCGGCAAAACATCATCGCGCCGTTTTGTCAGCCAATTTACGAGGCATGGCTGGAAGAAGAGGTCGCCAGTGGCGGTATCGCGTTTCCGGGCGGCTATGAGGCGTTTCTGGCCAACCGGACTGCGGCCTGCCGGGCGGAATGGCGCGGGGCACCGCGTACAACGGCGGATGATCTCAAGAAGGCAAAAGCGCACGAGACGTGGAAGCGGCTTGGTGTGATGTCCGACGCGATGATCTGCAACGACAACGGGGTCGATGTTGATGATGTCTACCAGCAGCTGGCCGCCGAGCGGCTGTTGCGGGCCGAATACAACCTGCCTGAGCCGATGTTGATGGGCGCAGCTGGCGGTGGCCCACAGGCAATTGCAGCCAATGCCGATGCGGATGATGGCGATGACGACGAAGAGGACGCTGCATAATGGCTTTGACGATCGATGAAAATGACCCCTGCGCGGCCGCTAAAGCCCTGCGTGAGGTCTATTACCGGCTGATCGCGGGTCAGGCCGCAGCGACAGTGTCGTTCACGGCGGGCCCAACGGGAGTTTCCCGATCGGCCACGTTCCACGCGGCCAGCCCAGACCGCCTGATGATGGTTATTCGGGGTTTTGAGGAAAAATGCGCCGCATCGCAGGGCAGATCGCCACGCCGCCGCGCCATCGCAACAGGAGGGGTCCGGTGAACGAGCCACCCACAATTATGCAGGCGCCAGAGGGGCCTTCGCTGACGCAGATCGCGTCGCGGGTCCTCAACCGGCCGCTTTTACTTCATCCGACAAAGGCCGAGATCATCTTGCAGGTTTTGCAGGGACGGTTGCCGATGGACGGGGCAAAGATCGAGGGCCTGCGCCCGGATGCCAACCAGTTTCTTGGCAACCGTTACGGCGAAGATGGTCGCGCGCGCAAATATGCTGTCGCCAACGGTGTCGCCATGATCCCGATCGTGGGCTCGCTGGTCAACCGCGGGGCGTGGATCGGGGCCTATTCTGGCATGGTGTCCTACGAGGGCATCACTGCACAGCTGCGCGAGGCGGCAGACGACCCAGAGGTCTACTCGGTTCTTCTGGATATCGACAGCCCGGGTGGTGAAGCGACAGGCATGTTCACCGTCGCAGAGCAGGTCCGGCAGCTGGGCGCTTCCAAGCCGGTCACGGCCTTTGTCAACGACATGGCGGCCTCGGCTGCCTACGGGATCGCCAGCGCGGCGAATGAAATCGTGGTCTCACCGACCTCGATAGTGGGATCGATCGGGGTGGTCCTAACACACCTCGATCGGTCTGGCGAGCTTGAGCAGAAAGGCGTCCGAGCGACGCTGATCTATGCAGGAAAGCATAAGGTCGATGGCCACGCCTTCGGTCCGCTCTCCGACGCGGTGCAGGCTGACCTGCAAACTGAAGTGATGAAGTTCTACGACCAGTTTGTGGGCCTCGTGGCCCGGGGTCGTTCCGGCATTACTGAGCAGGCAATCCGCGCCACCGAAGCTCGCACATTCATCGGGCAAGACGGCATCGATCGGGGGCTCGCAGACCGCGTGGCTTCGCTTGATGAGGTCCTTGCCAACCTATCAACCTCGGCCCACGGGGCCGTCAAAACAAGGAAAGGGTTTGCCATGAGCAATCCGAACCAAGCTGCCCCGCAGGCTGAAAGCGCCGGCATCACTGAAGCAGCCCTCAATGCTGCTGTTGAAACAGCTCGAGCAGAGGGTGCTGCCGCCGCAAGCGGCCGGATCAAAAGCATTCTCACCTGTGAGGCGGCCGCCGGTCGTGAAGCGCAGGCCATGGGCTTTGCCTTTGAGACGAGCATGAGCGCTGAGGAAGCGATCAAGGTTTTGGGAATGGCCCCGAAAGCATCGTCCGTCGCGTCGATTGAAGATCGCGCAGCGCGTGAAAACGAGTTCGGTGGCGATGCGTCCGGTGCCCGCGCTGACACATCTGAGAAGGTCAAGAGTGGCTGGTCCGCTGCTGTGGCTCAAGCAAACAATCGGTTCGTCTGAGCCACAATCTGGTCTGAGGAGATCATTCAATGACAATTCTAAACGAAGGTCGGCATCCCGGCGAGTTCCTGATGACTGAAGCCAATGGGCAGCGCTCGCGCGGCAACATCACCGTTGCCAGCGGCGCGGGCATCATCGCGCCGGGCACCGTGCTTGGCAAGATCACTGCGACCGGCAAGTTTGTCGCCTCTGCGGTTGGTGCCGATGATGGCTCTGAAACCGCTGTTGCCGTCGCGCTCTACGGCTGCGACGCAACCTCTGCTGACGCAGCCATCGCCGCCATCGTCCGCGACGCCGAGGTTAACGGCAGCGTGCTGACATATCATGCCGACCGCGATCAGGCGGCTGAAAAGCAATCTGCAAATTCTGATCTGGCCGCTGTTGGCATCATCATCCGCTGATCCGCGGTCAAACACGAAAGGACATCTAAATGTCGCTTCTGAATATTTTTTCGCAAGATGCCTTCAGCGTCATGCGCCTCACCGACGCTTTGCGTGAAATCAAGTATGCTCCATCGCGCATTGGTCAGCTCGGCCTGTTCCAAACGACCAGCATCGACACGCTCGATATTGGAATTGAAAAAGACAAAGAGCAAAACCAGTTGCTGATTGCGTCGTCTCCACGCGGTGGCCCCGGTCAGACCTTTGGAAAAAACAAGCGGTCGATGCGCACTCTGCGCGTGCCACACTTTCAGGTCGACGATGCAATCATGGCCGACGAAGTCCAGCAAGTCCGGGCATTTGGACAAGAGGTGGCAGTTGAGCGCCTGCAGCAAAAGATTGCTGACCGTGCGGTCGAGGCAAGTCAAGGGTTCGCCCTGACCGAGGAATATCACCGCCTCAACATTATCAAAAGCGGCGACCTGCTCGATGCAAACGGCGATGTGATTTTTAATTACTTCAGCGAGTTTGGCGAGACCGCACCTTCCGAGATCGACTTCGACCTCGATAATGCAACCCCGGTAGAGGGTGCGCTGCGCAAGAAGTGCGCCGGGGTGATCCGTCAGATGGCAGGCATCCTCGATGGCCTGCCGTACACCGGCATCCATGCCTTTTGTGGAGATGCGTTCTTCGACGATTTGATCGCGCATCCTGAGGTTCGTGAGACCTACAAAGGGTTTGCAGACGCCTCAACGCTCCGCTCGGCATATGCCAGCGCAAATGGCCAGCAGAACAGCTTCGGCGCATTTGAGTTTGGGGGCATTACCTTCGAAAACTACCGTGGCGGCGGCTCGATCGGCATAGACACAAACAAGTGTCATATCTTCCCATTGGGCGTTCCGGGCTTGTTCCGCACAGTCTATGCGCCGGCAGACTATATCGAGACGGTCAACACGCAGGGCCAGCGGCTCTACGGCAAGCAGTACGAAATGCAAAACGGAAAGGGTGTGAACCTCGAGTTCCAGATGAACGCCCTGCAGTACTGCACTCGTCCGCGCGTTTTGATCCCCGCCAAGCGCACATAATCCGAAAGGATCAAAACCGTGGCCTCCATGTTTGACGATCTTGAGGTATCCCTGTCGGGTGCCATAAGCGGCATGTTTTCGGAGGCCGCGGTTCTGCGCCCAAGGCTGCGCCTGCCGTACACAGAGGGCATGCGTGACCCTGACCGTGCGCAGCACACAACAAAGGGCGTGTTTTCTGACGGCCCGGGCCTTTCGCCGATCAGTGGCGCTGGCGGAAACTTTGGTGCCGATCTGATGTTGAACGCCAGCGTGGCTGAATTCTGGATCGAACCAGCCGATGCACGGCTGATCCCGTTCGAGATTGAGCCGGGTGATCAGGTGAAGATATCGCAGCGACCCGGCCAGCCAGTTTATACGATTTCTGCAATCCAACGGAGTGCGACTGGCGAGATGAACCTTGTCATGTTCGACACCCCAAATCTGTAAAGGAGGCTGGTGATGCCGCGTTTTGCCATTACCGAAACCGCAGGCCGCATCGTTGCTGGCCACACCAACACGGGCGTTGGGTCTGTTTTGACCATCAGTGACGCACAGGCCGCGGATGCGCTCAAAAGCGGGCATCTTGTGGCGCTGGATGCCAAGGGGGCGCGCAAACCTATACGTCAACAATCCTCAAGCAATCCCGTATCGACCGTTCCAGCTGAAACCGTCTCCCCTGAAACCGAGCCAGAGGAATAGATGCATCATGCGCATCGG
>Ga0163215_101308_pt1 | contig 16534 bp, 13 predicted proteins | sample SynspAceP_FD_185934 | JGI IMG/M metagenome (GOLD analysis project Ga0163215, IMG submission 185934) | Saline lake microbial communities from Ace Lake in Antarctica - Synechococcus sp. Ace-P (Hybrid Assembly) | ecosystem: Environmental > Aquatic > Non-marine Saline and Alkaline > Saline | place... | reverse complement strand
GATCAGATACTTTAATCACAACGGCCATGCCCGTATCACCCGCCGCACAACCGGTGAATAATCCATAACCGCCGCCGGTTAATGCTAGTTCTTCAATCAGTTCAATCACGGCTCGCAAACCGGTTGGCCCTTGCGGATGCCCCCAGATCAGCGAACAACCAAAATTGTTCATTGTCATCACCTCCACCCCCATGGCTTTTGCAAACGCCACATCGTTCACCGCAAAGGGATTATGGGTTTTGATGGCTTTCACCTGTTTGATATCAATCCCAGCCACGCCAAGCGCGCGCTTCGCGGCTTCAATCGGCGCGGCCGGCATATGGGCTAGATCGTCTCTGGCTTGGCCAAAACCTAACACTTCTATCTTGATTTCTGGACGTGTTGTCAACGCCTCCGCGTCTTCTGAGCGGCAAAGCACCATAGACGCATTACCGTCTGCTGGGTGAGTTTGATTACCAAAAGTAATTACGCCACCTTCTTGAATCGGTTTTAATTTCGCCAAGCCTTCTGGCGTGGTGGCAAACACCCCTTCGTCGCCGAAAATCACGGTGTCTTCTTTTTTAAAGTTCGCCGTTGGCACAGACAAAGGCAGTGTCATGTAACGCTTTTGAAACGCTTGATCGTCCTTTAATGCGTCTTGATATTGCTCATAACGTCGATACGTCACGGCGTCTAATTCTTCACGCGTGATGTCAAAACGCTTCGCCACGTTTTCACCGGTTTGCATCATAGAATGACCACCGATACAGTCATTCATCATGTTATAAGTCACTTGGTCCTCAGACGAACCTGTTGGCCCTTGTGCATTCGGATAATAAATATGCGGGCCGTTAGAACAACGATCAGCGGTCATCAAGAAAGACACATTCGCCATGCCACAAACGATTTCAGACGCGGCAGCAAACAAACCTCGCGCGCTCGTTGCACAGACTTGGTTAACCGCATGACCGGCGGTATTGACTGCACCAATCTCATACAAAGGCCAAGGTGCACCGTTAAATGACTGATACTGGTTAATAGTCATGCCCAGTACACCAGAATCAAATATCAGTGGATCAATATTACGTTTCGCTAATTCGCTTTTTGCCACATGCGCCGCAAACTTCATCGAATGCAAATGCTGTAAAGAACCCTGCCATTTGGTAAACGGCGTACTCCAATAAGCACCGTAAGGAATTTCGACATTCTTGATAGACATAATCTTTCCTCTTTCTTGTTCTTATTTTTGAATGGCAGATGTCATAACACTTTCCAATCCACCCCAACACTCAGCAAAAATAGCGTCTGGCATGGTTTTCAAGTCATCGGCAATAATTGGACGGAATGCCATCGCGTTCAGTACGTCTTTTTCTAAATCTAAACCCGGTGCAATTTCAGTGAGCACCATGCCTTCTTGGCGAAGCTCCAACACACAGCGCTCAGTAATAAACAGCACTGGCTTATGATTCTCGCGGGCAAGGTCACCACTAAAAGTAATGTGGTCTACTGCGTTAACAAATTTTTGCACCTTGCCTTCTTGAAGCACGGATACCTTGCCATTGTCATACGCCAATTTAGCGCCGTTCACTAAGGTGCCACAGAAAACCACCTTCTTGGCACTTTGAGAAATATTGATAAAACCGCCAGGGCCAACCACTTTTGGACCAAACTTGCTGACGTTTAAATTGCCTTTACTATCCGCTTGCGCCAGTCCTAAAAAGGCAATATCCAAACCGCCACCATCATAGAAATCGAATTGTGCTTCGTGCTCAATAATGGCATCCGCATTCCACGCCGCGCCAAAATCACCACCAGAGGCCGGAATACCACCGTAAGTTCCAAGCTCAGTCGTTAAAGTAAACAAGTGAGAAACTTTTTCTTCTGCCGCTATCGCCGCCACGCCATCTGGCATGCCAATTCCGAGGTTCACCATCACGTTGGCTTTTAGCTCCATCGCTGCGCGACGAGCAATCACTTTTCGATCACTAAAAGGCATTGGAGGAAGCGCGCTTAATGGCACTCGTGAATTACCAGCTAACCCAGGGTTGTAGGTCGTCGTAATGGTTTGCTTGTGGTCTTCTGCTGACGCAACCGTGATGTAATCAACTAAAACGCCAGGTACTTTAACTTCTTTTGGATGAATAGAATGGCGCTCAGCAATGTACTTCACTTGAGCAATAACAATACCACCGCTGTTCTTAGCGGCCTGAGCCATCGGCAGAATTTCAGCCAACATGGCCTCTTCTTCTACCGAAAGATTGCCGTCTTCGTCGGCAGTTGTGGCACGAATAACCACCACATTGAGAGGGAATTTTTTATAGAGCAGCCATTCCTCGTCTTCTATTTCAATACGCTTAACAAGATCTTGCGTTGTTAAGGAAGTGACCTTACCGCCGCTGACCAAAGGATCGACATATGTGCCCATGCCTATCTTGGTAATCACACCGGGTTTGTTGCCCGCAATCTGACGCCACATGGTGGTCAACACACCTTGAGGAAGCAAATACGCTTCAATCACATCGTCTGTGATCATTTGCGCCATTTTAGGCGCTTGACCTGTATGGCCAGAGATTAGACGCTTCACTAGATTGGGATAAGCCATGTGTGACATGCCTGCGTCTTTACCATCACCACAGCCACAATCATGAATTAACGTTAGCTGTTGTGGATGCCCTGTTGTAACAAAGCGATGTTCAACCGCTTTCGCTACGGCCTCCGCAAAAAAAGACATACCGACAGTCGACCATGCAACAGAATCGCCATCTTTAATGAGTTCAGCCGCTTGCTCTAGAGAAATTATCTTACTCATTTTTTGCCCTCATATTCTTATCGTTATTTTCGTGTCTCATGACAATATAATTAATGTTGTACATTACAACTATTTATTTTACAAACATTTTATATGGTCTTGCTTTTTTTGAATAATCGAAGTGAAAAATCGATAATCAATATTGTTGAAAAGCTAAACAATATGTGTCACAAATGGATTTAGCAGCAGTAGAAATAATCAAAACAAACGAATACTTCTACCTTGCGTTTAATGATGAATAACATTGTTGGAATCGCACTCGAATACAACCACTGAAATAACAACAACAAATAAGGTGATCAAAATGAAAATAAAACAACAAAGCTTGGCATTAGTAATAGGCTCTATGCTGTCTATCAATGCGGTAGCCGCTGACCCTGAATACACGTTAAAACTGCACCATTTCCTTCCGCCTATGTCGATGGCGCATTCTGAATTCCTAGTACCCTGGGCTGAAAAGGTAGAACAAGACTCCAATGGTCGTATCAAAATAGACCTCTACCCAGCCATGCAATTAGGTGGCAAAGCGCCACAGTTATTCGATCAAACCCGTAAAGGCATTGTTGATATGTCTTGGACCGTTGCAGGCTACACGCCCGGGCGTTTTCCAAAAATGACGTCATTTGAATTACCCTTTATTCCCAGCACAGCAAAAGCCACCAGCATGGCACTTCAAGAATACGCTGAGACAGAACTGCAAGATGAGCTTAAAGATGTTCATGTGATTGCGCTTCATACACACGCATCAGGCTCTTTCCACTCTCGAAGTAAAGCCATCAAAAACCTTGAAGACATAGAGGGAATGAAAGTTCGTGCTCCAAATAAAGTGATGTCGGAGGCTTTTGACAAAATTGGTGCTAATACGGTTTTCTTGCCGGTACCAGAAATGCCAAGCGCTCTATCAAAAGGGGTTATTGACGTAGCCGTGCTTCCTTTTGAAGTCGTACTACCGATGAAAATATATGAATTAGTAAAACACCATACCGAATTCAAAGGCACTGGGCTGTACACAAATACCTTCATATTTTCAATGAACAACAAAGTCTATGACAGCATGCCCGCCGACTTACAAAACATTATTGATAATAATTCTGGTATCGCATTAGCCGGACACATCGGTGATTTATTTGATAACTACGAAGTATTTGCTCGCAAATACGCAGTCGATCAAGGAAATACCTTTGACTACATTGAAGGCGCAGAACACGCACGCTGGGTAAAAGCCATGGCACCTATCACGAGCAAATGGATAGAAAACATGAAAGATGACGGATACGATAGCCAACGTCTGTTAGACAAAACCAAAGCGCTCATCAAGAAATACGAAACACTTTAAGCCACCTTGCTGGATGATTTAAAATGACAGTCTTTTCTGCCGATATACAGCGGTCCTTTCTGGGCCGCTTATCAAACATTTTCGCACTAATCGGCGGCTTTATTATGTTAGGAATAGCGGCAGTGACTGTTGCCAGCATAATAGGCCGGACCACCATAGGACAATCCATTAGTGGAGACTATGAAATCACTGAAATGGGCTTGGCCATGTCGGTGTTTCTCTTTTTGCCGGTGTGTTACGTAAAAAAAGGCCATGTCGTTGTTGACCTGTTTACTGCCCATTGCCAACCAAATACCTTGCGCATATTGGACATTATTGGGGATATTGTATTTACCTTTACGGCTTTTACCTTTGCCTATCTCATGAGTCTGAGTGGTATCGAGGCTAAAGAGTACTTGGAACAAAGTATGCTGCTAGGACTTCCCACTTGGTGGACATTCATTATAGGGGTCGCCTCTATGACACTTTGCGGTCTGTGTGGTCTTTATAAACTCTTTACGATGTTCCGCGGAGGCAATCATGAGTAATATTGAGCTGGCTTTTTTAATGATGGCAGCCCTACTGGTTCTAATGAGCATTCGTATACCGATTGCTTTGGCAATGTTGGTATGCGGTGCTACCGGTTATTCGATGATAGGGGGCGTTCCTGCTTTATTGGAATATTTAGGCACGGCTCCTGTGTCTAAATTCTCCACTTATGACCTTTCCGTTGTGCCTTTATTTCTCTTAATGGGAGAGCTTGCCACACGATCCGGTATTACCGCGGAATTATTTAGAACTTGTAATACATGGATTGGTCGCCAGCGTGGTGGTATTGCCATGGCGGCTGTTGCAGGCTGCGCCGCATTCGGTGCTATTTGTGGTTCATCCCTAGCAACAGCGTCAACCATGGGGAAAGTTGCTTTACCAGAAATGAAACGTCTTAACTATTCAGGCAGTTTGGCAGCTGGAGCGCTTGCGGCAGGCGGGACATTAGGTATTTTAATACCGCCTTCTATGGTACTGATTATTTTTGCAGTACTGACAGAACAGAATATTTCTAAAATGTTCATCGCCGCTTTTATTCCAGGTTTTCTAGCCGCTGGCGGATATATCCTTGCTATCGCTATTTATGTACGAATTTATCCAAATGCCGGACCACGTGGAGAGAAAACAACCCTTGCCCAAAAGATAAAGTCCACCAAGGATGTTTGGCACATCACTGGGATCTTCTTAATCGTCTTGGGGGGGATTTATATGGGAATTTTCACTCCAACGGAAGCCGCTTCGGTTGGGGTCATTCTGACGGCTATCCTTGCCTTCACTCACGGTAAAATGAAGCTGGATGGCTTCTGGTGTGCTTAATGCGTACTGCGGTATCTGCTGCGATGATCTTTTTCATTGTATTAGGCGCCGATCTATTCAGTGTGTTTATCGCCCTATCTAGATTGCCAGATTTAGGTGTAGAACTAATCCAAAACTCTGGTTTATCTGCTTATACTATTTTGGTACTGATGCTCTTAACCTATCTGGTTATGGGGTGTTTCCTTGATAGCTTGGCCATGATTCTACTGACCATTCCTATCTACTTCCCAATAATTATGGTGATGGATTTTGGTATTCCACAAGCGGATTTAGGCATTTGGTTTGGTATCTTAGCCCTGATCGTTGTAGAAGTTGGGCTGATCACACCACCAGTGGGGATGAACGTATTTATCATTAAATCCTTCGATGACAGCCTTAAACTAAAAGAGTGTTTTAAAGGGGTGATTCCATTCTTAATATCCGACTTTGTGAGAGTCGCATTATTAATACTCTTCCCAAGCATTACCCTCGGTTTGGTCCACTTAGTCGGTTAGTTTGCATAAAAATACCCCCTCAAATGCTGGTTGCCCAGTAACGGGGGTTATTTCATTCAATCCGTATTTTTTCTATACCCTACTCAACAGTTTACTGTTACACCAAAATAACGTTTTATATTACAATAATTGATTATTAAACAAGTAAATGGGACCTAAATGGCAGACGATACAAAAAAAACGGACTCAACAGTGGGCTTCGGAATACTTAATACACTGAATGGCTATCGCTTACGACGCGCCCAAATGAATTTTTTCAGTAAGTTTTCTGAAGTATGTTCTGATCTGGGTATCAGTCCTGGCTTATTTGCCATTATCGCCATTGTGGAACGCAACCCGGGTTTAACACAAACGGCGGTCGCTCAAGCTCTAGGCAATGACCGCTCCGCCATGGTTTCAGCTGTCGACAAATTAGAAAAAATGGATATTTTAAAGCGCCGCCCAGCTAAAAACGATCGCCGCTCTTATGCGCTATTTATGACCAAATACGGAGAAACATTTTTTCAGACAGTAAGCGCTCGCGTGATGGAGCATGAGCAAAGTATGGCGACACGTTTGAAAGGTGAAAATGAACTAGAGTGGTTATTAGAAACATTAGACACGCTATCTCAACGTTAAACACGCTATCTCAACGTTAAATACGCTATCTCAACGTTAAATACGAACATTGGTAACGACAAGAAAGTCAGCCAATGCTCTAACGCTTAGTTCGTAAATTTGTTAGTGAACTGTCCAACGGCATCAACCACTCGTTGAGCGCCGTCTTGAATTTCTATAATCACATCACCCGCTTCATTCGACAAAACAAGGCCTTGCTCTGCTTGCTCTTTGCCTTTATTAATCAAAGCAACCGCTTTTTCAGCCAGTATCTGATTCTGTTCAACGACCCCTACAATTTCTTCTGTCGCCGCACTGGTTCGCGATGCCAGCTGCCTGACTTCATCAGCAACAACAGCAAAACCTCGGCCTTGCTCTCCCGCTCGCGCCGCCTCAATCGCCGCATTCAATGCAAGTAGGTTAGTTTGATCCGCAATACCTTGAATACTTTGAATAATAGATCCCACTAATTGAGACTGCTTATCCAATTCAAAAATGCCCTCAGCCGCTTCTGCCATTTGATTTGATAATTGGCGCATCACTGTGACGGTATCATTGACCACCTGACTGCCTTTTTTCGCACTATTATCCGTTTGTTTAGAGGTGCTAAAAGCAATCTCAGCCGCCTCAGACACCGCTAATTCATGATTAACCTGATCCGTGATAATGGTCGCAAACTTAACGACTTTATACAGCCGGCCATGAACATCAGAAATAGGATTATAAGACGCCTCCAGCCAAACGACATTACCTCGACTATCAATGCGCTTAAAACGCTCGGCAACAAACTGCCCTTCGCTTAAACGTTGCCAAAATTCAGCGTAGTCCACTGAACGGGAGTCCTCTTCAGTGCAAAATATTCTATGGTGCTTGCCTTTGATTTGCTCAAACTTATACCCCATACCATCCAGAAAAAGATCATTCGCTTTCAAAATATGACCGCTCATATCAAACTCAATAACAGCGGTTGATCGCTGTAGTGCAGAAATAATATTTTGATCTTCACGAGAGCTGGTAATCGTCCGTGTTAAATTATTACAGTGTAAGGAAAACTGCTTGAGCTTACCGTTTTCACCATCTAATACTGGCTGTAAGATAATTCGTAACCACGCTTCCTCTGCGTTTTCTTTTTCAATTTCTAACGCACCTACCCAATGATTAGCACTTTTTATTGAGTTTAAAAGACCCTTGTAGTGTGTCGTTTCCCGAGAATTAACAGGGACTAACTCTGATATTTTTTTACCTATAATGGCCTCTTTCGAAAAAGCCAACTCATCAGTGAATTTTTTATTGACCGATGTTATGACGCCCTCAGGGTTCAAGATGATAACTAACATTTCTTGGTCTAAGCTTTCTTTCACTTGATTAAGCGAGTAAAGCTCTTCCTTTAATGCCTTAAATTCATTCTTTAAACTTTTGTTAAACATCCCAACCTCCTTAAGTGCCTAATGCACAGGCCGTCCATAAAATAAAACCAACACCCGATAACTCAATCACCTGCAATAATATGCTTTCGCATAATACCTTCCTTCTAGATCTATTTATGCTTCAAATCATAGCTATATAGCTTAGCCAAAATCATCGATAATTCACGTCAAATCATTTATTTCAGCAATAATAGTAGCCAATTCATCATGTAACTGAATATGGAGCTCAGCAACATTGATAGAAGAAAAACACGTTTCCAGCGCCTCTTTATCCTCGGTCGTTTTTAGGACCTGCTCAAAACCGGATAACTGATTAGAAAAGTGCAGCAAACCCATCGTCAAAGACGCACCTTTTAAAGTATGAAGAGTCTCTCGTGCCTTAATTTGATCTCTGTCTGTCACATTTTTATCAATGTTCTCTAGTAAATCCTGAGACTCTGCTACAAAACCATCAACCACGCTTCTAAAAAGATCAACACTGCCACCAAACCGACTCAAGATCGATTGAATGTCTTCACGTTCATACGAATGATTGTCTTCAGTCCTGATAGCCGTCTCAGCCACTCGATCAAGAGTCACGTCCAATTGCGTTTTTTTGCCTACATACTGCAAGATGCAAGCAATCATCAAATCGATGTCTAAAGGCTTACCAAGGTGATCATTCATGCCTGCATTAAGACACGCCTGACGATCTTCCTCTGACACATTGGCCGTCATCGCAACAATGGGAAGTGAAGTGAATTGCCCATTTTTTCGAATTTGTCTTGTTGCTTCCAAACCATCTATGTCTGGCATTTGCATGTCCATCAGTACCAAGTCAAATGCACCTTCACCGCTATCCAACACAGCAGTCACCCCTTCCAAACCACCTTCAGCAACGGTAACAATAGCGCCTTCGGCGGCTAATAACTCTGTCGCAACTTGACGATTAAAAGCGTTATCTTCCACTAATAATAATTTTATTCCCGCTAAATGTTCTTCGATACGATCATTAAACTTTTTATTACTGTCATCTAGAAGCGTTTCACTATGAAATAAAGATTCATAAACCGTTTCAGATAACTGACTTAATGTCGTCGGCTTTAATAAATAGCTGGAGGCTAACTCAAGAGAGGCTTCCAATTTTTCATTAGGTGTACTGGCCAATAAAATAATTTTAGGAGGCCGTATTGAAGAGTGAAAACTTGCGACCATATGCTCTATGCTGTCACGCCCAACAAAGTCTGATGTTTTAATATCCAACAAGACAGCATCAAACAAACCACCATTTTCTGCGGCTTTATTAACCAGTGTAACAATCTCTTTAAGCGTCTCAGCCTTTTCATAAAACCAACCCAGATTAATCGCTATGCGCGTCAATATAGCCTGTGAGGCAAGATTATTGTCTACAATAAGAAGGCGTATGGGTTTTCGTGCTTGAACATTCAACATTTTTTCGACTGGGGCTTCAGCAACAGGCAAATCAATCGTGAAATGGAAGCGACTGCCTACCCCCAAGGTGCTTTCAACATTTAACACCCCTCCCATTAGAGCAACAAAACGACGGCAAATAACCAAACCTAATCCCGAGCCACCAAAACGTCGAGTCGTCGAAGACTCCGCTTGAGAAAATACTTCAAAAATAGACTCGATTTGATCTGCTGAAATACCAATGCCTGTATCTGTAATAGAAACCGTTAACCGAGATACCCCTGACTCCAACGCAGTTTGTTTAATCTCTAAAATCACGCTGCCTTCTAGCGTGAATTTAACCGCATTACTCACCAAGTTAATAAGTACTTGTAACAGGCGCAGTTTATCGCCGACAAGGTAGGGAGGAATGTCTTTATCAATATCAAAAATGAGCTCAACATTGTTTTCCAGTGAACTTCCAGACAGCACAGTAGAAAGTTCATAGAGTAGGTTTTCTATTTCGAAGGGTACGCTTTCCAAGGTTAACTTACCGGCATCAACTTTGGAAAAATCCAAAATATCATTAATTAGACCAAGCAAAGATTTGGCTGAAATATGGGCTTTTGACACATAGTCGTCTTGCTGATGCGTTAAGGCTGTTCGTTTAACCAACTCCAACATGCCCAAAATAGCGTTCATCGGGGTGCGGATTTCATGACTCATATTCGCCAGAAAGCTTGATTTGGCCGCACTGGCGGCATCGGCTTCATCTTTTGCCTTACGCAACCAGGCTTCCAAATTTCTCTCGGCAGTAATGTCTCGATTAATACCCGCCACAGAAATGGCTTTTCCACTCGTATTTCTTTCAATAGAAGCGCCAGTCTGAACATAGCGAATGTTGCCATCAGGCAACAAGAGCCGCATGACAAGATCGTATTCACCAATGCCTTTTATGGCATTTTGCAATGCTAATGCGGACGCATCTCTGTCCTCGGGGTGAACCCTGCTATACCAGTGCGCATAAGTAACCCCTTCATTTTTTAATGTCCGTGGGTACTGGTATATATCGAACATAGTTTCGTTCCAATCCAGAAGATTGTTTTCTAGATTCCAAGTCCAAACGCCCAGTTGTGCTACTTCTGCTGCCATAAGTAACTGGTCTCGAGTAGAAACTAAAGCATGCTGGCTGGCTTTTTGCGCAGTAATATCGACCGCCATTCCTAAAAAACCAATCACTTCATCGTCACTGTTCTTCATAGGAGTAATAACCAAAGACACCGGTTTGGCCTTCCCGTATTTATCAATATAGGTCCATTCTTTGCTTTCATAGTTATTTCGAAGTGCTTTAAAGATCAAAACTTCCATTAAATCTGTGACATAGGTACCTGTCGTTTCAAAAATAGCATCACGCTCTTCTACAACCTCTGCTTTAGCATGGAAACTAAGAGGTGTCATTTGACCTACAGCCTCCTCGGCAGAATACCCCAGCATTCTTTGCGCGCCACTATTAAAAAGATTGATCTTACCGTCCATATCAGTAGCAATAATCGCAATTTCAGACGAAGCGTCTAACACGTCGTTTAAAAGTAAATTGATTTCGTGAAGCTCTAGAGTGCGCTCTTTTACTTGGCTTTCTAAACTGGAATTTAAGTCGCGAATTTTAGCTTCGGCTTTTTTCCGTTCAGAAATATCACGCACACTGTTCGAAATACCAACCACTAAACGATTAGAGTCAAAAATAGGAGACGCAGTCAGTGCAACCGGAACATCAGATCCTGATTTAGTTTTCCTACGCGTCTCAATACTAATGGATCTTTTATTCTCGATAACAGAGGACAGAATCGTCTTATCTTCGTCTAGAAGGTCTGATGGAACCAAGAGTTCAAAAGATAACTGACCAATCGCTTCCTTCTGTGTATAACCGAATATACTCTCAGCCCCCTTATTCCAACTGACAATAACCCCCTCTAGACTTTTACTGATAATACCATCGGCCGAGCTTTCGACTACCGCAGCAATTCTAGATTGATGGGCGATAACCTCTCGATGCCTAGAAATATTGACTATAACAGCAGCAACCAGAACAGCCCCAAGAACGCTAATAAAGACGCCAATGATTAAAAAACTAAATGGATTAGGTAGATGTAAATCCGCGATATAGGCTGGAGAAACACTAAGGTGACTTTCCCAATTCCGCCCATAAATACGCCTAGATTGTCTTGTTTCGTATTGACGGTTTTGTAATTCACCGCTGTCATAAAAGCGAATTTTATCGTCCAAATCGGTTACATCAAACAATTCATAATGGATTTTTTCTACGTCTATATTTAAGTGGCTTAACACCTCTTCCATTAATAAAGGCGCATAACTCCAACCAAAACCTGCTTCAAGCCGTTCATCCAAAGTTTCTGGTACTTTTCCGCCGCGATAAATAGGCATCAAAATAAGTACTGACTGTTGTGCTTTACCCGATGCCTGCACCAAGGTGATGGGACCAGTTAAACGAACTTCTCCTGTGTATAACGATGAGGTAGCGGCTTCTCGACGGTTTTTTTCTGATGCTATGTCCAAACCAACGGCCTGCCGGTTTCGCTCTACAGGTTCAATATACTGAATGACATAATGTTCATTAAAGTTTGGAAAAAGCGTTTTAATAGCAAAATCTGGCCAGCCATCTTGGCTAGCCGATAAAATGAAAGCAGCTGCATCGACCTGAGGAACACGTCGAATAAAACCAAAACCGCGTGCACCTGGAAACTCCACATCCACATCACGAGTTTCGCTGTATAAAGAAAAAATATCTCGAGTAATTTCATTTCCACCTGTTGTTAACAAAACCCCTCGAGCACCCCGTAATCCATACTGGTAAAGCTGAACCCGAGATACCACCTCCTCCATAACTTGGTTAGAAGACTGGTCAACGGCTTCAGCTATCCTCTTTTCATTGGCGTCTTGCGTTCGATAAGCCACAGCACAGGTAACCAAAATGCCAAAAAGCAGGGTCAATATCACCCAACGGTTATAAATATTCTTAGAGGATATTTTATTCACGTTTGCCTCCTGGCAAATATCATTTCCAATTCTAAATTCGAGATTACGTCGGAATCTTATTCTCAGATCAATTTCATAGAAGTTTAGATGAATTAACTACTTATAATTAGGTAAGGCATGATAAAAATAAACATAAATTACAAAATATTACCTACTCAACTCATTTTTTTGATCTCTAAAATAAACCAGAAATTGCTCTGGCATAAAGCGCTTTTATAATAATATTTTCCACCAATCAGATCATTCTCTTTATTTCACTGATTCACATCAACGCTACTAACCGAAAATCGAGCGTATCGAATTTTTATGCGTTATAACTAAACTCTCTTTTTTTGACAAAACGACAGGATCACATTTTATGAAAATTGCCGTTTTCTCCTGCAAACCCTACGATAAAAGAACCCTAGCCTCTTACGCAGACAATACCGCCTTATCTATGACGTACTTCGAAAGTCGCTTGAGCATGGAAACCATTAGCTTAGTCAAAGATTTTGATGCCGTTTCTTGTTTCGTCAACGATGACGTTAGCGCCGACGTGATTCATCTTTTAAAGAAGCAAGGTGTCCATACCATCGCTCTTCGTTGCGCAGGATTTAATAATGTTGATTTAGACGCCGCAAAATCAGCAGGTATAAAAGTATTTCACGTACCAGATTACAGTCCAACATCCGTTGCAGAACACGCAGTCGCGCTGATTATGACGCTAAACCGAAAAACACATCGTGCTTATCACAGGGTGAAAGAAGGCAACTTTGCCTTAGAAGGACTGCTCGGGTTCAACTTGGAAGGTAAAACGGTAGGTTGTATTGGGACTGGACGCATTGGCGCAGCATTTTGTCGAATCATGAAAGGCTTCGGCTGCCATGTTTTATGTTATGACTTATATCCCTCACAAGCACTGATCGACCAAGGCTGCCAATACATACCACTAGAAGAACTCTATCAAAAGAGCGACATCATCAGCTTGCATTGCCCTTTAAACGCCTCGACCGATCACCTAATCAATAAAGACAGCCTACACAAAATGAAAGACGGCGTGATGATCATCAACACCAGTCGCGGTGCACTTGTCCATGCGCAAGAAGCCATAGACGCACTTTACAGCGGAAAAATTGGCTATTTAGGATTGGATGTTTACGAGCAGGAAAACAAAATCTTCTTTGAAGACATGTCCTCGCATATTATCCAAGACAGCGTCTTCCAGCTCATGCTCACCTTCCCCAATGTCGTCGTCACAGGCCACCAAGGTTACTTCACCATCGAAGCACTGAATCATATCGCGGCGACAACAGTCGATAATTTATTGCACCACCAGCATGAAGACAGCGGTTCAAGACAACTAGCGTAATATTTTTCATACTAATGCTTTGCGAACCACTCGGTGTCTTGTTTAAACCATAAAATAAGACACCGAAGTAACAATCTTCTTTCATCAAAAAATGATTTGCCGTCGCCGTCAACACATAGTCACATTCATCAAGTATAATGTGTTTCCCTTTATAGAAAAGCGAAGGAGCAACGCATGAACCTCGACAAACTATCTCAAGATCGGCTTATCGACATTGTTCGCCGTGCAGGACAAGAGATTGTCATGCCAAGTTTTCGACAGCTAAACGCTGCCGATGTCGAAATAAAAAGCAGCTTAACCGACCTTGTCACCATTGCGGACAAAGCCAGCGAAGCCTTTATCACGGCAGAAATTCAGCACGCTTTTCCAGACTGGGAAATTGTTGGAGAAGAAGCCGTCGCCGATGACCCATCAACCACGGACAAAATTGCCACAGCAGACACTTGCGTCATCATCGACCCTATCGACGGCACATGGAACTATGCTCACGGATTATCAGACTTCGGCATCATACTGGCCGTTGTCGTGAAAGGCGTGACACGCTTTGGTTTGTTGTATGACCCAGTAAACGACGACTGGATTTACGCCAATTTAGGCGAAGGTGCATTTTTCCAACGCACCGCCATGAATGAAAAAGGCAACAATCAAGTTCCTAGCCAAACGCCGTTAGCCTTGCAGATCACCGCAGAACCCGAGTTAGACAAACTGACTGGCATCATGTCGGTTAACGCCTATACAGGTCAGAAAAAACAAGACTTCGCTCTGAAAGCCTCACGCTTTGTACGCATCAACAACCTACCCTCTTGTCCTGCTTACCGACAAATTGCCCAAGGCCACTTCAACTTTAGCCTGACCTATAAAATGCTCCCTTGGGATCACGCAGCAGGGGTACTGATTCACACCGAAGCAGGCGGAGTTTGTCGCACACTGGATGGACAAGAATACACACCCGACATGCTCGATGGCGAAATGCTCGCCGCCCAGTCAGAACGGCAATGGCAAGAATTGGCAGAGTATTTTAGGAAATAGTCGGGACCAAATCCCGACCTTTTACTCAGAGTAATCTATGGCATAATGCCAAAATCTATAGACCAAAGAGACGACAAGGGCATGACCGAAGAAAATCTACCAACAGAACGTTGGAAACAACGATTTCAAAATTATAAAAAAGCCTTGCTGCAACTAAACGAAGCTGTCGAAGCCTACGACGAAAAGGCGCCTAACATCATAAAAGAAGGCGTTCTACAGAGATTCGAATTCACTCACGAACTCGCTTGGAAGGTTTTAAAAGACTATCTAGAATACGAAGGTCATCAGAACATCACAGGATCAAGAACCGCAACAAGACTGGCGTTTAACATTGGCCTAATTCAAGACGGCCAAATATGGATGGACATGATAGAAAGCCGAAATAAAACGGTACACGCTTATGATGCTAGCATTCTCGAAACGGAATTTTTAAAGGTACGAGAAAGTTATAATGCCTGCTTCATCCAACTAAAAGAAAAACTGTCCACCCTATGACCCTTTCCCCATTTGGCATTCCAGCTAACTTACTGCAAAAAATGTCTGAAACCTTTTCAAGGTATCCAGACATTGAAAAAGTGACTCTGTTTGGCTCCCGCTCCACAGGAAAGTTTCGTGATGGCTCAGATATAGACCTTTCTATTTCAACACCAAAAGCAGACATCATCCCCACTCTTCGTATTGAACTAGACGATTTAAACAGCCCATACTTGATCGACTTAGTTGATGAAAACAACCTCACCAACCAAGCCTTGTTAAAACAAATTCAAGAATCTGGGGTGGTTATCTACTCCTCCTAACTTTCTTCCTTTTACCTAAAACGCTTATCGTAGTCAGAATGATTCATACAAATATAAGGTCCTGTGTGTTACGGCGCATCATCGTTAATCGAAGTATTAGCAAACATGCCTGAGTTCGAGATCACTTACCACCCAGGCGGCATGATCCCAAAACGCGCGATTGATCCATCTTTTAGACAGCATATTTTACAAGCCGACGAACAAATTGCCGGCATGACAAAAGCCCACTTTGGTGACGCTTATAAAGCAAGAGTAGCGAGCAAAAGTGAGTTTGTAGTGGATTCTTACACGACAACGCGTGCGTTTCTTGTTGGTCAAGAGATGGGCGTGGCGGCGCATAAAATGCTAGAAACGATTCAAAAAAGCCATTATCAAGAAGGTCAACATTTGGATCAATTAGACATATTAGAGAAACTTGCTGTGTCGATGGGATTGGATGCCTCTACATGGAACGAGAAAATAGCCAGTTCCGAAGCCAAAATGATGAATCAAATACAAGAAAGCCATGAATTAATGAGTCAAATGAAAGTGAGTGGCTACCCGACGTTAATCATCGAAGAAGATGGCGTCTTGATGCGCGTCTCTCATAGCTCTTATTACGGCAAACCCAATGAATGGGAAGCCTATTTAACTTCGTTGATTTGATCGAAAAGTACCGTTAAAAAACACCTTAAAAAAAAGCCTTTTACTTTTCCAAGTAAAAGGCTTTCTTATGCTCTGATGAAAGCAAAAATTCTATATTTGCCAAGCAAACGTTAAGGTGCCGTAGCGGGTCAATTTATCCAATTCGCGATCATTCGTATCGCCGTTAAGGGTAAACGGAGCATTAATCGCGAACGCTAAAACACCACTCCCCCATGAATAACTCAAACCTGACGTAAACATATTCTGATTGTGATCATAATCGACAGACTGACTGTCGCGGAAGGTA
>Ga0163215_101306_pt1 | contig 16562 bp, 12 predicted proteins | sample SynspAceP_FD_185934 | JGI IMG/M metagenome (GOLD analysis project Ga0163215, IMG submission 185934) | Saline lake microbial communities from Ace Lake in Antarctica - Synechococcus sp. Ace-P (Hybrid Assembly) | ecosystem: Environmental > Aquatic > Non-marine Saline and Alkaline > Saline | place... | reverse complement strand
CCAGACATGAAAGAAAAATAGGAAATGTCAAAGAGGAGGCTTTTTATCCTCAAAGACAGTTATCTTTTTTCCGAATGTCTAGAGCGTAAAGCTCAATTAAAATAAGATGCTGAGCGCTCTGTCCAGACATGAAAGAAAAATAGGAAATAGTGTTTAAAATGCATTTTATGAAATAAGAAATTAAAAGTAAGTTGCTATGAGGTTTAAATTGTGGTATGTTTTGCCTAATCGAAAAACGTAACTATTAAAAAGGAGATCACGATTTATGAATCCAGACCCCGACAGTCAGTCGATGTTAGGACAAATTTTACTTATTATTGTTCTAACAGCTATCAACGCATTTTTTGCTTCAGCAGAAATGGCATTTGTATCTTTAAACCAAAGCAAAGTAAGAGAGAAAGCTGCCCAAGGTGATAAAAAATCAGCTGCAGTATTAAAATTATTGGCTAATTCAGATAACTTTCTTGCAACAATTCAGGTAGTCATTACACTAGCAGGATTTATTTCGAGTGCCTCAGCCGCAACAAGTTTTGCCTCACGTCTGGAACCTTTTTTAATTAGTATTCCAGGTGGGAAACAACTGGCAATCGTAGTGGTAACAGTAATTTTATCTTATATTACGCTTGTTTTTGGCGAGTTGTATCCTAAACAAGTTGCTTTACAAAAAGCAGAAGAAGTTGCTCGCTTTACAGCTGGACCCATTAGAATAGCACAAATGGTTTTCACGCCTTTTGTAAAATTACTCTCGTTATCAACGGATTTATTGAAACGAATGACACCAATAGATTTTTCTAAAAAAGAAGAAAAAATGACACGGGATGAATTTCGTTCTTATTTAGAAAATAGCCAAGCAAAAGGAGCTATTGATGTGGAACAATTTACCATGTTAAAAGGTGTTTTATCAATGGATACGAAAATGGCGAGAGAGATTATGGTACCTCGAACAGATACCTATATGATTGACTATGAGGATGGGAATGAAGAAAATATTCCATTGTTATTAGACTGCAGATTTTCACGTGTACCCGTTTATATGTCAGATAAAGATAATATTATTGGCATTGTTCATGTAAAAAATTTGTTGAAGGCTTCAAGAAAAACTAATTTAGACGATGTTGAAATTAAAGAATTATTGAATCCTCCATTATATGTGCCTGAAACTATTTTTATGGATGATTTATTATATGAACTAAAACGTACCCGAAACCAAATGGCTATTTTGAATGACGAATATGGTGGAGTGGTCGGAATAGCAACTTTAGAAGATTTACTAGAAGAGATTGTTGGGGACATTGATGATGAATATGATGAAACCTATAGCATGATTGAACCTATAAATGAAAATCGCTACCTAGTAGATGGTTCAACACCGCTTTCTAAATTCAATGAATTTTTTAATACAAATATAGAATCAAATGATGTTGACTCTATAGCCGGCTTTTTCATTATGGAATATGGAAGTATTCCTCATCATGGAGAAGAAGCTTTAGTGGAGTATGCAGACTATATCTTTACTTCTAATAAAATAGAAGGTTCAAGATTGGTAAACATATATGTTGATACTGTTCAACATGAAACAACGAATGATTAAACCAGCATAATTAGTTTAGAAGGTTGTTAAACTATAGTAGATATACTCGAAAAGAACGGTTTCTTATTCTTTTCGAGTGTTTTTTGTAAAAGGCGAACGAAAAAAGGATTTAGTTAAAAAAAATTCGTCATTATTGATAGTTTGATGAGAAAATCAAAAAAACTATTGACGTTTGAGATTAAAAAAAGTATATTCAACACTACATTAACTTATATAATGCCAAAATATGGTTGGCAAGTTTCTACCCAGTACCGTAAATTCTGGACTATAAGTAAAGAAATCAAAAAACGAACTGAATTCAATCGAATTTGGAGGTCTTTTTTTCTTTGCTTAGGTAAGAAACCGAGCAGAGTAAAAGAGACCTCTTTTTTGCTTTGTAAAAAGAAAAGAACTATTTTTATAAAAAAAGCTTACAAAAGGGAAGGTAGAATGAAGATGAAATTATTGGAAGAACGTATTTTAAAAGATGGAGTGGTTTTAGGTAAGGATGTTTTAAAAGTAGATAGTTTTTTAAACCATCAAATTGATCCTGTTTTAATGCAAGCAATGGGGGATGAATTTGCCCGCTATTTTTCCGATAAAGGCATCACAAAAATTTTAACGGTTGAAACTTCTGGTATAGCACCGTCTGTTTTCGCTGGCCTAGCTTTAGGAGTTCCAGTTGTCTTTGCTCGTAAACATAAAAGTTTGACGTTAACAGACAACTTGTATACGACCAGTGTTTATTCATTCACAAAGGATACAACAAATGAAATCGCGATTTCAAGAAATTATTTAGATTCAAATGACCATGTATTGTTAATTGATGATTTTTTAGCTAACGGACAAGCGGCAAAAGGATTGGTGGATATTTGCGAGCAAGCTGAAGCGTCTATTGCAGGTATTGGAATCGTTATTGAAAAATCATTCCAATCTGGGCGTAAAGACTTAGAAAAACTAGAATTTGATATCTTATCTCTAGCTCGTATTCGTGCTTTTGAAGACGGCGTAGTTAAATTCGTAGAAGAAGAGGGGAATAAATAAAATGTTAACAAACTCAAAAGCAGCAGCTTTAGGATTACAACATGTATTAGCTATGTACGCGGGAGCTATCTTGGTCCCTTTATTGATTGGTGGAGCTATTGGGTTCAACTCAGAACAAATGACGTATCTTGTATCAATCGATATTTTTATGTGTGGAGTCGCTACGTTATTGCAATTGTTTGTTAACCGCTATTTTGGAATTGGCTTGCCTGTAGTATTAGGTTGTGCTATGCAAGCTGTTTCTCCCTTAATTTTAATTGGAACAACAAAAAGTATTGGGGCTATGTACGGATCAATCATAGCTTCAGGTATTTTTATTTTACTAATTGCTGGTCTGTTTTCAAAAATCAAACGATTTTTCCCACCGGTTGTAACGGGAACTGTTATCACTGTTATTGGTCTGACACTTATACCAGTTGGGATTGAGAAGATGGGCGGTGGCATGAAAAGCGCAGCTGATTTTGGTTCTAGCAAGTATTTATTTCTAGCTTTCTTAACAGTGGCTATTATTTTAGGCATCCAATTGTTTGCTAAAGGCTTTATTCATTCATTAGCTATTATTATTGGTTTAATTATTGGAACAGTTGTTGGGTCATTTATGGGACTTGTTAGTTTAGCGCCTGTAACAGAAGCTACTTGGTTTCATGTTCCGCAACCTTTTTATTTTGGAGCACCTATTTTTGAGTGGTCCTCTATTCTAACAATGATTTTGATTTCAATTGTTAGTATGGTTGAATCTACAGGGGTATATTTTGCTCTTGGGGAAGTAACCGGCCAAACAATTGAAGAAGAACAATTGAAAAAAGGGTATCGTGCAGAAGGATTGGCTATTATTTTAGGTGGTATTTTTAATACCTTCCCTTACACGGCTTTTTCACAAAATGTTGGCTTAGTTCAAATGTCGGGAATCCGGACACGCAAACCCATTTATTTTGCAGCAGGATTTTTAATGGTATTAGGACTAGTACCCAAAATTGGGGCATTTGCGACGATCATTCCTGAACCTGTTTTAGGTGGGGCAATGATGATCTTGTTTGGAATGGTTGCTACTCAAGGAATTAAAATACTTAGTCGAGTTGACTTAAACCAAGACGGCAACTTAATGATTGTAGCTTTATCTCTTGGACTTGGTTTAGGAGTAACCGTTGTTCCAGAGCTATTTGCGAAATTACCAGCAGCTGTTCAAACCTTTACAGGAAACGGCATAGTTGTAACGAGTATCACAGCGATTGGTTTAAACATTCTTTCTCATCACGGACGCAAAAAAAAGAGCGCTGAAACAATGACAAAAGAAGAAGCACTGACAGATTTACCGGAGACCATTTAACCGATTTTGGTGCTAACAATAAGATTTTTATACAAAAAAAGCCTCAGCCCAAGTAACAATTAGGTTGCGGTTTTTTTAGCAAAAAAAATTAAAAAAACCAATCATTTTTACTTGCTATTTTATAAATATTTGATAGGCTTATAAGGAAATAAATAATCATATTAATAACAGATCGGGGATTTTAATAAATGGATACAAGTTTACAGTTTTTAGGCCTTATTTTCATAATCAATTTAGCATATGTAGCATTGAATACGATTCGATTTATGTTGACGATGAAAGGTTATCGAATGGTTGCTCCATTCGTTTCGATGGTTGAAGTCACCATTTATGTAGTAGGGTTAGGATTGGTCCTCGATCGTTTGGATAATTTTTGGAATATTGCGGCTTATGCACTCGGTTATGGTGTCGGGATTGCTGTTGGGATTCAAATCGAAGAATACTTGGCGCTTGGACACATCATGGTAACGGCAATTGTTCCTGATATAAAAAGTGGAATCGCTGAAAATTTACGAGAATTGGGCTATGGCGTAACAACCAGTTATGCGCTTGGCAAGGAAGGCGATCGGTTAGTTTTAGAAATACTGACTACTCGTAAATCAGAACGGAAACTATACAAACAAATAAGTGAAATAGAATCTAAAGCATTTGTTATTTCTTATGAACCAAAGTATATAAGCGGTGGTTTTTGGACAAAGAAAGTTAAAAAGAGAAGACATGCATTAAAACAGCGCGGAGAACTATAAAAAAATAAGCAGCCATTCGGTTATAATTCATGACAGTTTTTGAGTTAACTGATAAACTAGTAAAAATAAGAAAAAAATAAATGAACTAGAAAGTAGTGAGACCGTTGCCGAATTTAATTATTCCTGGAAAGACGATTGGCATTATTGGTGGAGGTCAATTAGCAAGGATGATGGCATTGGCTGCTAAAGAAATGGGATATGCTGTTGGTATCTTGTATCCCAAGGAAAATTGTCCCGCTGCACAAGTAGCTGATTGGCAAATTGTAGCTAAATGTGATGATGAAGATGCACTGATGGATTTGGCTATGGGAAGTGATGTTTTAACCTATGAATTTGAAAATGTTGCTGCCGATAAAATTGCAGTGCTAAGTAAAACGGTTGCTGTTCCACAAGGGAGCGAACTTTTATCTATTGCTCAAGATCGGATATTAGAAAAAGCCTACTTAGAAATGAACAATATTAACTTGGCACCTTATGCAACAATTTTAACGTTAGAAGACATTGAATTTTCCACTAGTTCAATTGGTTTTCCTTGCGTTTTAAAAACTATTCGTGACGAGTACGAAAAAAAGGGACAAATGGTTCTCTATGGAGAAGAAGATATACCAAAATGTGAAGCATTATTAAAAAAAGGAACCTGCATTTTAGAAGCTTGGATTCCATTTGAACGAGAATTGTCGATAGTGATTTCAAGGAATGCTGCAGGAGAGACATCCATTTTTCCTACAGCTGAAATTATACACCGTCAAAATGTTTTAAAAGAAACAATTGTGCCTGCAAGGGTTTCGGATGAGGTGTCTCAAGAAGTTGAACGAATCAGTCTAACTATTGCTGAAGGATTAGATTTAGTTGGTACATTGGGAATAGAATTGACATTAACCACTTCTGGTGCACTATATGTGAGTGAATTGGTATCACGTCCACATTGTTCAGCTAATTACAGTATAGAGGCTTGCTCGACTTCTCAATATGAAACGCATATTCGAGCCATTTGTGGTTGGCCTTTACCTGACATTACCTTATTTTCTAAAACCGTTTCTGTAACAATTTTAGGAGAACAAATGGACGGGGCAGAAAAGCAAATCCAATTGAAACCAAACTGGCACTTTCATTATTATGGAAAAAAAGAAGCACGAAAAGGTCGAGTCATGGGGCACATTACCATTTTGACAAAAGACATCGAGAAAACAATAGAACACATTTATGACACAGGAATATGGATTTAAAAAAAGGAGCACAGGGCAAATGATTGAACGGTATACAAGACCTGAAATGGGACAATTATGGACAGACGAGAATCGCTACAATACGTGGTTAGAAGTAGAAATTCTAGCTGTAGAAGCTTGGGCTGAACGGGGAGATATTCCTGAAGAAGAGGCTAGAAAAATACGCGAAAAAGCCGCTTTCGAAGTGAAACGTATCCTAGAAATAGAAGAAGAAACGCGTCATGATGTAGTAGCATTTACTCGTGCTGTTTCAGAATCACTTGGCGAGGAACGCAAATGGATTCATTATGGTTTAACAAGCACAGATGTTGTTGACACAGCCTACGGATACCAATTGAAGCAAGTAAATGATTTATTACGTAAAGATTTAAACAGCTTTTTAGACATATTAGCTGAAAAAGCAAGGAAATATAAATACACTGTGATGATGGGTCGAACGCATGGAGTGCATGCTGAGCCAACGACTTTTGGTTTGAAATTAGCTCTTTGGTATTCTGAAATGAAGCGCAACATAGAACGCTTCGAACATGCTGCAGAAGGGATAGAAGCCGGTAAAATTAGCGGAGCGGTTGGAACATTTGCCCATACTCCTCCAGCTGTCGAAAAATATGTTTGTGAAAAATTAGGTATTCGAGCACAAGAAATTTCTACACAGATTTTACCACGAGATTTGCATGCGGAATATATGGCAACGTTAGCTTTAATAGCAACGAGTATAGAAAAGTTTGCTACTGAGATACGCGGACTTCAAAAATCTGAAACACGGGAAGTAGAAGAATTTTTTGCTAAAGGTCAAAAAGGATCTTCAGCCATGCCTCATAAACGTAATCCAATTGGTTCTGAGAACGTTACAGGCTTAGCACGGGTTATCCGAGGTCATATGGTCACAGCCTATGACAACGTTGTTTTATGGCATGAACGGGATATCTCACATTCTTCAGCTGAGCGAATTATTTTACCAGACTCAACTATTCTTTTGGATTATATTCTCAATCGATTTGGGAATATTATGAAGAATTTGACTGTTTATCCAGAGAATATGAAGCGTAATATGGGAGCTACTTATGGATTAATCTATAGCCAACGTGTCCTATTAAAATTGATTGACAAAGGGATGAGCCGAGAAAAGGCATATGACTTAGTTCAACCTAAAACAGCAATTTCGTGGGAAAGTCAGATTCCATTCCGTGACTTAATAGAAGGAGATGCTAAAATCATGTCTCTTTTAACGATGGAAGAACTAGATGATGCATTCGATTACCACTACCACTTAAAAAATGTAGACGAACTCTTTAATAGAGTCGGTCTCTAAAAAATTCTGATTAAAAAAAGCTTGAAAGATTAAATAGATGGCATAGGGAACCTCGTAGTAAAAGGCGCCTATGTCATTTTTATTTGTACCATACAGTCAAAAAAAGGAGGGGAAAGGATGGCAAAAGCAAGAGCAAAAGTGATTACTGCAATGCTGATCTTTGGAACAATTGGGCTTTTTGTTAAAAATATTGAGTTGACTTCAAGTGAAATAGCTCTCTATCGTGGTTTTTTTGGCAGTATGTTTTTACTGTTAGTATTGGCTATCAAAAAGAAACGCCTATCTTGGGGAAATAGTAAAGAAAATGCCGCTATCCTATTTTATTCTGGAACAGCCATTGGTTTGAATTGGATTTTATTATTTGAAGCTTATCGCTATACGACAATTTCAAACGCGACATTAAGTTATTATATGGCTCCTTTATTTGTTGTGTTGGCTTCGCCTTTTATTTTAAAAGAAAAATTAAACGGAGTAAAAATTAGCTGTGTGTTTTTAGCATTCATTGGGATGTATTTTATTGTCGACAGAAGCACAGTGAATGGGTTAGGCTACAATCATTCATTGGGAATAATGTATGGCATTGGAGCAGCGTTGTTGTATGCTAGTGTTATCCTGGCAACCAAGTTTTTGCGGAATAGTGCTAGTCTAGAAACGACGATTATCCAATTAATGACGGCTTCTATTGTATTAGCACCCTATGTTTTTTTGAAAGAAGGTTCTAACTTACTGTCTATTTCTGGAACGTCTTTAGTTTACTTGCTTTTTTTAGGTGTCGTTCATACAGGTATAGCCTATGCCCTTTACTTTTCTGCCATCCAAGTCTTGAAAGGGCAAACAATAGCCATCTTAAGTTACATTGATCCCATTTCAGCTGTTCTTCTGTCAACGTTATTTTTAAGTGAACGGATGACGATGGTCCAACTCATTGGAGGATTCTTTATTTTATCAGCAGCCTTTCTCAGTGAAAGTGGGGTAATAGAAAAAGGAATAGTAAGTCGCTCACTAAAAAAATGAAATACCAATAGGTCAGTGAAAAGAACTTAATGGTCTTGTATGTACAAGATAAAGGCTTTACAATTGGAATATAGAACACTAAACAAAGAATCTAACGATAAGTGAGTGGAACAGCAATGGCCAAAACGAAAAAATTAGATGAAGTAGCTTATCAATACATAAAAGAAAAAATCCATACAAGACAATGGGTACCTCAAACCCGTATCACAGAATTAGCCTTATCAAAAGAATTGAACATCAGCCGTACACCCATTCGCCAGGCCTTCCAACAGTTGCAACAAGAAGGTTATTTAGACGTCGAGGTTTATAAAGGCGCCCGCGTTAGAGAAAAAAAAATTGAAGCACACGGCTTACAAGAACGAATGGAATTTATCGAAATGATTTTCGTTCATTACTTTCATTATTTACAAATAAAGGAGATCATATTTGATGGAACGCAAGTTGATGATAAATTAACCAGTCTAAAAAAATGCCGCAATGAATCAGAAAAAATATTTCTTGATTTAGAAACACAATTGCTGCATAAAATTCTAGCTTTCAGTAAAAATGACTACTCCGTAAGAATTGTGATGGATACTATCCGCGAATTACAGACGCAAAATAATCCAGACTATCTTTCTTTAATGCGAAAAAATAGAGACATTAAAATAAAACACTACGAAACATTAATCCACTACCTAAAATTAGGAGATTATCCCCTAGCGCGAAAAGAAATGCGCATTCTAATTAATCAACTCACTCTTAGTATCATCCATAATATGTCAGATTAAACAGTAAAAAAAGAAGAGGCGAATAAAATGAAGGAAAAAGTGTATTTGAATCATGATGGCGGAGTAGATGACCTAGTCTCTTTATTTATGTTGCTGCAAATGAAAGACGTGGAACTAATTGGAGTAGGTGTTATTCCTGCAGATTGTTATTTAGAACCAGCAGTATCAGCGAGTCGGAAAATCATTGAACGTTTTGGTCATGGAGCAGCTATCGAGATAGCTGCATCAAATTCTAGAGGAAAGAATCCTTTTCCCAAAGATTGGCGCATGCATGCTTTTACAATTGATGCCTTGCCGCTATTAAATGAATTTGAACCAACTTCAACAAAAGAAACGACCATACCAGCTCATCAGCATTTAATTGAGAAGCTCCGTTCAAGTGAAGAAAAAGTTACACTCGTTTTTGTTGGACCGTTAACGGATTTAGCAAGAGCTCTAACAGAAGCCCCTGACATTCAAGAAAAAATTAAAAAGCTGGCTTGGATGGGTGGAACATTCCTCGAAAAAGGCAATGTTGAAGAACCAGAACATGATGGAACTGCAGAGTGGAATGCTTTTTGGGATCCTGAAGCTGTTCAAACAGTCTGGAACAGTTCGATTGAGATTGATCTAGTTGCATTAGAAAGCACAAACATGGTTCCTTTGACCATCGAAGTTCGAACAAAGTGGGCACGTCAAAGAGCCAATAGCGGTATTGATTTCTTAGGACAAGCGTACGCCATTGTACCGCCATTAGTCCATTTACATACTAACGCTACCTATTTCTTATGGGATGTTTTAACGACAGCAACTATTGGAATAATGGACAGTATGAAACAAAAAGTTGTTCACTCAATAGTGCATTCGACTGGTGTTAGTCAAGGGAGAGTAGAACTATCGCCGGATGGTCGAGCAGTGAATTTGGTTTATGAAGCTGATCCGGAAGTTTTTTTTGAGTATTTAACAGAGTTAGCCGAACAAAAATAACGTTTCGCTGAATGTTTCATATAATAACAGCTGAGGTAAAGACATGTTCTATGTTTTTATCTCATTTTTTTCATTTAAATCTCTTTATTCTTTTCTCGAATGGAGTCAATCTATGGTAAAATGAAAAATGGAAACTTATGCAATAATTTATTTTTATTTGATAAAATAAAATGGTGAAACAAAGATGAATTGATTGAACGAACGAGTTTGATACAAAGAGAGGATGGTTAAATTTTGGTAATACAAAACAAATTGTTAGAGGGTATGAACCCAGGACAAAAGGAAGCCGTAGCCTATACAGAAGGTCCTCTTTTGATTATGGCAGGAGCAGGCAGTGGGAAGACGCGTGTGTTAACGCATCGCATTGCTTATTTAATTGATGAAAAAGGCGTAAATCCATGGAATATATTAGCGATAACTTTTACAAATAAAGCTGCTAAAGAGATGAAAGAACGGGTTGGTCGCTTGATGAAAACGGGTGGAGAAAGCGTATGGGTTTCAACGTTTCACTCGATGTGTGTGCGCATGTTGCGTCGTGATATAGACCGCATTGGATACAATAAAGCCTTTACCATTAGCGATCCTAGTGATCAACAAACCTTAATGAAACGAATTTTAAAAGAACGCAATATTGACCCTAAAAAATACAATCCAAGAGCTATTCTATCTGAAATTAGCAATGCTAAAAATGAATTGATGAACGCAGAGGATTACCGCAAAACAGCTAATAGTTTTTTTGAAAAAATCGTAGCGGACTGCTACGATGACTACCAACGTGAGTTGCGCCGCAATCAATCAGTTGATTTCGATGATTTAATTATGCTAACGATTCGTTTATTTGAAGAAAGTCACGAAACGTTAGACTATTATCAAAATAAATTTCATTACATTCATGTAGATGAGTACCAAGATACAAATACGGCTCAATACACATTAGTCAATATGCTGGCCAAACGCTTTAAAAACTTGTGTGTTGTTGGAGATGCAGACCAAAGTATCTACGGTTGGCGCGGCGCAAATATGGATAATATTTTAGATTTCGAAAAAGATTACCCGGATGCAAAAGTAGTGATGCTTGAACAAAACTACCGTTCTACCAAATTTATTTTGAAAGCAGCTAATGATGTTATTGCAAACAACAACAAGCGTAAAGTGAAAAAACTTTGGACTGACAATGATGAAGGGGATAAAATTACTTATTACCGTGGTCAATCTGAAGGCGATGAATCAAGATACGTTGTCTCGAAAATGCTAGAAGAAATGAAGACAGCTAATTATAACTATGGCGATTTCGCTGTTTTATACCGGACAAATGCTCAATCACGAGTGATGGAAGAAAATCTATTGAAATCCAATATTCCTTATAAAATGGTCGGTGGACATAAGTTCTATGACCGCAAAGAAATTCGTGATGTCTTAGCTTATTTACGTTTGATTGCTAATCCTGAAGACAATATGAGTTTTGAAAGAGTAGTCAATACACCAAAAAGAGGAATCGGACCTGGTACAATTGAAAAATTAAGAAGTTTTGCCAATGAATACGAGTGGTCTCTATTAGAAGCGGCATTGAACGTTTCAATCACAACTATCAAAGGTAAAGCAGCGGGTGAACTTGAAGGATTTGCTTTCATGATGCGTGACTTACAACAAAAACAAGAGTACCTTCCAGTGACTAAGTTAGTAGAAGAAACGCTTGAACGCAGTGGTTATCTCAAAAGTTTAGAATTGGAACGGACACTGGAGTCTGAAACGCGTGTTGAAAATATTAAGGAGTTCCTATCTGTTACCCAACAATTTGAAAAAGACAACAACGAAGATAAAAGCTTGCTTACTTTCTTAACGGATTTAGCTTTAATCTCAGATTTAGACAACGTTGAAGAAGAACCACAAAGTGAAGTGACGTTGATGACCTTGCATGCGGCTAAAGGATTAGAATTTCCAGTCGTATTCTTAATTGGATTAGAAGAAGGGATCTTCCCACTTTCTCGCTCTATGATGGAAGAAGACGACCTAGAAGAAGAACGTCGCTTAGCTTACGTAGGGATCACTCGCGCTGAGAAAAAACTCTACATCACCAATGCTTATTCACGTGTGTTATATGGAAAAATACAAAGCAATCAGGCTTCGCGATTTATTAGAGAAATTACGGATGAAGTCATCGAGTCAGGCAACAATCAAGCAGGGAACACACATGCAACACCCTTTAGTCGTTCAACCAGCTCAGCACCTTATCGGAACAATCAAGCAGAAAAAGCCGCTAGCACACCTTATCAATCACCAGTCAGCGATAAAACAGAAAGCGGCGCAGATAAATTAACATGGAGTACTGGCGACAAAGCCATACACAAAAAATGGGGCATAGGAACAGTCGTCAAAGTAACCGGCGACGCCGACAACCTCCAACTTGATATTGCATTTAAAGAACAAGGAATCAAACGCCTACTAGCCGCATTCGCCCCAATAGAAAAACAAGATGCTGAGAACAACGATTAGTTTCGACAAGAAAAAAGGAAAAGTTCACAGAAATCTTTGATTTCAAGAACGTTTATCTTTTTCTCGAGAAGTTGTTGATCACAACTCAATTACGCAAGATGTGGAGAGCTCTGTTTAGGTATGAAAGAAAAATAGGAACTAGCAAAGAGGATGCTTTTCATCCTCAAAGCTAGTTATCTTTTTTCCGAATACCTAGAGCTCACAACTCAATTACGCAAGATGTGGAGAGCTCTGTTTAGGTATGAAAGAAAAATAGGAACTAGCAAAGAGGATGCTTTTCATCCTCAAAGCTAGTTATCTTTTTTCCGAATACCTAGAGCTCACAACTCAATTACGCAAGATGTGGAGAGCTCTGTTTAGGTATGAAAGAAAAATAGGAACTAGCAAAGAGGATGCTTTTCATCCTCAAAGCTAGTTATCTTTTTTCCGAATACCTAGAGCTCACAACTCAATTACGCAAGATGTGGAGAGCTCTGTTTAGGTATGAAAGAAAAATAGGAACTAGCAAAGAGGATGCTTTTCATCCTCAAAGCTAGTTATCTTTTTTCCGAATACCTAGAGCTCACAACTCAATTACGCAAGATGTGGAGAGCTCTGTTTAGGTATGAAAGAAAAATAGGAACTAGCAAAGAGGATGCTTTTCATCCTCAAAGCTAGTTATCTTTTTTCCGAATACCTAGAGCTCACAACTCAATTAAAAAAGCCCCAAAGTAGAAAGGAGCTTTCAAATGGCCATAGATCAAACTTTTGAAGAAGCAAAAAATAAGGTCAGTGAATTGAGAGACTTACTTGATAAATATAGCTACCAATATTATGTTCAAGATAAACCTGTCATTTCAGATACAGACTACGATAAATTGTACAAAGAACTTGTTGGGTTAGAAGAAAATTTTCCGGATTTGATTTCCAACGATTCACCAACACAACGAATCGGTGGTACGATTTTACCAGGCTTTGAAAAAGTCACTCATGAGATTCCGATGCTTAGTTTAGGTAACGCGTTTGACGAAAATGATTTGCTTGAATTTGATAAACGTATTCAAAAGTTGACAGACAAAAAAATCCATTACATTTGTGAACTGAAAATTGATGGTTTAGCTATTTCCTTAAAATACAAAGCCGGGAAGTTAGTTTTGGCAGCTACTCGTGGTAATGGAGAAATTGGGGAAAATGTCACTCAAAATATCCGAACTGTGAAATCTGTTCCATTACGATTAAAAAAACCTTATAATATTGAGGTTCGTGGGGAATGTTACATGCCAAAATCATCATTTGTAGCCTTGAATGAAGAACGAGAAGAAAATGGCGAAGCTGTTTTTGCTAATCCTAGAAATGCTGCAGCGGGCGGATTGCGCAACTTAGATGCTAAAGAAACGGCGAAGCGTAATCTCAGTATTTTCATTTATACTGTCGCAGACTTTGGCGAAATGACAGCAGACAGTCAAGAAGCTGCATTAAAACAATTAGATGAGTTAGGTATCCGTACCAATCCTGAACGAAAAGTTTTTGAAACCATCGAAGAAGTTTGGACATATGTTCAAACCTTTCATGATAAACGAACTCAATTGCCATATGACATTGATGGTATCGTAATCAAAGTAAATGAATTTGATGTACAAGAAGAAATTGGCTACACTGTAAAAGCTCCTCGATGGGCTATTGCCTATAAATTTAAAGCTGAAGAAGGAACGACCGTAATACGCGAAATTGAATGGAGTGTCGGCAGAACAGGAGTTGTGACACCAACGGCCATTATGGATCCCATCCTATTAGCAGGTACGACGGTTAGACGTGCTAGCCTGCATAATGTTGACTTGATAAAAGAACGGGACATTCGTTTATTAGACACAGTAGTGGTCCATAAAGCTGGCGATATTATTCCTGAAGTAACACGCGTCGTTTTAGAAGAGAGATCAACGGATAGTGAAAGTTATCTAGTTCCAACACACTGTCCAGCATGTGAAAGTGAATTGGTCCATCTAGAAGAAGAAGTGGCTTTACGATGTATTAATCCTAAGTGTCCAGCTCAAATAACGGAAGGATTGGCTCACTTTGCTTCACGCAATGCAATGAATATTGATGGAATGGGTCCAAAAGTGATTAGTCAATTATTTGAAAAAGGGTTAGTTCATGATGTAGCTGATTTATACAAAGTAACCTATGACAAATTATTAACATTAGATAAAATTAAAGACAAAGCTGCTAATAAGCTGTTAACAGCTATTAATGCTAGTCGCAGTAATTCACTAGAACGGTTATTATTTGGTTTGGGTATCCGACACGTTGGCACAAAAGCAGCTAAGCAAATTGCCGAACAGTTCGAAACGATTGAAAATGTTCAAACAGCCAAACAAGAGGATATTATTGCCATCGAAGGAATCGGTGAGATTATTGCTGAAAGTGTTGCGACTTATTTTTCATTACCAGAAGTGGATGAATTGATAAATGAATTACGCATAAGCCAAGTTAATTTGGTTTATTTAGGTAAGAAAAAAGAAGAATTGGCTAAAAGTGATTCATACTTTAATGGTAAAACAATTGTTCTAACTGGAAAGCTTACGCATTTCACTCGCGAAGAAGCGAAAGACCGTATCGAAAATCTTGGTGGGAAAGTAACTGGGAGTGTTTCTAAAAAAACAGATCTCGTCGTTGCTGGCGAAGAAGCAGGTAGTAAATTAGCTAAAGCTCAAAAACTCGAAATGACTGTTTGGGATGAAGACCAACTATTGAAGGCATTAGAAGGAGAAGAAAATGAATAAAAAAATCATTGCAACACTGGCTACTGCTGTTTTTTTGCTGAGCGCCTGCAGTGACCCTACAGGTGGAAATACAAGTAACAATCCTGTAGATACTAAAGGAGAAACGGATAAAACAACAACCAGCAATCAATTATCAAATGATTATTACAAAACAATCGTAACCGATGGTGGCTATCAAATAAGTAAAACACGGGGATCTACATTAGGATTGAATTCAAATTTTAACCTTAAAGCATTTGAAACAGGTTTAATGAGTCTATCTCAAGTACACTTTGACACAGGTAACTATTATTTCCAAGAAGGACAATATATTGATAGTACAACAGCTAACAATTGGTTGAAACGAGTTAGTGAAAAAAACCCAGATGGTTTGAATCCAGAAGACAATGGAAAAAAAGAATCAAATGAACGCAATCCTTACTACTTGAATTCTGTTTTAGAACAAGATTATATGATTAAAAAAGACGATAAATTTACATTAGGCGGTATTAGTATCGGTCTATCAATGAACGCAATTGATTATTATCAAAAAGTTGAATTCGGAGATGAATATAAAACAAAAATCAGCCGTGATGAGTTGTTAAAACAAGGCAAAGAAATGGCCAATAAAATTGTCCAGCGGTTACGCAAAACGGAAGGCGTCGGAAAAATCCCGATTGTAGTAGGTATTTTTGAACAATCCCCTAAAGACAGTTTAGCTGGCGGAAGTTTTATAGTAGAAGCTGTTAGCGAAAACGGTAGCACAAAAGTTGGAAATTGGAGAGCGTTAAACCAGAAAAAAGTTGTTTTTCCTTTAGTAGATGAAACGAGTAATGAATTATCTAACTTTGAAAACTTTAAATCAGAAGTAGAGAACTTTTTCCCTAATTTGAGCGGAGTAACAGCTGAAGCCAGTTACACAGATGACCAACTCGTAAAAATGAAAGTAAGTATCATTACACAATTTTACGGAGAAAGTGAAATTATCGGCTTCACCCAATACGTGGCAGACAAAGCCGCAACATTTTTACCACCAAACATACCAATAGAAATCACAATCGAATCCATAAACGGAACTGAATCATTCATGTCAAGAAAAATAGGCGAAACAAAATTCTACACACACATATTTAATTAAGATGTGGAGAGCAACGATTAGCTTCGACAAGAAAATAGGAAAAGTTCACAGAAATCTTTGATTTCAAGAACTTTTATCTTTTTCTCGAGAAGTTGTTGATCGCAACTCAATTAACCAAGATGTGGAGAGCAACGATTAGCTTCGACAAGAAAATAGGAAAAGTTCACAGAAATCTTTGATTTCAAGAACTTTTATCTTTTTCTCGAGAAGTTGTTGAT
>Ga0163215_101303_pt1 | contig 16620 bp, 17 predicted proteins | sample SynspAceP_FD_185934 | JGI IMG/M metagenome (GOLD analysis project Ga0163215, IMG submission 185934) | Saline lake microbial communities from Ace Lake in Antarctica - Synechococcus sp. Ace-P (Hybrid Assembly) | ecosystem: Environmental > Aquatic > Non-marine Saline and Alkaline > Saline | place... | reverse complement strand
CGCGCGGCACGGTGCAACATCTGGCAGCGGCGGGGATCGAGGGGGGACAGGTTCCGGTCTTGGGCAATCCGTTGAAATTCTCGGCAACGCCAGTGAAGTACCTGCGCGCGCCCCCACGCTTCGGACAGGACACGGACGAGGTTCTGGCAACATGGCTGGGCAGCGAAACGCAGCAATAATACGCCTAAATCGCGTAACATTGGCAGAAACACGCCCACAAATCATGCCTTTAGCGGCCAGGTTTCAGCACCCTCACGAAACTGCTGGACAGGTTCACTTTGACGTGTGACCCCCTTCGTGACCCTGCCTCGAAAACTTCTTCGCAGCTACACTCACACACGGAGGCCGCAAATATTGTGTGCCATGTCAAACGCGAAGGTGGTGTTTCCATGACCAAGACAGATATTTGCTTTTGCCCCGTTACCCTTTCATCCTCTTGCGCATTGGAGGACTGGAACGGCGTCATTCTGGGGCTTTTGTCACACGGGCGCCAGACGCCTGTGCATCTGGGCCGCGTGATGGAGGCCGCCCCCGATTTTGCCATGGGCCACGCCGCACGCGGGCTGTTTTGCCTGATGACAGGCCGCGCCGAGATGTTGACTATCGCGCGTGATGCCCATGCAACGGCGCAAGCGATGGCTGCACAAACGCCTGTCACCTCCCGTGAGGCAGGATGGATCAGCGCGCTCGGCCTGTGGCTGGACGGCAAACCTACTGCGGCCATCGCCACGATTGAAGAGGTCTTGACCGCCCTGCCCCATGACACCCTGTCGATGAAGCTGTCCCACGGCATCCGCTTCATGCTTGGCGACAGCGTCGGCATGCGCGCCTCGGTCGAGCGGGTGCTGGATGCGCATGGCGATCACCATGGCTGCCGTGGCTATCTGCTAGGGTGTCACGCCTTCGCGCTGGAGGAAACGGGTGAGTATGGTTTGGCGGAGCGGACAGGCCGCGCGGGGCTGGAGCAGGCGCGCGATGATGCCTGGGGGCTACATGCGGTGGCACATGTCTACGACATGACCGCACGACCCGATGCGGGCATCGCCCTGATCGAGAACAATACCGCCGCGTGGCAGGGGGCCAATAACTTCCGCTACCATGTCTGGTGGCACAAGGCGCTACTGCATCTGGAGCGCGGCGAGACCGACCTCGCCCTTGGCCTTTATGATGCGCAGATCCGCGCCGACAAAACCGACGACTACCGCGACATCGCCAATGCAACGTCGCTGCTGATGCGGCTGGAGCTTGAGGGCATGGATGTCGGACCGCGCTGGGAAGAACTGGCTGATTTCAGCGAGGCGCGGGTGGGCGACGGATGTCTGGTATTTGCCGATCTGCACTATTTGCTGGCACTGACCGGTGCGGATCGCGGCAATGCGGCTGCGCAAATGGCTGTGCGCTTTGCCCGCGATGCCACCGGGACTGGAGAGATGGCCGCGCGGGTAGATGCGCCGGGCACGGCAGCGCTTGCGGGTCTGAACGCTTTTGCAGAAGGGCACTATGATACCGCGTTCCTCAATCTGGCCGCCGCGCGCCCTCTCATGCCGACCATCGGAGGCAGCCACGCACAGCGCGATGTTTTCGAGCGGATGACAATCGACGCGGGCCTCCGCGCAGGCCGATATGATGCCACTTCCGCAATTCTGCGAGACAGATTAAAGCAACGCGGTGGTCACATGGACCGCTTTGCCGCTACCCGATTCGAGACCTTGAACACTGCGCGCGGTATCGCCGCACAATAACCGGATTTCCTGTACTTATGACGTTCGCGACCCCTGACACCACCGCTCTGTCTTCGCCCCGCCCCTCGCCGGCTGCCACCGCCGCTGCGGCGGTGCCGCGCGTGCGCGATCTGCGGTTGGATTTCTTTCGCGGCATAGCGATGTTCATCATTCTGATGTCACACACACCGGGCAATTTCCTGATCTCGTGGATCCCCGCGCGCTGGGGATTTTCGGACGCGACGGAGATGTTTGTCTTCCTGTCGGGCATGGCGTCGGCCATCGCCTTTGGCGGCACATTTGCGCGGCTGGGCTGGCTGACGGGTACAGCGCGCGTGGCGTTTCGTGTCTGGCAGATTTACTGGGCACATATCGCGCTGTTTGTGGCTCTGGCCACATTCCTTGCGGGGCTTGATTACTTCGGCGGCTATGACAAATACTACATCGGCTCGCTGAACCTCTGGGCGTTTTTCGAGGATCCCTCGATCCCGCTCGTGGGCTTGATGACGCTGACCTATGTGCCAAATTATTTCGATATTCTACCGATGTATATGGTTGTGCTGGCGATGATGCCCTTGGTGATTGCCCTGCAAAGGATCCACACCGGTCTTATGTTTGTGTTCATGATTGCCGTCTGGCTCGGCGCGCAGAAATGGCTCTGGAGTGGCTCGCAGCTGTCCTTTCCGGCAGAGCCGTGGTCGGACCGGCAATGGTATTTCAATCCCTTCGGCTGGCAGCTGGTCTTCTTCACGGGCTTTGCCTTCATGCGCGGCTGGATTCCCAAGCCCCCCGTTCATAGCACACTGATTGCGCTGGCGCTGGCGGTTGTGGTCTTCAACCTCGCGCTGAGCGAGATTGCCCAGCGCGCCATCCGCCTGAACTGGCTCTTTGTCACCCAAAGCGGCAACATCGTGCAAGAGACGCGCGAAGCGATGCTGCCCCTGATCGACAAAACCGACTTCGGCATCCTGCGCTATACCCACTTTCTGGCGCTGGCCTATCTGGCGTGGGTCATTGCGGGTGACAAAGGAGACAATCTGCTGGCGCGCGGCACAGGAGCACTGTCGCGGAGCTGGAGCGTGTTGTTGACGTTTATCCTGAAGGTCGGCCAGCAGTCCCTGGCGGTGTTCATTACGTCGATGTTTCTGGCGCAGGTATTGGGGTTCGTCATGGACCGCACCAGCCGCGACACCGGCACGACACTGCTGGTAAATCTGGCGGGCTTCGCAATTCTTGTGGCCGCTGCCTATGGCGCCGGCTGGTTCAAATCTCATCCATGGAAAAGGGTAAACTGATGCTGCGCCGCGATATTCTCAAAGCACTGGCCGCACTGGCCGCCGTTCCCTCTGCCGCCTGGGCCGCAGACGCGCCCCTGCGCACTGGCACCTCCGTGCCCTTCAACGCACAAACCGTCATCAACCGCGCCCGCGCACTGGCGGCGGAAGACTACACGCCGCGTCCGAAAATCCCACAGGAATGGCAGGACCTAAGCTATGACCAGTACCGCAAGATCTGGTTCGATCCGCGCAACGGTCTGTGGGAAAACACCAATCGCCCCCAGCGGCTGGATGTCTTCCCGCCCGGCCTCTACTTCCCGCAGGCCGTAGAGATCAACATCGTCGAGGACGGCACGGCCAGCTCACTGCGGTTTGATTTCGACGTCTTCGAGACAACGGACAAATTTCCCGACATTCCGCTCAATGAACATATGGGCTATTCCGGCCTGCGCCTGCGCGCCGATCTGCTGAATTCCGGTCTTTACACCGAATACGCTGTATTTCAGGGTGCGAGCTATTTCCGTGGCATCGGCACGGGTGAGAATTACGGGCTGTCCGCGCGTGGGCTTGCGCTCAAGACCGGCGATCCTGCGGGCGAGGAATTCCCGGACTTCACCGCCTTCTGGGTCGAAGCACCTGATCCGGACAGTAAATCCGTGACGCTCCACGCGCTACTGGACAGCCCCAGCTGTACAGGGGCCTACCGCTTTGAGATCGCCCATGGCGCAGTGCTGGATATGGAAGTCGAGGCAGTGATCTTTGCCCGTACCGAGCTGTCGCATATGGGAATTGCGCCGCTGACTTCGATGTTCTTGTTTGACGCCACAGACCGCACGCGCTTTTCCGATTTCCGTCCCAACGTTCACGATAGCGACGGTCTGCTGATCCACAACGGTGCAGGCGAGGTCATCTGGCGTGCGCTGGCCAACCCCACCCGTCTGCAAATCAGCTCGTTTGGCGATGAAAACCCCAAGGGCTTCGGCCTGATGCAGCGCAAACGCGAGTTCAGCGATTTCAACGACCTCGAGGCACATTACCATAAACGCCCCTCCGTCTGGATTACACCACGCGGGGATTGGGGCATGGGCGCCATCACACTAGTCGAGATCCCTGCCGATCTGGAGATCTATGACAACATCGTCAGCTACTGGCGCCCTGCCACACCGGTTGAAGCCGGGGCCGAGCATACCCTGCGCTACCGCATGCAGTGGGGTGCCGACCCTGCGCCAAAGACACCTGATCTGTTGCGTGTCACTGGCACGGCTATGGGAGGGCGGCCCGAAGGCGGGCTGGTCATGGTGATTGATTTCGAGAACGGCCCCGCCCTGCCCGAGGATCTGGAAACCGTTGAAGTGATCCTGCGGACCACTGCGGGCAGCACGACGCCCGGCAATTTACAGCGCAACCCGGAAACCAATGGGGCCCGTCTGGCGTTCACCTATGATCCGCAAGATGCGGACGTGTCGGAATTTCGCGTGCATCTGCGCGCGAATGATGCGGCACTGAGTGAAATATGGCTTTATCGCTGGACCCGAACCACATGAATGATACCCGCTCGAACATGCCTCCCCCCGCGCCGCTGGCAGCGCTTGAACAAGCGCTGGAGCAAACTCCCCGCCGTGCGGCAAACGTGCAAACCCCGCGCCTGAACGGATGGCGCGCGGCGACTTTTTTGCCTGCCATCATCGGCACCAGCCTGCTGATCTACGGGCTCTATGGATGGCTGGCGCAAGGCGGCATGAGCGGGATGGAATGGGCCTTGCTCAGCATGATCGGCGCGACGTTTATCTGGGTAGCGCTGTCAGTCAGCACCGTTGGCGTGGCGATTGCGGGTCTGCTCGCGCGCGAGCGGTCGGTGGTGCGGCCCGCGCAGGAGGTTACGGGCATTGATGTCGCCTTGCTGGTGCCGGTCTATAACGAGGTACCGCAAAACGTCTTCGGCAACGCGGCTGCGATGCTCCAGGATCTTGCCTCGCGGGCGGGTCCGCACCGCTACACCCTGTTTGTCCTTTCTGATACCCGCGATGATGCGATTGCCGCACTGGAATGGCAGGCCTACCTCGATCTGGCCGCTCGCGCGCCTGACGGCTTTGCTGTCCACTACCGCCGCCGCAATATGAACACTGACAAGAAGGTCGGCAACATCGCCGAATGGACACGTGGCTGGGGTGCCGCCTATGAGGCCATGGTGGTGCTGGACGCCGACAGCCTGATGACGGGCCGCGCGATCGAACGTCTGGCGTCCGAGCTGTCGCTTGACCCGCAGGCGGGTCTGATCCAGTCGTTCCCAATGCTCATCGGAGCGCAGACCGTTTTCGCGCGGCTGCAACAGTTTTCCAACATCGCCTACGGCTGGCTTCTGGCCGAAGGGCTGGCGATCTGGGCGCGTTCGGAAGGGAATTACTGGGGCCACAACGCCATCATCCGCACCCGCGCCTTTGCCGACAGCGCGATGCTGCCGCATCTGCGGGGTCCTCGCGGGCGGGACGAGCTGATCCTGAGCCATGATTTTGTCGAGGCGGGGCTTCTGCGCCGCGCGGGCTGGGGCGTGCGCTTCTTGCCGCGCGTTACAGGCAGCTTCGAGGAAACCCCCGCGACGCTGATCGACTATGTGATCCGTGACCGCCGCTGGTGCCGGGGCAATTTGCAACACCTGAGGCTGCTGGGCACCAAGGGACTGCATCCGGTGTCGCGGTTCCACATGTTCCACGGGGCCGTCGCCTATCTGATGAGCCCTGCATGGTTCTTCCTGCTGGTGATCTGGGCGCTTCTGGGCAAGGACGCCGAGACCAACGTGATCCGCTATTTCAATGAGGCCAACCCGCTGTTCCCCGACTGGCCCCCCGCCATGAGCCACATCGACAGCGCGGTATTTCTGGTGATCATGTATGCAATGCTGCTTACGCCCAAGATCGTGGGCGCAGGCATTATCGCAGCCACGCCCCGCGCCGCGCGCGTTTTCGGCGGCGTTGGTCCATTTCTGGGCAGCTTCGCGGTGGAAGTAGCCCTGTCTATCGCCTATGCGCCGATTATGATGATCCAGCAGAGCAAGGCCGTATTACGCACCTTCACAACAAAATCTGAAGCCTGGGCACCGCAATCGCGCGAAGCGCGGCACCACAGCTGGGGCACCTTGATCAAGTTCCATTGGGTCGAGATGATGCTGGGGACAATCCTGCTCAGCGGGCTGGTGGCGGGGCTTGTCTCTCTCTGGCTGGTGCCGATTGTGGCCAGTCTGGTACTGGCGGTGCCGCTTTCGGCCTTGTCGGGCGTGCAAATCTCGCCGCGCGCGCCAGCAACTTTCCGGCTGGACAGTCCCTACACCTTGCGCGAGCCTCCCATCGTCCAGCGCGCAGTGCGCGAGCGGGCACGCCTGGCGCTGGCCTTGCAGGATGCCGACCTGAAAATCGAATAGCACCAACACAGACGCCTGAATGAAAACGCCCGCCGGAGTGATCCTGCGGGCGTTTTGCTAAACTGCGGAGTAGGCTGCCTCCCTACGAGGTGACCTGTTCGCGCAGGATCGACGCGGTAAGTGACAGCATCAGGTAGATCCCGGCGAAGATCAGGAAAGCGAGGATCGTGTTTTCGAACTTGCGCGGATAGCTCGGCTCTTCGCTGGGGACAGGACGTACTGCCACAGTGAGATAGCGTACCTGACGGCCAGCATTGGTGCGCGCCTGCTCCAGACCGGTTTGGGCCAGTTGCAGGTTGGTATCCGCGTTCACCAGATCCGCCTGCGCCAGTTGCAGCGTCACGGCCTGTTTGGCCAGCGAGTTTTGCCCTTCGGTGGCGTTGTTCATCCGGTCGTTGAGCTGCGCCAGCGCGGCCTCAAGCCGCCGGACATCGCCCTGCGCACCTTCCACTTTGGCGCTGTTGGGCCGTGCGTTGTCCAGCAGGGCGGCAAGCTCCAGCTGCTTCTCGATCAGCAAGGTCTCGTAGTTGGTGATCTGCGTACGGATCGCGGCAATCACGGCCTCGGGATCCACGCCGTTGGCAACCTGAAGCTCGATCAGGCGCTGCTGGGTTTCGCGGCGAGCCTCCACGGCCTTGTCATAGCCGATTTGCGCATCGCGCATCCCGTCTTCGCGCTTCGCGCGGGACAGGCCGTTTACCCGCTCCTCGGCATATTGCAGCAGTTTTTCCGAGAACGTTGTGGCGATCTGCGGATCTGCGGCAATAACCTCCATACGGATCACACCTTCGGTCGGGTCATAGCCGATCTTGATGTTCTTTTTATAGAGCTTGTACGCTTCCTCGTTGGTCGGGTCGTTGTTCAGGCGCTGAATTGCATCGATATCACCTGCTCCGAAATGCGCCTTGAAGCCCGCGTCGTCGTCCAGTCGCAACATCGCATCCTTGGACTGCAAATAGGCCTGCGTCGCAATACTGTCAGCAGAGTTGGCAAACTGCGTGGGCAACATACTCGCAAACGGGCTGGATCCACCGCCGCCTTCGTTCTGGATAATCAGGAACTGGCTGTCGGTGGCGTACATGGGCGTCGCCAGTTTGTAAAAATAGTAGCCGGCAATAAACGTCGGGATCAGGACGAAAAACGCCAGCCGCACGATGAGCAGGCCCATCTTCTTGCGGCGGCGGCGGGTGATGTCGAGCTGAATCTCGGAGATCTCGCGCGTACGGCGCTCCATCGGGCTGACCTGCGTCGAGGGCAGCGTTTCGCGGCCGACCGGAACGGTCTGTGGCAGTTGCACGCGACCGGATCCTGCGCCGCCTTCCTGTGCGGGCAGGTCATTGAACGCATTGCCCGGCCCGCCTTCGTGCTGGGCACCGCCCGCTTGTGGCACCACCAACTCCAGCATGTTGGAGCGTTGAAACGGATCGATTCCCTTGGCGCGCAGCAACCGAACCGCGTCAAAATCCGATGTCGCTGGCAGCCCGTGTTTTTGCGCCACGCGCCGCGCCATGCGGAGTTGGCGTCCGGTCAGACCCTCCTGGCGGATGGCGTCCATGTCCTGTTCACCACTGACTTGAGCGGCGGAAGATACCTCGCCCGAGGTGGCCGCTCGAGATGGTTCGGCACCGGCGCGCGCTTCGGAATGGGCAGAAGGATCAGGCACAAGTTCGGGCGCGGCAGAGGACGCCGCGCGGGGTGCGGCCTCTTCTACATTGGCACTCGGGCTTCGCTTGATGCGGAATTTTCTAGCTTTGGGTTTGGTAATCATACAACTGTTTCGCTTCTTCCAAGCTGTCAAATACGTTGAGCTGCCCGTTCATGAGAACTGCGGCGCTGCGCGCGAATTTTTCAAGCGTTTCCGCCTGGTGCGACACGATCACAATGGTCGTGGTGCGCAGGCGTTCTTGCAGGATTTCCCCTGCTTTTCGGTTAAATTCAACATCGGTGGTGGACGGCATACCTTCGTCGATCAGATACATATCGAAATCCAGCGCCAACATCAGCGCAAATGAAAACCGCGAGCGCATCCCTGAGGAGTACGTACCCAGCGGTTGGTCAAAGTATTCCCCGAGCCCGCACAGCCAGCGACAAAAGCTTTCGACATAGTCGGGATCCAGCCCGTAGAGACGTGCAATATAGCGCGCGTTCTCCATCGCGGACACCTTACCCACCACACCACCCATGAACCCGAGCGGAAAAGAAATGTTACAAGCGCGGACAATTTCGCCGTCGTCCGGCTTTTCCAGCCCCGCCATCATGTTGATGAGCGTGGTTTTGCCGGTACCGTTTGGTGCAAGAATGCCCATAGAATGGCCCAACTCCACCCGGAAAGACACCTGATCAAGAATGACCTTGTGCTGGGTACCTGTCCAGTAAGATTTGGAAACGTTACGAAATTCCAGCATTGCGCGCCTGCTCCGGTTGGGCTTGCGGTTGATCGGGGGCCTCTTTTGCAGAGGATATGGCATTTTCTATATCGGGATTTTGACCATATTATGTCCGATAGGGAAACAAATGTACAACGTCGCCTGCCTACGATCACGCCGCCGTCACGCGTGCCCGACCTGCCGGTTTGCCTGTGGGCAGAGATATCCAGCCTCCTCCATTTGCAAGGTGCTATGTGTCAGTCCGAATTTCTTGTTCAGCATATCGTGCAGGTGGGTCCGTACCTCTCCCGCGTCGGCTTGCGGTGCCAGCACCACATGAGCCTCCAGCGCATTTTCATGCTCCTGCATCATCCATAGATGTACGTCGTGCACGGTGGTCACGCCGGGCTGAGCGCACATTGCTTTGACCACTTCTTGTGCGCAGATGTCGGGCGGTGTTCCCATCATCAAGAGGCGCATGACCCCGGGCAATTCGCTAACAGCGTGCCACAGGATATAGGCCGCAATCAGAATCGTTACCAACGGATCGACCCAATACCAGCCGTAGAGGATGATCAGCGTACCCGCCACGATCACCGCGACCGATCCCATCGCGTCCGCGAGATTGTGCAGGAACGCAGCACGGATATTCATGCTGGATTTCGACATCGAATAGGTCAGCGCGGCGGTACCCAGATCAATCGCCAGCGCAACACCTGCAATGATAACGATGATCCATCCGGTCACCTCGGAAGGCTGGAAGATCCGCGCGACACCTTCGTAAAACAGATAGAGCGCAACCACGATCAGGGTGGTATAATTGACCAAGGCTGCCACGGCCTCGATCCTGCCATAGCCGAAAGTCATTTGCGCATCAGCAGGTCTGCGCGCGATCTTGCGCGCGCCAAATGCGATGACCAGTGACACGGCATCCGATAGGTTGTGCAGCGCATCCGCGATCAACGACAAGCTGCCCGCAAATATCCCTCCGATGATCTGCGCCACTGTCAGCAGCAGATTGAGACCGATAGCGAAGGCGACGCGCGCGTCGCCCGCGTTAGGATCTATATGACCGTGGGTGTGACCTTCGTGATGAGAATGACCCATTATTCCGGTCCCTGTTTATGACCGTGCTCCGGGCACGGTGTTTCGGCATCCGCACAGCACTGCGTCAGCAGGAAATGCGACAGGCTGTGCACGCGCGCATAGGCCACCGCTGCACAGATGATGTTGCGCCCCTGCCGCGATTGCTCCACCAGCCCTGCGGCGGCCAATATCTTCATATGATGGGTGAGCGTCGATCCCGTCACTCCGGTGGCCGCACCCAACGCTCCGATGCTCAGCCCCGCAGGCCCCGCCCGCACCAGCGCAAGAAGAACGGTCAGCCGCTGTTCGGACCCCAGAGCGGCAAAGCACGCCGCAGCGATAGTAAGGGACGGTTCTGATGCATTCATTTCCATATTTCGTGAAATATAGAAACAAACGCAGACTGCAATAACATTTACAAAAGCCTCGAAATTACGACCATTGGAAAATTATGCGACAGGCTTATTTGATGCCCATGACAGACATTCGCTCCGAACTGCGTGCTTGCACCTTATGCGCCTCCCAATTTGCCGATACGGCCACCGCCCATCGTCCCAATCCCGTTGTGTGGTTCCAGCCCGAAGCGCGGCTGTTGATTGCCAGTCAGGCGCCGGGGATGAAGGTGCACAAGGCCAATACGCCCTTCTGGGATGCCTCCGGTGTGCGGTTGCGCAACTGGCTGGGGCTGGACGAGGACGCGTTCTACGACCGCAGCCGTGTGGCGATCATGCCGATGGCGTTCTGCTTTCCGGGCTATGATGCCAAGGGCAGCGACCTGCCGCCGCCGCCCGTTTGCGCACGCACATGGCGTAGCTCCGCATTGGCGATGCTGCCCGATGTGCGTCTGACCGTGCTGATCGGCGGCCATGCCATGCGCTATCATCTGCCGGAATTCACAACCGTGACCCAAGCCGTGCGCGACTGGCGCAGCCATCCGCCGGGCGTCTTTGCCTTGCCACATCCCTCGTGGCGCAATACGGGATGGCTAAAGAAAAACCCGTGGTTCGAGGCGGATGTGATCCCCCGCCTGCAAGCCGCCGTTGCCGAGGTGATGTAGAGATGGACGATACCCCGCTGGACACAGCCCATGCCGCCATGATGGCCGCACCCGAAAATGATACCGCGCGCCTTCGGTTCTATGAACGCATGGCCGATGCGGAGTTGTACCTACTGCTGGAAGCAGAACCCGAGGGTGACCAGATTAACCCGCAGGTTCTGGAGACAGATGGCGGGCAATATCTGCTGGCCTTTGATCGCGCCCAGCGCCTTGCGGGCTATGCGGGTGATTCCGCCTCCTATGTGGCGCTGTCGGGCCGCAATGTGGCCGCGATGCTGGAAGGGCAGAGCCTTGGCATCGCGCTCAATATGGATGTGGCACCCTCCGCGATCCTTCTGCCGACCGAGGCGGTCGCGTGGCTGCGCGAGACGCTGACCCATTCTGCGGCAGAGGTCGAAGCGAAGATTGAAAGCGTTCTGCCCCCCAAGGGCTTGCCCGAGACGCTTATCACTGCAATTGACGAAAAACTCGCCACGGCCACCGGCATGGCGGCAAACGCATGGCTGGTCGGTGTCGCCTATGAGGGCGGCGGGCGCGGGCATCTGCTGGCCTTTGTGGACGCAATCCCGCGTGCGCAGGACGCGCTTGTGCGTGCCGCATCCGAAGCGCTGACGTTCTCCGGGATCGAGGCGGGTGCCATGGACGTAGGCTTCTTCAACCACTCCGATCCGACTGTAACAAAGCTGATGCGCGTGGGCCTGCGGTTCGACCTGCCGCAAATGGAGACGTTACAAAAAACGCCCCGGATGCCCGGCAGCGACCCCGACGCGCCGCCGATCCTGAAATAATTTCGGCGATCCTGACACAAAGTGCGCGGTTTTCTCACGCGGCAGTCACGCCACCGCGATGTCACGCAGTTGCGAGATGCGCGCGGGCGGTGATCCAGCCTAGGCTGGTGGCACAGCCCAACAGGAGGACCCTATGAACCGCTTCACCGTTACCCTAACCGCTGCAATCGCAGCAGTCAGCCTGTCCACCGCAGCCTTCGCAGGCGAACAATTCGTGGACGAGACCGGCTTTGCCGTTTCCGGCTATGATGTCGTCGCCTACTTCTCGCTGCCCCAGAACGCGGTGGGCCAGCCTCAGACCGCGCCCGTCGAAGGCAACAAATCCATCACCGCCGAATACAACGGCGCAACCTTCGCGTTCTCCACCAAGGAAAATCGCGATGAGTTTCTGGCCAATCCAGCCAAATACGTCCCCCAGTATGACGGCCACTGCGCCTACGGCGTTGCCAAAGGCGGCAAGGTTCCCGGCAACCCGACGCTGTGGCGCATTGTGGATGACAAGCTGTTCCTCAACATCACCAAGAACGTGGCAGGCTTCTGGGAGGAGGACATTCCGGCCAACATCACCCTGTCGACCGGCAACTGGCCCAGCCTTGATCCAAAGCCCGCGTCCGAGGCGACCATTCCGCAGTGGTCCTCGGCTGCACCAAACGAGTAACCCTTGCGCACCTCTCCCCCGCGCCTGTCCCGCCGCCATTTGATTGTCAGCATCATCGCTGCTGCTGCGGGCGGTGTGGCGGCTGCGCGATGGTTTAACGTTGGCGCGCGGGAGGGGGGCGGCATGACGGTCCAAGCGGCCCATAGGGCTGCGCTGGAGGGGCGGATCACTCTGATCGACATCCGCCGCCCCGAAGAATGGGTCTCCACCGGCGTGCCGCAGGGGGCCATCCCCCTCGACATGCGCGACCCTGCCTTTACGGATAAACTAGCTGCGCTGGTCACGGATAAAAACGCACCTGTCGCGCTGATCTGTGCACGCGGCGTGCGCAGCCGCAGGTTTGCGGCCGTCCTGACCGGGGCAGGCTTTGCCAATATCATTGATGTGCCCGAAGGCATGCTCGGCTCGGGCGCAGGCCCCGGGTGGCTGGCCGCCGGTTTGCCGGTGACCCGTCTCTGACAGATTGCCGAACGCCTGCGTGTAGATTATAGCCAGCGCATGAGCACAAATCCTCCGAACCTCCGCCCCGATCTGGCACCGCGTGCCACATTCACCGAGCCAAAGCGCACCGGCCAGCCCACTATTGGCATGGTCAGCCTCGGCTGCCCCAAAGCGCTGGTGGATTCCGAGCGGATCCTGACCCGCCTGCGCGCCGAGGGCTACGCGATTTCGCCCGACTATTCCGGCGCGGATGCGGTGATTGTGAACACCTGCGGCTTTCTGGACAGTGCCAAGGCCGAGAGCCTCGACGCGATCGGCGAGGCATTGAGCGAGAATGGCCGCGTCATCGTCACCGGCTGTCTCGGCGCCGAGCCCGATTACATCCGCGAGCATCACCCCCGCATCCTCGCCGTGACCGGTCCGCACCAGTACGAGCAGGTTCTGGACGCGGTCCACCTCGCCGTGCCGCCCTCGCCCGATCCGTTCATTGATCTGCTGCCCGCCTCCGGTGTCTCGCTCACGCCGCGCCATTTCAGCTATCTGAAAATCTCCGAGGGCTGCAACCACAAGTGCAAGTTCTGCATCATCCCCGACATGCGCGGCCGCCTGCAAAGCCGCCCCGCCCATGCGGTGATGCGCGAAGCCGAAAAGCTGGTGCAAAGCGGCGTGAAAGAGCTGCTGGTGATCTCTCAGGACACCTCTGCCTACGGCGTGGACATCAAACACGCCGAGGATCGCGGGCACCGCGCCCATATCACCGATCTGGCGCGCGATCTGGGGTCCTTGGGCGCGTGGGTGCGCCTGCATTACGTCTACCCCTACCCACACGTGCGCCAGCTGATCCCGCTGATGGCGGAGGGGCTGGTGCTGCCCTACCTCGACATCCCGTTCCAGCACGCACACCCCGATGTGCTCAAACGCATGGCCCGCCCCGCCGCCGCCTCCAAAACGCTGGACGAAATCGCCGCATGGCGCGATGTCTGCCCCGACATCACCCTGCGCTCGACTTTCATCGTCGGCTACCCGGGCGAGACAGAGGCCGAGTTCCAGACCCTGCTGGACTGGATGGACGAGGCGCAGCTGGACCGTGTCGGCTGCTTCCAATATGAAAACGTCGCCGGCGCGCGCTCCAACGCGCTGCCCGACCATGTGGCGGATGAGGTGAAACAAGACCGCTGGGACCGTTTCATGGCCAAGGCCCAGGGCATTTCTGAAGCGAAACTGGCCGCGAAAGTGGGCCGCCGCATGGACGTGATCATCGACGAGATCGATGAGGACGCCGCCACCTGCCGCACCAAGGCCGACGCGCCCGAAATCGACGGGAACCTGTTCATTGATGAGGGATTCGAGGGGCTGACCGTGGGGGATATCGTCACGGTCGAGGTGGAGGAAGCGGGAGAGTATGATTTGTGGGGGCGGGTTGTTTGAGTGATAATGACAGGGCATACTATCTCCATGATCTGTTCATTCAAAACAAGCAGGTAGAAATTACCAAAGAAGAGTTTCTAACTCTCAAGCAATGCAAAGAAAGTTGCTCTGCACTAAGGAAGGTCGACGAACTGTATGGCGTGAGCGTCTATAGTTTCATAGAGCTTGAGAAATTTCTTTTAGAAATGTGCCTCAACTATTCAGCTGGGACAGTGCCTCTGGAAGACATTGAAATGTTCTTTGCAGATTCCACTGAACAGTTAAACTTGAAGCTCATAAATTTGCTTAATGCCTACCGAATTTTCATTGAGCAAACACCATCATTGTTAGCGACAGCTTTTCCCGAAGGCTCTGATATCGTTGAGCGATATCGTGAGGCCTGTTCAAAAGAATATGATGATAGTCTAGCCTATAGAATAATGCATAACTTAAGGAATATTTCTGTTCATGGGCAGTTGCCGGCCGAAACTATGTTTTATAGCTGGCAAAATGAGTATCCTGGTAATGGGTCCAATATTGAAGGGCCAACGCGGCGAAGATTTACGGTTGATCCATATATCAGAAAAAACATTCTTATAAATTCCAGCAAATGCCAAGGACCTGTAAAAGAGCAGCTCAGACGGCTGGATGCAAATTCAATAGACATCAAATCCATTTTAAGGGAGTACGTCGCTGCTGTGTCCCGCCTTTATGGGTATGTAAAAACTGAAAGTGAAGGAATCTTGGACCAGAGCATTCAAGAATTTGAGAAGGCGTATGCCAGCTTTTCCGAGACCGTTGGCTATCATAAAAACCACATCGAAGCTGTAGAAACCTCAAACGGCAACGAAGTTAAAGTTTTCTTAAAGCAAGAATTTCTAAGAAATCTAAAGAAGCGCCGCTCTCGTTTTGGAAACATGGCTGCATCTCGTAGATCATACATCTCAAACCAAATAACCAAACGGCAAGATACGTTCTATCATGAAACCGAGGATGTGCATTTAGGTTAGGCACCCAAATCTTGACAATGTTCCCCCTACGTTCTATATTGTGCTTGTCAGCACAACAGGGAGAGTCCCATGTCCTTTCAGACCAAATTCCCAGACCTCTTTGACGCAGCCGCGCCTGCGACACAGGCTGAGCTTGCCTTGCCCGTCCCCGCAGCGGCCACGAAGAAACAGATCGACTATGCGCTGGCTCTGGCGGAAAAAACCAAGTCCGAGCTTCCTGCGGGCATTATGCAAGACAAGGTCCGGCTGTCGCGCTGGATTGATGCGCACAAGCCCGCGCCCAGCGCGTTCAACGACTATCCGTCCTCCAAACAGGTAGGCTTTGCCGAGCGGATTGCGCGGCTGAAACGCACCGCCGTGCCACCCGAGTGTTTCCGCGACCGCGCGCTCATGTCGCGGTGGATTGACAGCAATAAACCGCGCTGAGGACTGGCCGCGGTCGCCTGCGTGACTATCTTGAAGGGCATGAGCGAAAAAGTTGATGTCCTTTACAACGCCTCCTGTCCGATTTGTCGTCGGGAGGTGGAGCATTATGAAAAGCTGAGCACAAAACAGGATTTGCCCATCGGCTACCACGATCTGGGCGATCAGGCGTCGTTGCAGGCTTGGGGGATCACCGCGCGGGATGCGGCGCAACGCCTGCATGTCCGCAAAGATGGGACGGTCTATGGCGGCATCCCCGCGTTTATCGTGCTCTGGCAGGAAATTCCGCAGATGCGCTGGCTGGCGCGGATCGTTGCGCTGCCGGGGATCAACTGGGCGGCAGTTAAGGTTTATGACCACATCCTCGCGCCCCTGCTCTATCGCTGGCACGTCTCGCGCGAGCGCAGGCGTCAGAGCGCATCCAGATAGCTGCGCACACAGGTTTGCACGTGGCGGAAGCGGTCCCCACCCAGATGCTTGCCGCCGTACCAGCGCGTGACGATCACAAGGTGCCCCTCCAGCGCTTCGCGTTCCAGCATGCGCAGGATCACCATGCCTGCACCGCTTTCGCCGTCATCGGCCTTGACCGGCCCCTCCTCCGGTAGCAGAGCGCCCCATGTGTTGTGGGTGGCCTTGGCGTAGGACTTATTGCGCTTCAGCGCCTTGAGCACCGAATCAATCCGGGCGCGACTGCCGACTGGACAGCCGGAAACGGCGTATTTGCTGCCCTTGTCGGTCAGGATCACGCCCAGTTGTTTTATTTCAAACGTCTCGGCCAGTGTCAGAGCCCCGCCGCCGTCCGGCGCACAGTCTCGATCCGCGAGGCGTTGGGCGGATGGGTTCCGAGGAACCTGTCACCCGGATCAGGGATGCGGGTGAAGAACGCAGCACCGCGGATCGGGTTATAGCCAGCGCGTTGCGTTATAATCGTGCCCAGCGCGTCTGCTTCAAGTTCGAAATCCTTGGAGTAG
>Ga0163215_101301_pt1 | contig 16630 bp, 12 predicted proteins | sample SynspAceP_FD_185934 | JGI IMG/M metagenome (GOLD analysis project Ga0163215, IMG submission 185934) | Saline lake microbial communities from Ace Lake in Antarctica - Synechococcus sp. Ace-P (Hybrid Assembly) | ecosystem: Environmental > Aquatic > Non-marine Saline and Alkaline > Saline | place... | reverse complement strand
TTGATTGACAAGGAATCAATAATGGCTTCAGAGCAAACTCAAGTTGATCAGGCCGTCGCCGAGGGAGGCGCTTATGACGTTATTCGTCAGCGCTTAAGCCACCAAGCGAGCAGTCTTAAACAACAACTAGACCAGCACAACCAACAACGTATCGCTGAATTTGGCCAAACCAAACTAGAGGTATCAGGCCGAGTACGAGTGCGTAGCGAAAACAACTGTATCGCCCGTGACATAGTTCCGGTGGGTGACAGTATACTGTTTGGATATAACGTTTTTATCGGCTTAAAAAAAGAAACGCAGATCAGCGACGTTTTTGGTTTGTATCGTTTAAGTAAAACCGACAGTGGTTTTGAGCTAAATCCCCGTGACACCGCCGGCACCTTTTTAGCTGACAGCAACTTTCAAAAAGAATTTAACGAACTATACGTTTACTACAAAGAAGCCCGCTTACTGCAACTTAAAGTCCAAGGGCAAACCTTGTTTGCGGTGTTTCAGATTGGCCGTAAACTTGAAGACACCCGAGTATTTCAATGGCGTGTCAATAAAGATGGCAGCGCGAGTTATATTGATAATCGCGGCGAACGTGCCTTAAAAAAAGCAGCATCCCACGATTTTACCTGGCAAAAAGCTGAACGCGAACAACATGTAAGTGGTCAGCATCCACATATCAACGTGCTTGATATGGCCTTTGTTGAAACCATCGGTGGCTCACTGACCATCAAAGTTGAAAACAATACTGAAGATGGCTTAGGTATTTATAACGAACCGGTAGAAGACCGCACCCAAAGTTTAGCCGATGCTGATATTCAATATGCCCAAGTGGGCAGCCTTATTTTGTTTAAAATATTGCCCTACCGTGAGAAAAACTATCGTTATTTAGTGTTTAACTCCCGTAGTAAGTCAGTTAAGCGTATAGATGCTATTGGTCTGGCATGTGTGTCATTGCCCGAAGACCACGGCATTATTTTCCCCGGTGGTTATTACTTACAAAATGGCGAAACAAAATCTTTTCCCGATGAAATTGAAGGTCTTAAATTTAGACGCAGCGTGCGCTCACCTAATGGTGAAGACGTGCTGTACATTTTTCATGAGGCTGAATCCGGTTTAAGTGGTTTGTATTCTTACAACCTGATCCGCAAAGAGTTACAAAACCCCATCTACGCCCACGGATATAGCGTATTTGACGACGGCACCATGGTGGTGTTCCAAGCCGAAAAAGAAGCCACTCGGGTGCATCCGATGCAAATTTGGCAAACCCCCTATTTTAGTCCTGAGTTTGCCGCCAAACAGCCCACCACAGACAGTGTTTATGGTCGCATTGGCAATAAAGAGTTAGTACGAGGTATTGCTGAACTCAGTGCGGTGCATCGCTATATTATTAATCCCAATCCAAGCCGCCAAGTGTATGAAGATTTAATTAAGACCTGTCGGCTGTTGTTTGATAGTTATTATTGGTTAAGCGAAAGTGTATTTAGCGAAATGGGCGCGATCGTTAAAGACATCACCAACACCGCAGAATTGGTGATTGATGAATTTGAAAAAGTACTGCAAATTCGCCAGCAAGCTAATAGCGCACTTACTCAAGCCGAGCAAAAACAACAAGAAGTGATAGATAGTATTCGGGTCAGTGATTGGCATACTCCAGAGCAATACGTGGCCTGTTTAACTGCGCTACGCCAGCAACGGGGCCATTTAATCAGCCTTAAAGAACAACGTTATATTGATAAAGAGCGTATAGAGCAATTAGACAAAGAAGTCACCGAGCACTTCGAGCAACTGAGTCATACCACCGTTACGTTTTTAGCCAGCGACCAAGCACTGCAGCCCTATCATGACAACATCGCTACCCTAGAGAATACTATTGCCCAAGTCACCTTAGTGGTAGATGTAAAGCCGGTTAATCAAGCCTTGGACACTTTATCGGAAGGACTAGATTTACTCACCGATATTCTTAATGGTTTGAAAGTAGACGATGCCACAGTGCGCACCCAAATTCTGGACGACATCTCTGAAATCTATGCCAAACTGAATCAAGTCAAAGCCCAAGGTAAACAGCGTTTAAAGCAACTTGGGTCGGGTGAAGCCAGTGCCGAATTTGCCGCGCAATTTCGTCTATTTTCCCAAAGTATTAGCAGCGCCTTAGCAATGGCTGATAGCCCCGAAAAGGCAGATGAACAGTTATCTCGTTTGAGTATTCAGTTAGAAGAGCTGGAATCTAAATTTAGCGAATATGATCAGTTTCTTAGCGACATCATGGATAAACGCGAAGAGCTACACAGCGCCTTTGCAAGTCGTAAACAAAGTTTAATAGAAGAGCAACAACGCCGAGCACAAAACCTATTTGGCGCCGCCCAGCGCATCATCACTGGAGTTAAAAAGCGCGCCTTAAGTTTTAGCCAACTTGACGAGCTTAATACCTACTTTGCCTCTGACCCGATGATTCTGAAATTGAACGATTTGGTCGCTCAACTGCGTGCACTGAACGATCAAGTCAAAGCCGATGATCTTGAAGCCCAACTTAAGGCGGCTAAAGAAGCAGGCATTCGTGGTCAACGAGACAAGCAAGATATATTTGAAGATGGCGGCAAAGTCATCAAGCTAGGTAAACATAAATTCAGCGTTAATTCTCAAGGCTTAGAGCTCACATTATTGCCCAAGGATGATGGTTTGTACCGCCACTTAGTCGGTACCGACTTTTTTGAGCAACTGGAGCATCCACAATTAAACGAATTGAAGCCCTACTGGCAACAAGCTTTAGTCTCAGAAAACAAACAGGTTAGTCGCATTGAATATCTCGCTTTTTGTATCATTCAAGATGCCGAACAGCAACAAAATGGCCTTAACTTGCCTCAACTCTATGCCATGGTTAATCAAAGCAGTGAGCTTGAAAAACTAGTACGCTCGTATATGACGTCTCGCTATCAAGAAGGTTATCAAAAAGGCGTGCACGACCATGATGTCGTTAAAATACTGCAAGCCTTGTTGGGTGTGCATGAACAAGCAGACCTATTACGTTTTAACCCACAGGCAAGGGCTATCGCTATGTTGTTTTGGGCTTATGCCGGTATCAGCCAAGCCCAACAACAAATTTGGCAAAGTCATGCTTTTAGCGCGCAACTGTTAGCCAATGCCTTTAATAGCCAGCAAGGTTTTATACAATTACAGCAAAACTTAGCACTGCACATTGCTGCTTTTGTAGAGCGTTTTTGCTTGCCCTTTGCCCAAGGAGAAATAAGTCAAAGTGCTCACTATTTAAGTGCAGAGCTAGCCTTAGCCAAGTTTGCCTTTATCTGCAGTCAAAGTGCCACTGCCCTGCAACACAGATTTGTCAAAGCCTTAGAAGAGCTTGGCCATACCCGAGACTTCAGCACAGCCATAAGCCAGTTTAATCAACAGATTGAAAAAGCCGATGCCCAACAAGACAATGTATTAGGTCTTAATGAACAATGGAGTTTATGCCAAGCGTGGCTTAGCGCCATGTTAAGCGACAGCACCCTGGCCCAAGCACAGCATTATTTACCTGAAGCCGCTGCCCTGATCATTTGCCAACATAAGTTAGAAAATCGCAGCAGCAAAGTAAGTTTAGACGTAGAAGTGAGTGGCTTACTCAGCGAACATCATACTATCCACAACGGCCTATTATCTTTATCACTTGATGAATTTATTCAGCGTTTAGCTCGCTATCAGCAAGTTGAGGTCAAGGCCTTTAAACAATATCATCACATTCGTCAGCAAGTGATGTCGAGCAGTAAACAAGAACTGCAACTTGAAAGTTTTAAGGCCAAACCGCTGAGCTCATTTGTGCGTAACCGCCTGATTAACGAGGTGTACTTACCTATTATTGGCGATAATTTAGCCAAACAAATGGGCGCCTTAGGTGACAATAAACGCACAGATTTAATGGGTTTATTGCTGCTTATTTCACCACCAGGTTACGGTAAAACCACTTTAATGGAATACGTGGCTGACCGCTTAGGTTTGGTGTTTATGAAAATTAACTGCCCCTCATTAGGCCATGATGTCATGTCTCTTGACCCTGCTAATGCGCCCAATGCCACTGCCAAACAAGAACTTGAAAAACTTAATCTTGGCCTAGAAATGGGCAGTAATGTCATGTTGTATTTAGATGATATTCAGCATACTCATCCGGAGTTTTTACAAAAATTCATTGCCCTATGTGATGGCACACGGCGGATTGAAGGCGTTTGGAAAGGCCAGAGTAAAACCTATGATATGCGCGGTAAAAAGTTTAGTGTGGTAATGGCCGGTAACCCTTATACGGAATCAGGCGATGTCTTTAAAGTGCCCGACATGCTGGCCAACCGAGCCGATATTTATAACCTAGGGGATGTACTCGGCGACAAAGAAGAGCAGTTCGCCCTGAGTTATATCGAAAACGCCTTGACCTCTAACGGAGTGTTAGCGCCTTTAGCGCTGCGTGATATGCAAGACGTGTATAAATTTATCGCCATGGCACAAGGTGACCAAGTGGCGACTAACGAATTGAGTCACGCGTATAGCGGTGCTGAAATCAATGAAATAGTCAGTGTGCTAAAACACTTGCTGGTGATTCAAGACGTTATTCTCAACGTCAACTTGGAATACATCAAATCTGCCGCCACCGCCGAAGATTACCGCCAAGAGCCGCCCTTTAAACTGCAAGGCAGTTACCGCAACATGAACAAAATGGCGGAAAAAGTCTCAGCTGTGATGAACCAAGCAGAGCTGATGCAGTTAATTGCTGACCACTATAGCGGTGAGGCCCAAACACTGACGTCAGGCGCAGAAGAAAACCTGCTAAAACTCGCAATATTGCGGGGCGTCATGACAGAACAACAGCGACAGCGTTGGCAGCATATCTGTAGTACTTTTAGTGGCAAAAAACAGTTAAGCATTGACGGCGATCCTACTACACAAGCAGTAATACAATTGGGCCACATATCCGCAAGTTTAGAGGCGATTAAACTGGATATGCAACAGTCCGATACTAGCGATTTAATCAGACCGATTAACCGCGTTGCCACTGCTATGCATTTGCTTAGTAAGGTCTGGTCGGGAGCGGATAGCAAAAAAGAGAAGAGCCAAATGTAGAAAGGTTTTCCATGTTGATCACTATTCATTTAATTAAGTTGACTTTGCCGCTGACAAAGTGGCAAATAACGACTGAATGAATGCCCTAAGCAGGACGATTTCTGGTGTACAGATTTAATTTGATAAGCACCGTAATCTCATTTTTAACCTCAGGCTGATCTAAACTCAGTTTCATGGGGCACCAAAGGGAGTCTATTATTTCCAATAGTCACAGGAATATATGGGGTAAATGCCTGTATTTTATGCCTAAGACTTTGCCGCTAATTTCGGTAGCATTGTTAGGCCTATGTTTATTTATATTACTGTTTAGTGTGGTGGTAGAAATTAATGCGCCCCGTTCTCAACAGCAGTCGCTTGCCAGCAACGGAAAATTAGATTTAAGCGCAGTGGATCTGAACAATAGCCCCCCTATTCCATTGGACGGCGAGTGGCAATTCTATTGGCAGCAATTTGTCTTGGCTGACAGTTTCGAATCTGATATCAACGCGCCCCATGATTTACTCAAGCCTACAATAGGCTGGGAAAAACAACAGTATTTGGGCCAAGCAATAAGCCCAAATGGCTTTGCAACTTACCGCTTGCGCATTACTATTGACCCGAAGGCAGAAAGGCTTGCCTTGTCTATCCCCGTCATGGGCACAGCCTATCGCTTGTACGTTAATCAAGAATTGGTAGACGCAGTGGGACAAGTATCAAGGGACAAACAAAGTTCAATCCCCGAATATGCCCCAAAAATATTAGCGATTAGTGCCCTTGATGGGCAACTCGATATGGTGCTGCAAGTATCCAATTATGAACTCGCTTGGGGTGGACAATGGTTTCCAATTACCCTAGCTACTGCCGATAAACAATTTCAGACACAATTAAAAAAAATGATCCGCAGTATTACTATTGCCGCAATTTTTTTTACTATTGCAGTCTTAAGTCTCTTTCATTTTGCCTTACGCCCAACGGACTTACTGCCTTTTATGTTGGCATTGAGCTGTATATGTCTGGGTTTACGTGAGGTAGAAACGAGCCAAATACTGTATATATCTGATGCGGTTACCTTGGGCTTTAACAGCTCAATACGCATCAATTTTTTGACTTTCTATCTGGCCATTCCCTTGTTTAGCGGGTATTTTTATCTTAGCTATCCGCAAGAGTTTCGCTTTTGGCCAGTTACCCTTATTTGTGGAATAAGTAGTGTATTTATTATCGGCACCTTAGTGACACCAACGCTCATATTTTCCCAGTATTTAGTCTATTTCCAATACTTTGCTTTAACTGTTTTAGTCTTCGGATTGTATTCAATTTTACTCGCCGCCTATCGACGTCGTATGGGAGCCCGTTTAATGGCGGTAGGTTCATTGCTGCTCTTTATCCTATCCATCAACGATATTCTGTTTAGTTTGAGAATCATCCACACCGGCTCAATGGCTGGCTTAGGCCTACTGGCATTTGTGCTCTGCCAAAATTATCTTACCTATGTGCGCTTTATTCACGATAGCAGACAAATGAAAACCCTATCGGTGCAGGCAAACCAAGATTCACTTACATTACTATTAAATCGCCGCGGCTTAATGGAAGCAATAAAACAGAATCATGTTGAACAACGACAGGATTCTGATTTTTTTAGCGTGATGATAATCGACTTTGATCACTTTAAACGGCTAAACGATACCTTGGGTCACGACGCTGGAGACTTAGTCTTGGCCCAAGGCAGTGAAATTATGCAAAACGTGATACGCAAACAAGATTTAGCTGCACGCTGGGGCGGAGAAGAATTTGTGGTTATCTTGCCTAATACCGATGAAAAAGGGGCGAAAATCTTAGCAGAGAAATTACGTATAAGATTAAGCAACGACTTATCTGACCGTTTAAAACATAGTGTTACTGCTTCGATAGGCGTGGCTCAAAGTCTTGAACATGAAAATTTTGCCGCTTGTTTGAAACGCGCCGACCAAGCCTTGTATCAAGCCAAAGAAAGAGGCCGCAATCGCGTAGTCTTAGCCTCTTGATGAAACAGGTGATTTTCAGCTTGGTCGGAGGCTGAGCAGCCGATAGCGAAATAGAATCACTTATTCCTGCCCGTGTTGGTCTTTTAGGTGCAGTTCGTATAATAAATCTTCGAGTCTTTCTAGTGCCCAATCAATTTCATGTGCTTTGCTTAGGGTAACGCTAACGAGTTTTATTTTAAGCATTTGCAAGGTAGTTTGCCTGCCCTCTAGTTCTACTTCAGTAAGCTTTTGACACAAAATTTCAGCTTGTAGACTATCGAATTCAGGACAAAATACAAAACACTGGCTGGTATTACGATAACTAATCAACTGGTCGGAAACGAGCAAGAGGCTAAAGCGATACACCAACTCATGAATAGATTGTTCGACAACCGCATTGCCAAGTTGAGTCTGAATAGCTTTTAAGCCTTCTATATCAATTAAAATCAATGATAAGGGGAAACAGTTTTGTTTAGTTTTACCTTCCCGTACCTCTTCCAATAAACGCGAAATAACCCGCCGATTAGGCAGCATAGTAATCGGATCTATCATGGATAACTCTTCACAGTAAAGTGACAGCTTTCTTACATCTTGCCAGCGTCGATAGGAAAATATTCCAAACAAGAAACACAACACCGCTGAGGCACTGACCACTACATCTAAGTCCATATAGGCATGTTGACGAGATATTTTAAGTAGCCATTCAAGCGCATCAAAGTAAGAAAGCAATATGAAAGAGCCAATAAAAATGGCGCATAATAATACAAGATCAAAAAACATTTTTGAACGGATTCGGGCTTTTAAGGTTTGTAGCGCCATAAAACACAACTCTCAGAAATAGGGCTATCACTAAACATAGTAGTCATGTATTGAATAAAGACATCAATAAAGCTTGTTTTCGTTGTTATAAAATGAAAAAAGCGCCTAAGCGCTTTTTTTAAAACTTACATGTTATTTATCACTTTATTGGTGTTCGCGAGCGATAGCTCGATAGGCAATATCATCGCGGTAGAACATGCCTTTCCATGAAATGTGTTTAACTAGTTCATAAGCATTACGCTGTGCGTCGGTGACTGAGTTACCTAAGGCGGTAGCGCATAATACACGGCCGCCATTAGTCGTCACTTGACCATCGATGTCTTTGGTACCCCCGTGGAATACCTTAGCATCACTATTGCCTAAACTAAGACCGCTTATCACATCACCTTTAGCATAACTTCCAGGGTAACCACCAGCGGCAAGTACCACACCAACTGCTGGGCGTGGGTCAAACTCTGCGGTGACTTGATCTAAAGAGCCTGCTAAGGCATGTTCGATTAGCACCACTAAGTCTGACTGTAAACGCATCATGATGGGTTGAGTTTCTGGATCACCAAAGCGGCAATTGTATTCAATCACCTTAGGCGTGCCATCAGCCATGATCATTAAACCTGCATACAAAAAGCCGACATAAGTATTACCCTCAGCAGCCATGCCCTTCACCGTTGGATAAATCACTTCATCCATAACACGTTGGTGAATTTCAGGGCTCACCACTGGCGCAGGCGAATAAGCCCCCATGCCGCCAGTATTGGGACCACTATCGCCATTACCTACCCGTTTATGATCTTGGCTAGTAGCAAAAGCTAAGACATGTTTACCGTCAACCATAACGATAAAACTGGCTTCTTCGCCATCTAAAAACTCTTCTATTACCACGCGGCTGCCCGCTTCACCAAAAGCGTTACCCGCTAACATATCCCGTATCGCGTCTTCAGCTTCGGTTAAAGTCATGGCCACAATGACACCTTTACCCGCCGCTAAACCATCCGCTTTAATGACGATAGGTGCTCCTTTGCCTCTAACGTAGGCAAGGGCCGGTTCAACCTCAGTAAAGTTTTGATAATCAGCAGAGGGAATAGCATGACGCGCTAAAAAGTCTTTAGTGAAAGCTTTTGAGCCCTCCAGCTGAGCAGCCGCTTGAGTAGGCCCAAAGATAGCTAAACCAGCAGCTTGAAATGCATCAACCACCCCTAATACTAAAGGCACTTCTGGGCCAACAATGGTCAGTTCAATATGCTTCTGTTGAGCAAAAGTCACTAAGCCTTGGATATCTTCTACCGCAATATTAACGTTAGTCAACTTAGTTTCTAAGGCGGTACCCGCATTACCTGGAGCAATAAATACCTGCTCCACTTTTTGCGATTGCGCGACTTTCCAGCCTAAAGCATGTTCGCGACCACCGCCGCCGATGATTAATACATTCATGTGTTGTGGTTCTTACTTGGTAGTAGGTTTAATAAATTTTAAAGTCATGCGATTACTCTCGCCAATGGCAAGATACTTAGCCTGATCTTTGTCACCTAAACGCAAGCTAGGAGGCAAAGTCCACACGCCTTTTTCATGATTACTGCTATCCAAAGGATTGGCATTCACATCACTACTGGCAATGAGGATAAAACCGGCTTTTTGCGCAGCAGCGACAACAAAAGACTGTTTCATGTAACCTGATTTCTTTTGAAACTCATCGTCATAGGTTTCTGGCAAAGAATGCTCAACCACGCCTAATACACCGCCGGGCTTTAAAGCAGTAAAGAAACTTGCAAATGCGCTGTCGATACCAGTTTGGCCGTCGCCCATATACCAGTTATGCACGTTTCTAAACGTCAGCACGCGATCAAGACTGCCTGCTGGGGCAAAATCTAAAGCTTTAGTGGGATGAAATGCTGTCACTGCAACTTTGCTAAAACTTTCATTAGAAGCGACTTTCTGTTTAAAAGCGTCTAGCGACTTCTTGTAATAGTCTGAGCCGCCCTCTTCCACGTAAAAATGGGCTGCATAATAAGTACCCTGATCGTTCAATAATGGCGCCAATATATTGCTGTACCAACCACCACCTGGCGAGATTTCAGCCACGGCCATATCAGGCTGAATGTCGAAGAAACGCAAGGTTTGTTGTGGATGGCGATATTCATCACGTAAACGTTCTGTTGAAGAACGGGCATCAGAACCTACTGCATCTTGCAAAGCGTCAGCAAAAACAAAAGAGGAACTAAGAACGGAGGTACAAACAAGGACTTTTAATGATTTTTGTATAGAACGTACTAAAGTATGCATCAACATATTTCACCATTTGGTTTATTAAAGTTCACTTGTGATTGTAACGACTATTAACTCAAGACGTAACTAAAAACGGAGTCAATTGACCCCGTATATTAGTAAATACAGCTTATTATTAATGTTTAAAGTGACGCATTCCAGTAAAGACCATGGCAATGCCATGTTCATCAGCGGCATCAATCACCTCTTGGTCACGCATAGAGCCACCAGGCTGAATAATAGCTGAGATACCGGCCGCAGCAGCAGCATCAATGCCATCGCGGAAGGGGAAGAATGCATCTGAGGCCATGACTGAACCCGGCACAACTAAACCTTCATCTGCAGCTTTAATGCCGGCAATTTTGGCTGAATACACTCGGCTCATTTGACCTGCACCGACGCCAATGGTCATACCGTCTTTGCAATATACAATAGCGTTCGATTTAACATACTTCGCCACTTTCCAGGTAAACATCAAGTCTTTCACTTGAGCTTCTGTCGGTTTGACCTTAGTTACAACCTGTAAGTCTTCAACTTCAACCATGCCAAAATCACGTTCTTGCACTAACAAGCCACCGTTCACGCGTTTGAAATCATAACCATCAGTGAGCTGGCCTTGCCAATCACCGCAAGCTAATAGACGCACGTTTTTCTTAGCCGCGACGACTGCAATGGCTTCATCACTAACGCTCGGTGCAATGATCACTTCCACAAATTGACGATCGACAATAGCTTGCGCGGTTGCAGCATCTAGCTCACGGTTAAATGCAATAATGCCACCAAAGGCAGAAGTAGGGTCGGTCTGATATGCACGGTTATACGCAGCAAGAATGTTGTCACCTAAGGCTACACCGCAAGGATTAGCATGTTTCACGATGACACAAGCAGGCTCAGCAAATTCTTTAACACACTCTAAGGCAGCATCAGTATCGGCAATATTATTGAAGGACAACTCTTTACCTTGCAACTGCGTCGCGGTAGCCACCGAGGCTTCTTGAATGGTGTTTTCAACATAAAATGCAGCGTTTTGATGGCTGTTTTCACCATAACGTAAATCCTGCTTTTTACTTAACTGCATATTGAAAGTACGCGGGAACTCACTGTGATGATGCCCACAATCGTCTTCACATTCGCTTGATTCAATCATGGCACCAAAGTAGTTAGCAATCATACCGTCGTATTCAGCAGTATGTTCAAAGGCGGCAATGGCTAAATCAAATCGAGTTGCATGGCTCACACAATTTTGCCCTGTAGTCATCTCAGTCATCACACGGGCATAATTGGCGGGATTGACCACGATAGTCACTGCATTATGATTTTTAGCCGCAGCGCGTACCATAGTTGGACCACCGATATCGATATTTTCAATGGCGTCCTCTAGGCTACAATCATCATTCGCGACGGTTGCCGCAAAAGGATATAAATTCACCACAACTAAATCGATGGGCTGGATATTGTTGGCAGCCATGACTGCATCATCTTGTCCACGACGGGCCAAGATACCACCGTGAATTTTGGGGTGAAGGGTTTTAACCCGGCCATCCATAATCTCAGGATGTCCTGTGTAATCAGAGGCTTCAATAACCTTTAAACCATGACTGCTAAGTAACTTAGCAGTACCACCAGTTGAAATTAATTCAACACCTTGAGCGGCAAGAAACTGAGCCAACTCAAGAATGCCGGTTTTATCAGAGACGCTTAACAAAGCGCGACGTATGGGGTTTGCGGTCGGTGTGTTTTGCATACTTAGTCCACTATTAGAGGCAACATTTTGCGTGATTTGAGAAAAACTTGGGTTTGAAGCTGGAATTATAAGCCAATAGCACAAACAAAAAGAGCACCCTATGGTGCTCCTTTACAGAAAATTTGCTTAGTTCATGCCGTATTGCTTTAACAGCTTACGTAATGTGCCGCGGTTGATGCCCAACATGGTTGAAGCACGAGTTTGATTGCCGCGCGTAAAGGTCATGATTTCCTCTAATAATGGCGCTTCAACTTCAGCCAAAACCAACTCATACAAGTTTTCGATGTTAGTGTTATCTAATTGCTTTAGATATTTATTGACCGCTTGCTTAACTGAATCACGTAGCGGTTTTTGTGCCTGAGTTTGTGAAGGTGTAGTTACCGTAGTGGTAAACGGAGAAGTTACATTTTGTTCGAACATATACATCGTGCTCTTTTAGTTAGTCATCATTAAGCAGCAGGCGAATTCTGTGAAATTACAGTTTCATCTGCCAATCTGTCGAAGTAAGTTGATTCCATATTCATGGTTTCAAAATACTGGTTTAATACATCTAATTGCTGTGAAGCATTTTCAATGGTGTTGAACTTTGCACGGAACTCTCGTTCTTTATCGTGCTCAGCTAAATACCAACCAACATGCTTACGAGCAATTCTCGCTCCCGAATATTCACCATAAAATTGATGAACATTGGCAACATGCTCCAGCAATATGCTACTCACCTCACCAATACTGGGAGCAGCTAACATTTGGCCAGTTTGCAGAAAGTGCAAGATCTCGCGAAATATCCAAGGATTCCCTTGGGCCCCGCGACCGATCATTAACGCGTCTGCTTGAGTATATTCCAGTACGCGCTTGGCTTTATGCACGTCTGTGATATCTCCGTTAGCAACCACCGGTATCGACACAGCCTGCTTGATGGCCTTAATGGTGTCGTATTCGGCATCGCCTTTGTACATACAAGCCCGGGTGCGACCGTGCACCGCCAAAGATTGAATACCGTTGTCCTGGGCAATTTTGGCAATTGCGATTCCATTACGGTTTTCAATATCCCAACCTGTACGTATTTTTAAGGTAACCGGCACATCTACTGCATTAACCACCGCCTTGATAATTTGTTCAACCAAGGTGGGGTATTGCAATAAAGCAGAACCCGCTAATTTTTTATTTACCTTTTTCGCCGGACAACCCATATTGATATCCACAATTTGCGCGCCATTACTGACGTTTAATTGTGCGGCTTGCGCCATCAATTCAGGATCTGCCCCTGCAATTTGCACCGCTCTAATTCCAATCTCACCACTATGATCCATGCGATGTTTGGACTTATCTCGTTCCCATACTTGCGGATTTGAAGACAACATTTCTGAAACAACTAAACCTGCACCAAGGCGCTTGCAAAGTTGTCTAAAGGGTCGATCGGTCACACCAGCCATTGGTGCTAAAATCAAGTTGTTGTCTAATACATAAGGACCAATCTGCATCATTACCTAATCACAAAGTTGTGCAAAAAACGTCCATTGCTCAAAAAGGGGCGCAAGTTTACGAGTTTTTGAACGTCTTGGAAAGGCTAGATCACCAACAAATTTGTACTTTTTTTAAGCAAAAGCGGTTGACAACAACAGAAAAGGCTTTTTACGCGGAGTGAATGATAAAATTTAGTTAATAAAAGGAAACAGCAGTGTTTAAAAACATAATGCCTATAAACGAATACGGCCGATCAATATGTCTTTAAACATAAACCAATCCCCTAGAAAGCTATAAAAAGGATAAATAAATGTAGCCGGTTTATTATGTTCGAAAAAGAAATGCCCAACCCAAGCAAAACCGTATCCAAGCACAGGCAAAAGCCACAACCAAGCCAATTGCTGAGTCAAAACAGCGTAAAGACTCACTACAATGATCAGCAATGAACCAACAAAATGTAAACGGCGGCAGCTCAGGTTTTGATGTTCAGACAAGTAGTAGGGATAAAATTCGGAAAAACTCGCATATTTTTGACTCATTGCATTCTCTCAATTTTGTCCCTTGGACATATAACCGCATTTTGTTGCATTATTTTATCTTGCTCACTTTCCAACCACTCAAGTGCCAAAGACCGTTGGCTAAAGATAGATATATTCCATTCTATTTTTCTCGGTGTTGTGGTGGTTAATAGGTGGGTGGTAATTTCGGACTTACGTGTATAAGTCACAACCGCCATAGCATGAATTTGTGGCAGATTGCCAATGGCTAGTTGGGCTTGAAATTCATAACTGTACTCATTTATTTTATTAATTAATAAAGAAAAGGGGGCGCTTAGATGGCTAATTAAAAAATTATGGTATTCGTTCACCATCGCTAAGTTCATAACAATATTTTCATCGAGCACGACTTCAGCAATATCATGTCTTAATATAATTATTTTCGCGAATTTAAGAACATGCAGTTCCATAATATTTTGCGCCTCCTGCAAAGAAGTAATAAATTAGCAACAATTCCCCCATTTTACCAATGTGATTTAGGCATAAAAAGTCTCTTGTTACCTATCAATATGGCATAAAATAAGAGTTAAATTAAACGTCAACGGCATGCGATCTTTAAAAATCAGCGTCACAGACGGGTGTGCAAACTTGTTTTTCAGCAACTTGCCCCAACAATTGCAACACGTAAGTTTGATGAGACGAAGAATGAATACCAGCATAAACATCACCTTAGAAAATTTTCAGCAGGTTATAGTACAAGACTCACAAGAAAAGCTTGTGATGATCGAGTTTTGGGCAGAGGGCCATGCGCCCAGCCAAGAGATTGCTCCTGTTTTAGCTAACATCGCTAATAGATACCCTGATACCTTGTTACATGCGCGAGTCGATTGTCAGGCGCAGCCAGAAATAGTTCAGCAATTTGGTGTACGTGGACTACCGACGGTTATTTTAGTTAAAGAAGGTCAACCTGTAGATGGCTTTGCTGGCCCACAAAATGAAGCACAAATCATTGATTTACTCAGTAAGCACTTGCCAAAAGCAGAAGACGAACTGCTTATTCAAGCCCATGAATTAATTAGTGAGGGCAACTATCAGCAGGCTTATACGCTAGCCAAACAAGCTTCAGACCTGGACAATAAGCGCGCTGATATCAAGCTTATTCTCGCTGACTGTCAAGTGGAGTTAGGTCAGGTCAGTCAAGCTAAAAGCCTCTTAGCTACCATCGGTTTAGTCGACCAAGATGCCTTATATAAAAGTATTTTGGGCAAAATTGAATTAGCCGAGCAAGCGGCAGAGTCGCCGGAAATTATTGCCTTACAAGAGCAATTAGCTGCTGATCCCGATAATCTCGAGCTTAAGGTAAAACTCGCCGTACAACTGCATCAAGCTAATCAAGTAGAAGAGGCTTTAGCATTGGCACTAGCGGTACTTATCAAAGACTTGAACTTCGGCGATGCTAAAAAGCTTACTTTAGATATGATTAATGCCTTACCTGACGGCGACCCATTAAAATCAAAGTACCGTCGTAAAGTGTATAGCTTGTTGTACTAGAGTGGCCAAAAACCCATTAAATCTGCCTTGTTTAAAGTGTCAGATGTAGGGTATTAAGCGGACGAGTTATCAATAAGTAACAAAGCGGCGACATACTCTGCAATGGCGAGAGATGCAGTTAAACCTGGTGACTCTATACCAAATAGATTGACTAAACCTTTTATGCCGTGGTCGGCATAACCTTGGATAACAAAATCTTTTGCGGGTTCTCCTTGCCCGCTTAGTTTGGGCCTAATTCCAGAGTATGCCGGTATTAAGCCTCCTTGTTTCATATCAGGCCAATAACGACTGATTTGTGCATAAAAAAGCTCTGCACCTTTTGGATCTACAGCATAATCGATATCGTCTATCCACTCGACATCCGGGCCAAATCGCCCTGAGCCACCAAGATCCATGGTGTAATGAACACCTAAGCCCGCTTCCTCTGGCACAGGATAAATTAAACGACTAAATGGGCCTTTGCCCTCTAGCGCATAATAGTTACCCTTAGCGTAATGCAGCGGCGGAATGTTTGCTAAAGCTAAACCACTAAATTGCCGAGCGATATGCTGAGCGCTTAAACCTGCGCAATTTATGACGAACTTAGCCGTCAGTGTCATTGCCTGTTCTCCACCTATATTCAGGCTCATTGCGGCGTTTTTATACTCTCCAGAAAAAATAGGCGAGTTAAAAGCGACCACGCCTCCGGCACTTTCCAAATCGCAATGGAGGCTTAACATAAAACTGTGACTATCGATAATACCAGTGGAAGGAGAGTGCAGGGCCCCGATGGCTCGTAATTGTGGTTCCATCGCTACACTTTGTTGCTGACTTAATAAGATCAGATCTTCAACGCCATTAGCCCTTGCTGTGCTTTGAATCTCTGTAAGTATGGATAACTGCTTTTCAGATGTGGCGACAATCAACTTACCACAACGACGATGACTAATATTTTTATGTTCACAATAGTCATACAGTAACGACTTACCTGCGACACAAAGGCGGGCTTTCAAAGATTGATAGGGATAATAGATACCCCCATGGATCACTTCACTATTACGTGAACTTGTCTCAGAACCAATAACACTATGACGCTCCACAACGATGGTCTCAAGGCCTCTTATGGCGAGTTGGCGTGCAATCGCCAAGCCCACAACCCCAGCTCCGATTACAATACATTCCACCCTCTCGCTCACATTTTGTCTCCTCGCAATATCTGGGGTCAGAGTAAACTTTAAGCTATTCTA
>Ga0163215_101300_pt1 | contig 16648 bp, 13 predicted proteins | sample SynspAceP_FD_185934 | JGI IMG/M metagenome (GOLD analysis project Ga0163215, IMG submission 185934) | Saline lake microbial communities from Ace Lake in Antarctica - Synechococcus sp. Ace-P (Hybrid Assembly) | ecosystem: Environmental > Aquatic > Non-marine Saline and Alkaline > Saline | place... | reverse complement strand
ATTGTGTGGCGTGAAGATGATGGTCAATAGACATGCAAGGCTTAAAGTGAGTAATCCCGTGAAAAAGAGTGATAAGGATGGAAATCTCGAGGCATTTAACATGCTGGCATTTATCGCTATTATTACGTTTGGCAGTAATATTGCTGCGGTAAGTGGAATAAGGGGCAGCAACATGGGTTGCTGAAAAACGAAAAGCGCGATAAATTGATTAAGTCCTATTACTAAGACAACGGTAATCAAGGTGGATATAATGGCCAAACTGAGCGACAGGCAATAAATAGTGTTCATGCTGTGTCGCTCATTTTTAGCTTTTGCTGAGGCGACTAATTTTACCAAGGTGTTTTCCAAGCCCAACTTACTTAGGGTGACCAATAAAAGTAATAGTACTTGAGCAAGGGAAAATGCGCCGAATTCATCGGCTGGTAAATATTGTGTTGCAAGATAATTAAACAGTAGTCCGATTAGCGCAGTGAGTATTTTTAGTGATAAAGGGCCACCAGCTGCCAATGCTAAGGCAAAGTGGGGAGATTGGCTCAATCGAGATATGAACCTCATTTGTCTAGGGCCTCTAACAACACCTTTTCGATCTTTTTACCTATCGCGTCACTGTTAAAATTATCATTAATATAATGGTGTCTTGTTACTCGACGCTCGTCACTATCCTTAATATAGCTCTGTCGTAGCATGGCAGCCGATAAGGCTTCAATACTGTTATTAGGCAATATGACTTCAGATAGTTGGCGTAGGGTGACTTCTGGACCGCCACAAGGGGTTGCAATAACAGCTTTACCGGCAGCCAGAGCTTCATGTGCCACTACGGCGAAAGTTTCATAAGTAGAGGTCAATACGTAACAATCAGAATTTGCTAATTGCTTTGCGACTTGATTGCGTGCAAGCTCGCCGGTAAAACACACCTGTTCGCTAAGATGAAAATAGTCAACTAAATTCTCGAGCTGCACTCGTTGTTCGCCGTTACCCACAATGATCAGTCGAAGATTAGAATTTTGAGTGCTGGCTTGGGCAAAAGCCTTTATCAATATGTCGATCTGTTTAAGTGCTCTGAGATAGGCAATCGCAATAAAGGTATATTGATCTGGCGCTGATGGATAAGCTTTTCTGGCAGTTTGAAATACCTGGGTATCAACAATGTTGCCGATAACATGAATAGGCTTTTTTACACCAAATTCCTTTAGATCCGAGACTAAGCTATCTGATACGGCAATTATACTTGTGGCATCAGCAAAGGCAGTTTGTATAAGGGGAATATCAGTGGGCTGATAATAGTGAGTATGAAAGGCCGAACCATGCTCGGTGATAACATAGGGTATATTATATTTATGCGAAATATGCCTGGCTGCGAGCCCGGCAGAGCCAAAGGGGCCCAATGCACAACTATGAGCATGTAATATTTCCGGCTTACCATATTGAGCTGTATAGAGCAGAAAAAGCTTTTCATACTGGTAGATCCGCCGTTTTATATTCCAAGACCTGCATTTGGGCAAAGAAAAATAGCAGAGCGACAGCATAGGCAGGCCTGTTTGCTCATCGAGTGTGTGCGTTTTTAACCGAAAATACTGTGGGGCTTTGACTGAGATAACGGTTGGATGGATGATGCCCACTTGATGGCCCAAGTTTTTTAATGCTCTTGCCTGATCTTTAAAAAACGAACCTGATGTTGGATTACGGACATCTTCAAACCAGGAAGGCATTACTAAAATATGCATGCTTACTGATTAGCCAAAGGGTACTGGAAGTATACAAAATCGTTGTGATACAGGTATTCTACTTTATTTAATGCGTCGACACTGAGGGTCTTAGCAAGCTTATTTAAGTCTTTAGTTGCTTTCTGGCTAGTGTTAGTTTTTGCTAACGTTTGAGGATAGCCTTTAGTCGCAGCCATTTTTACCCAATCCTGGTCAAGCTGCTCATATCTGAGGATGCTGTCAGCTTGGCACTTACCCTCTCGGTTGAATACAAACAAGTACTGTTGCTTGAAGAGGATATTTTCACTGATAAAAGCATGATCTAGCACGGTTTGGATGAAAGCATTAAAATCCTCGCAATGATCTTTTACATAGCGCTGAAGTTCCAAATCTTGGTTGGAACCATTCCCTCCCTTGATAACGTATTCATAACCCGACTTTAATCGATCTAAAGGATGGCGGCAGATGGCAAATTTAAAGTAGTGCTTAAACCATTTTGGGTTAGCCCCTTGATAATGTCGCCATTCAACATGATCACGTCCGCCTGTATGCCCTAGCGCCTTTAATATACTGCTCCCCGCGCATTTAGGTATATGAATAAAAATGCAACGATGTCGGTGCATATACATCCTATAAGGGTAAGTAGGTAGCGGTAGATTATTAAAAACTCTTAAAAGTAAATTTGCCATTGTCATAGAACAAAGAAGTCAGCCAGTTGTTTTAGAAAAACGTAAGAAAAACAGTATAAAACTAAAAGATATTAATAACACGAGTATAAATAGCGTCAAATTCTTGTTGACTATTTTGGACGACTAAACTCTGTCGGCACAACTACCTTTTAAATTGACGCTTGGCAGAGGGCGGGCTTTATTATTATGGTTGGCCCAAGCGATATTTATTTCAATCTATCTAAACGCCACTGTGCAATTTGAGGAAATCTAGCGCTAAGCCAGTATTTTAAATTACGCTGCCAAAGCGGTAGAGTCATTAGTTTGAGGGTGGCAGATAGCGTTAGTTTCTTACCCTCGGCCACACAAATATGAAAACTTAAAGATTTAAGATGAGCAGGAGTCATGTGTTCGGAGAATTTAAGCAAAAACTGCCTAAATCCAAAACTCCTGTTACTATTGTCTGTGATCCTATGGTTGCCATGGCTTACATCCACCACGTAATCAAGCGCTGATATTCTCAATGCGCTACCATAATGGGCAATGATACGAGTCCACAGTTCCCAGTCTTGGCAGGAGTTGAATTCAGTATCAAAACCTCCAATTGCGATCAGACGCTCTCTATCAATCAATACTTGGTTTGAGGCGAGATTAAGGTGTAATTGTTCGTCTAAGGAGATAATTTTTTTACTGTTATTTATCCTGACTTTTATTTTTCCATAATTCCAATAATAACCACTGCAAATAAATGAATATTTTTTGTCGTAGGCACTTACTAAATTCCTTATCCTGTCGGGTAAAAAATAATCATCATCATCTAGGCCTGTAATGAGTTCTCCCGTGGCAAGTTTTATTGCTTGGTTTCTGGCCGCTGGTGCGCCCATTGGCATCAAGAGCGACACGGTTTTTATATTGTATTTTTGCCCCACAAGCTGCTTTAGGTAAAGACCTGTGTCATCTGTTGAACCATCGTTAACAATAATAATTTCTATATTTGGGTAACTTTGCGACAAAACGCTTTCGACCGCTCTTTTTAGCAAATTAAGGCGGTTTTTGGTGGGAATATAAACGCTAACAAGTGGGTTGACTGTTTTGCCTTTGAATTCGCTCGCTAAGGTGCTCGCTAGGCTACTCCATGTGTATTTATCAATAACATGTTGACGACATAAGGCTGACTTTTGTTGATAAACCCCTGTTGGCCACTCAATAACTTGATCGATGGCATTGGCCATTAACTCGGCGTCAGGTTCAGCAATAAAAACAGCAAGTTCGTCAGTCAGTAATTCATGACTGGCAGTATGCACTTCTTTACTAGGGGTAAACGCTATAACAGGTAAACCAGAGGACATCGCTTCCAATATGGTTTGGCCCAGTGGCTCGTAAATTGATGACATCACAAAAAAATCAGCTAATTGGTAGTATTTTTCTGGCTTGGATTGAGCACCTAAGAAAATAACTTTATCAGCCAAACCCAAGTGCATTACTTGAGTTTGGTATTCGACCATTAACGGTCCGTCGCCCACTATCCACAATTGTGCATCTTTGTTCTTTATCTTAGCAAATGAATCTATAACGATGTTAAAGCCTTTGGCTTGAACGCATCTGCCCACACATAAAAAAACACTTCCTTCGTAGGGGAGTTGATGACGTTTTCGACCCTGAGATTTTTCTATCGTATTTAATGGGGTAAAACGTTGATTATCAACGCCTGGTTTGGTCAACAAGGGACGTATTTTTTGTGGCAAGACATCGCTAACTTGCACGAGCATGTTTTGGCTAAATACCGCTATACGATCACTGGATACCAATGCCCAATATTGTAAAATAAGATGCAAGTGCCATTGTAACCAACGTTTGAAATTCTGTTTACCATCGGTTTTAACAGAATTTTGATATTTCACTATGCCAGGTACTAGATAGATGGTGTTCTCTAGGCCAGATAGTTTGGCAAATAATTGATTGTAATGATAACGAGAAATAACAAATTCAGGTTGGTATCTGGTATGGATATCTTTGTATAAAGCAATGAGGTCCAAAGTAGCAGAAATTGGTATGGGTAGCTTAAAACCGTAAAATTTAGTATTTGAGCTCATGCGATAGCGATAAATGTCTATGCCATCTCTGTTCTCATGGGCTGGTAAAACTAGGTCTTCAGTCGTTAGATCACTGACTATAATAATTGGTTGATATCCTAGCTCAACATAAGAAAGCGCTAGGTGATACAGAGAGTTTTCTACACCACCGATAAAAGGTTTATATAAGTTACTGGTTATAATTACAGTCGGTTTTTTGATTGTCATAATTTCACATAAATAAAAATTGATAAATAACTCAACTAGACACTATTACTGCTTGTTAACCTGCAGTTTTATAAATAGCAGGCCATTAAATAGCCCCCAAATTGGGCCTAACATACCCGAGTTTAATATGTGTCCGCTAAATACAGACAGCATTAGTAAAATTAGGTTTACTAATACGACAACGGGAGGGAGAAAACGATCCTGCTTACCCATTAAAAATGCGGGTAATATCATAAGAAACACTGATGCATATACTATGGTAGAACCTACCACACCAACATATACAAACAAATCTACAGGGTCTACTTCAGCAGAATATTTTGTTGTGAAGTAGTCAGACATACCTATTGTGCCTATACCAAATAAATACTCAAACCAACCAGCACTCGCCATAAAAGCATCAATTATTTTTGATACAAATTCTATTCGACCCGAAAAAATTAATTCCCATATCCCTTTTTCTTTAAGTATCCACATGATTTTGTCACGTAACCCAATAGTTTGTAAGACGTCAAGAATGAAATAGGTTGCGAGTGAAGCACCGATAAGTATTAAAAAGAACAGCTTGATTTTGAGTTTGGTGAAATGAAATAGATGTTTTCTTTCATTAACGACGGGTACCATAAATATCAGTATAATTGACGCTAACATTGCTGTCTTTGTTGCGATCAAAGCCCCGCAGACTGCGGCCACTAAAGATAAGGGGAGAAAGTAAAGTCGACGATGGTTCCAGCAATAATGCAGAATGAAACCGAACAATAAAACAAAACAACCGCTAAGTTCATTTCCTGCGACATAAAAGCCTCTAACTCCTATTCCCTGTCCGTCTTCACCACCTTCATAACTAGGGTAACCTAAACCTAATACACCAATTAACAAATTAAACAGGATCGCTAAAAAATTGATCCAAAGTGCTTTTATGCCATAGACCCCAAGAATATCTGGATATATTTGCGCTATGGTCTTGCAAAAATAGAAAGTAATGAACGGTGTTATAACTTTAATGGCCAAAGAAATATCATTAAATAAAAAGGAGGTTTTGTGATTACTGGTAAATTTAAATGCTGGCCCCAAAATCAATAAAATAAAGGCTAGAATGATGAGTAGTAATACTGTTCGGCTTTTCAACGCAATAATAGCAAGCATACAAGCTACCAGTGGCAGTTTATAAAGCAATGAAATTTTTAAATCAACGCCACCATAAAACAATAACATGCCTGTGAGTGCGTCGATCCATAATAAATATGAAAGTGAAATAAATATGATTTTTGTGATCGTATAAAGTCGAATATCCTTATATTGGGTCAACGTTTGGGGCATTAAAACTGTTCCGGAAATTTTTGAAGCTTCTCTTGATATGCGGCAATGTATTCATTGATAGGTTTAATGACTTTAGCTGGGTTCCCAGCTGCAACACTGTCAGAAGGTATATCTTTAATCACGACACTGCCTGCACCAATAACCACATTATCACCTATAGTTATACCTGGTAATACAATGCTCCCCCAACCAATAAAAACATTATTTCCGATACGGATCGGTGCTCTATAGGATAATCTGCTGGCGCTTAAGTAAGGCTGTTCTTTTTTTACTAACTCAGCAATAAATATGGCCGGTGATGCATCATGGGCTAATAATGTGGTGCCCGTCAGTGTGCAGTTTTCACCAATAAAAAACTTGTCCCCCTTACTGGAACTCGAAAGAGTACAACTGATTAAAATCGATTTGTTGCCTATTTTTGCTCCTTGCGAAGTGTATTTATCGATATTGGCTAAATAACCAAATTTTTTAACATGTTTATCTAATGCAAGTATTTTATCTTGGGTAATAATTGTGAGGATGCGAAGACTTAAATATATCAATCTATTTTTCATTTTTTAAACACTTGTAAATAGCTTGGTAATATATGTTTACGGGAATTAATTTCTATCATATTAAAAATAAATATTGTAATTACATATGGAAAATTGATGACTATTTGCTCGTTAGTAGCATAGGTCATCACTCAGTTTAGCTTGCTGCGGTAAAAGATAGTGAAGCAAACAAAGGTCTAATCTAGCCTAACAGATAAAAGTTGAAGTCAACACTCAAATGCTATTTAGTGGCAGCGTCGCTTGATTGTTAGAAGGTAAGCTAAAACGTTGGTGTCATGATAAACTGCCTCGAAGTACTTCGCTATATTTTTGTCAGTTAGATCACAGAGTTAAATTGTGATTGAACTCCTTTTTGGTTAGTATTTGCGGTTTGGCGTTAATATTGAGAAAATAACCAAGAAATTTTCTTGCCTCACATCTTGTTTGGTTCAGCCGATTTAAGGCGGTGCACTTTGCTTGAAGCTACTGGGATAGAGTATTCACTTTATCCTTACAATCGGACTTAGAAAAGATAGTCAATTAGACCTTATTACATTAAATATTATGGCAGGCTACGGTAGCAGCTAATTAACAAAACGGCTTGACATGAAAGGAAGTACTATACAATGAAGGGCATAGTATTAGCAGGGGGATCAGGCACTCGTCTATATCCACTGACGTTAACAATTTCTAAACAGTTGTTGCCGGTTTACGATAAACCGATGATTTACTATCCAATTTCAGTACTGATGTTGGCGAAGATCAAAGATATATTAATCATCACAACCGCTGAGGATATTGACAACTATCGTCGATTATTAGGCGATGGCCAGCAGTTTGGCATCAATTTGAGTTACAAAATTCAACCAAAGCCCGAGGGTTTGGCCCAGGCGTTTATTCTAGGTAAGGAGTTTGTCGGGACCGATTCGGTTTGCTTAGTTTTAGGAGATAACGTTTATCATGGTCAGGGATTTGTCAGCAAACTTGAAAATGCGCAGAGAAACACCGTTGGTGCAACCTTGTTTGCTTATCAGGTAAAAGATCCAGAACGTTTTGGTGTGGTTGAATTTAACGCCGATTTTGAAGTAAAAAGCATCGAAGAGAAACCACCTAAAGCCCGCTCTAAGTGGGCAGTGACGGGATTGTATTTTTATGATAACCAGGTGATAGAGATAGCTGAAGGAGTCAAACCGTCTGCTCGTGGAGAATTGGAAATCACTTCAATAAATCAGGAGTATTTAAACCGTAAACAACTCAAAGTCGAATTGTTAGGTAGGGGATTTGCATGGTTGGATACAGGGACCCATGACAGTTTGTTAGAAGCTAGCCAATATGTACAGACCCTTGAGCACCGGCAAGGCTACAAAATAGCTTGTTTGGAGGAAATTGCTTTTAGAAATGGATGGATTACTCAGGCTAATTTAGAAACTATTGCCTCACCTTTGGTAAAATCAGGATATGGTCAGTATCTATTGGACGTAGCAAATGGCCGATAATTTTTGTGTCTCGAAATTAGAATGGGATAGTACATTTTTTTCGAAAAATATTGGGCATCTAAATTTTGTTGATGAGGGCGCGAACTGCTCTTCTTCATTAATGAATTTTGAGCTTGTACAAGCTAAAGTTTTTAGTGAAAATTACGAGAAAATTGACACTCTTAATCGTTTTGGATTTCTGTTAGCTGAAGGGGAAATGGATTTTTCGATGCAGTTGGCAGAGAAGGGGCTAAACGATTTGTCCGGAATAAAACTTGCTGGAATGGCAGATAATGATCAGATAAGAGCCATTGTCGAAAATAATTTCACTATGAGTCGTTATCGTCAGCCTTGGTTTAAGGCAAACGAGCGGGACTCTTTCTATCAATTATGGGCTGAGAAAGCGATTAGGGGTACCTTTGATGACGCCTGTTTGATAGTCAAAAAGGGGGCGGTAATTAAGGGGTTCATCACTATAAAAGTGGCGAATTCTATTGCTAGAATTGGCCTTATTTCAGTAGCGTCTAACTTTAAGCAGCAAGGGGTAGGTAAATCACTGCTGCATATGGCGGTTCAATACTGTCAAATGCACAACGTAAAACAATTATTGGTCGCCACTCAGTTGGCAAACACAGCAGCTATTAGTTTATATAGCAAATTTGGATTTTCTATTAACACATTATCGTATTGGTTCTATAAAACACATGATCCCATTTAATTTACCCCCCGTCATCGGTTCAGAAATTGACTATATTCAACAGGCAATTAAAAATGGAAAGCTGTCTGGTGACGGTCCGTTTACCAACAAGTGCAATCTTTGGTTTGAAAATAACTTTAAAACAGCAAAGGCTCTGTTAACTCCATCTTGTACTGCGGCCTTAGAAATGGCTGCCATTTTGGTTGATATTCAACCTGGTGATGAAGTAGTAATGCCCAGTTATACATTTGTTTCCACTGCAAATGCTTTTGTATTGAGAGGCGCATTGATTGTTTTTGTCGATATTGATCCAAAAACTATGAATCTTGATGTTAAGGCTGTTGAAGCGGCAATTACTCAAAATACAAAAGCCATTGTGCCCGTTCATTATGCGGGAGTAAGTTGTGATATGGACTCACTTATGCAGCTTGCGGAGAAATATAAACTATGGGTGATAGAAGATGCTGCTCAAGGGGTGATGTCTACTTACAACGGCAGGGCGCTGGGTACCATTGGCCATATAGGTTGTTTTAGTTTTCATGAGACCAAAAACTACACTGCCGGGGGGGAGGGGGGAGCTATTCTTATTAATAATAAAAAATTGATTAGCCGGGCTGAAATTATCCGCGAAAAAGGTACTGATAGAAGCCAATTCTTTCGTGGCCAGTTGGATAAATACACTTGGCAAGACATAGGCTCCAGCTTTTTACCTTCAGAATTACAAGCTGCTTATTTATTCGCTCAATTAGAAAATGCAGACAAAATAAACGAGAGGCGTCTCAGTATATGGCAGCAATACCAAGAAGCCTTTACTTCTTTGGCTGCCGATAATTTGATAGATTTGCCAAGTGTACCTGAGAACTGTCGGCATAATGCTCATATGTATTATCTGAAGCTTAACAATATTAGTCAGCGTTCTGCATTTATAAGTCACCTGAAGCAACAACAGATATTGAGTGTGTTTCATTACATTCCGTTGCATTCTAGTCCTGCAGGAAGAAAATTTGGACGTATGCAGGGTTTAGATCAACATACGACTACAGAGTCAGAGCGCTTGGTGCGCCTGCCTCTTTATTATCAAATGAGCGATGAGCAAGTGATAAGGGTAATTGAAGCGTCGAAAAGTTTCTTTGCATAAACGACCCCTTTACTGAAAATAGGTAGGTTTAGTATTATCGACTTTTTCTAACTAACGAAAATACTCTGTTTAACATTATTTGCCACTTCAGCTTGGCTGCTGGTTCTGAAAAATGTTGTTGAATAATATTTTGACTGTTTATCACGTTTTCAGCATTTTGTTGTTTCAACTTTTTTAGCCTCTCTAAATCCGTCAGACTTAGCTGGGCTGCATCTTGCACGGTCAAGCCGTGTTGCTGCAAAAATAGGTAGGATAAAGTATCCGAGCGCAAAAACACGGTTTTACCCATATATAGAAATTGAAAAATATTGCCCATGGCCTGCTGACGATTATGGTAGTAACAGGCAAAATCAATATTACTGATAAAAATTTGATATTCCGCCGGCTTCATAAAATCCTCGATAGGCAAAAAGTCATCACCAAATAATTCTAATCCAATGCTTTTCACGCGATTGACATACGCTACATCAACGATAGCATAAGACAAAATACAAAATATTTTGATTGAATCTTTAAGGTGGGCCAAAGAGCTTAACAGCTCCAAATGATTATTTTGTGGATCGGCAGAATTGCCTAATAAAAAGGTAAATTTATTATTATTTTGTGGCGGTAACTCGGTTGAGGATTTACTGTAAATTGTAGGATTGGGGTAAAACGCGTTTAATTGAACAGCTTTGCTGTGATAATTAATCTTTATCAATTCTAACTCATCAGGAATAAGTGAGGAGATGAAGAACAGTTTTTTGATAATACTTTTGCGGAGGCACTCATTTAGAAAAGCGATGAAAGTATTGGGTCTGTTTTGGAAATAGTAAATATCCCCACCCCAAGTCATCCACAATGTGCGTTGTGCAAGTTTTGTGAACTTTATTAATATAGCCAGCAAAGCCAAAAAGAGACCTTTATAGAATAGGCCATGGAAGACAACCAAATGATATTTATCTGACAATAAATATGAAATTAGTTGGGCAATTTTACCAATTCTTGAGTTTTCTTTTAGATAAATAATATTTTTGGAATCGTTGTAACTGCCCTGATTATTGCCATGAGCTGACACTAAAACGATGTAAGTGTGGTTGTAAGCAGTTAGTTCACTTTCTGAAAATTGAATAAATTTACTGTTGTACTTTTCTGGTAGTTGAGAGACTAAATGAAGTATGTGTTTTTTATGCATTTTTTAATGTCCGAAAATCAGTCTGAATATTTAAATAGCGTGTTTTATAAATTATTGATATCAGGGTTATGGATAAAATACCTATCCACCAAGGAGGGCTTTCTCGAGTAAACGCTGGCCACGCCGCATTAATTAGTAATAACAACGACACCATATATAATTTGTATACCGGAAATTTTCTCCATAAGAACCTTGATATCTCTGTGCGCAAAATTAAATATAGAAAAAAGGCCAACGCAACGGAAACGGCTGCGCCTCCAGCGCCAAATTCTGGTACTAATAAGAGGCTAAGTAACATATTGAGGGCTAGAGGTAGTAAGGTAATCAATATCGAGTAACTTGTTTTACGAGCGATATTCATTCCAACGACTGTTGTTTCTGAAATGGTGTAAAAAACGGGGAATAACATACAAGCGGGTAATAAGTTTACTACTTCGTCATAAGATTCAGGAAGTAGATAGGATAATAGTGGGCTGAAAAAAATTACAATAAAAAACACGGTACTTAATGTCATAACAATCCAGTCGGTTATTAAACTGAATTGTTCGATCTTGATATTTTCTTTATGCCATCGATAAACAATCGGTGCCCATATAGTTGAGAATATACTTTGAAAAATCGTCATTACTGCGGCGAAACTAAAGGCAATGGAGTATAGCCCTAGTTGTTCTAATCCTGAGTAATAGCGGATGGCTAATTTATCAACTGAAATTAATCCCCAATAAGCAAATCCAGAAATTATTAATGGTGCGCCAAACTTTAGTGCTCGTATTAACATGTTGGGGTCTATATTACTCGAAGCGGCTAAACGCCATTCCGTCAACGTAAAAGATACGACAAGTAAAGCTGACACTGAAATCGCTAGTATACTAAAAGATAATGCTATGGAAAAATCGCCTAGCTCATCATTAGATAGCAATGCTAAAATGAGAATTAGTAAGGTTAGCTTTGGACTAATTTGTACCATTGAAAATTTCAAACCATACTCTTTCATTCTAAGAATAAGACTGCTAAATCGGAAAAGTATACTAATGAAAACAGCGAAACTAAGCAGTCCAGCAATATATAGTGAGTGAGTAATTTCTGAGAACAGCGTCAGTGCAATAAATTCATGAAAAATTAATATCAGAATACTGCACGTCAAGGTTATTACTAATGACGCTAACACCAGAGAGCCAAGCAGCTGTTCCTTCTTGTGAGTTTCATGATACTCACGCACATACGCTTGATCCAAGCCTAATGTGAGTACTAATGCACAGCCCGCCAGAAAAGTATTTAACATTGCAATCTTTCCGATCACATCTGGCTCAAAGGTCCATGCCATTAAAGGCACAGTTATTAAACCCAATGCAGCAGATGTTATCGGGCCTAATGCAAAAGCAAGTATTTGGGAAAGCTTCATTTAAGCTTAATCAATTTTAAAAGCCTTAGTCATAATCTTAGTTACTAGTTTATGGTGTTTCTTTATTAGTAATCGGAAAAATTGCATTGGCTATTAAGGAAACCAGTAATGATATAATGCCACTTATAATGGCCCCTACTATACATATTAGCGCTCTTTTCGGGTGATCTTTATCTTCGGATAATACCGCACTTGAAAGGGTCTCCAAGGCGAATTCTTGCCTGACTTCAGAAAGCATATCGCTTTTTATCTGTTCTTCGACTAAATCATATATAGTCGACTTAACTTCGGAAAATTCAGTTTTTTCCAACGCAGTCCGCAAATAGGCAATGCTTTCTTGAGTTTCCCGTTGGCTTCGTTGTCGATAAAAACTGTTGATGTCTGATAACAATAGTTCGACCCATTTTTTCGCAAGATAAGGAGAATAATGGTCAACAGACAACTGAAAAATATCTTTTTTTACCTGTGCTTCGAGGTTTATTTTTGTCAGCAAAATTGGATACGCCTCCCAACTTGTAGGAATTATACTCTTTCCTGGCGGCGCACTTCGTACCCATTTTTCATTAATAATATCGTATATCTCAGGGTCATAAATTAGCTGGTTATTTTTTTTGTCCCAATCAACGACTGCCATAATCTCAGCAATTAATTGATGGCGTTCAATAAACCCCTGTAAAAAGCTACGAGACCTAACGAGATCTTTAATTTGCTCCAGAGATTTATCTGATGAGCCACCAAGACTTATTCCAGCTAGACCAGCTAGACCACCTAATTGACCAGATAAGCCAGATAGACCACCACCGCTTTTCTCTGATGGTGTAACTGCAATAATAGTAGAGCGATAAACGTCAGCTTGACTAGTCGCATAAAATACTGAGAGTATAGTGCCGATTAACGTGATTGAAATTAGTATCCACTTCCATCGCCAGAATAAACCAAATAAAGCAGAAAAAGAGAGAACATCTGTATCTTCGATGAAATGCTTCATGTAACAACCCCAAAATAATAAATATTGTATGTTCTAAAATAACGTCGAGTGTTTAAGACGCAAAGCATCAAAAACGGAAATCTATGCATCAGATTTTGACGGTAAATCGCCAATTAATTTTTCGAAAAATTCTTCCATTTTTTACTTTTAGTTTAGGTCTTTTTTTCGAACACTAACTAAATTATCCTTGATAAGTAATCTGCGATTTATCCTCGAGTATTACATGCTATTAATGCAAATATGAACTCTGAATGAACTAGGTTTCTATTAAAATTCACTATATACCATCGTTACTGCTTTTCAGGACTAATAATTGACATAATTTGATTATTCTTGTCATCAACATAGACTACCTCTAGACCACGGAAATAAAAAACAAGTCTATATGTCTACTATATTTGATCTTGGTGAGCTCAACATTGCGGAGAAAGCCTCAATAAATTTTCTATAAAAACTCATTGGGTGAATATTCTACTTAGTTTTCAACTGCGGATTCTCTTTTATTATTCTAACACGTTAATATGAGCATACTCAAAAGGTGATGCTCTCTAAAAATAATATATAAGGTAAGTTTATTTTGTTAGTAGCAAAAAAATTCGTAAACTTTTTATCAACCGATTTAGTCTATACATTCCAGGCTCTTGGAAAAAACGATAAACTCCTTCTAAGCCCGTTCGTTGGAAAAATAAGGGTGCCCTTTTAATTTGTCCTGAAACAAATGCAAAGCTTCCTCCTGAACCTATAACCACAGATAAGTCTATAGACTGAAGAAACTGATAATTATCGTCAATCCAAAATTCTTGTTTTACGGCACCAAAACCGACAAACAGAATATCAGGAGAAAATTTCCTTAATCGTAATTGAATGTCGTCTGTTAAATTTTGAGTAAATGGATACGAAGAAAATGGTGGAGAAAAACCATCACATATGGCTCCGAAGTCTTCTTGCGCTTTTAAAACGGCTTTATCATTTGTGTTTTCGTCGCCACCAAGAAAAAAAATTCTTTTACTTTTTTCACGGGAAAGCTTTAGGGCATCAAATATAAGATCTGAGCCACTTATTTTTTCAAATTTTGCAAAAGGATTTTTTATCTTTGCAATTAAATATGGGATCTGTCCATCAAAGGTACTATAGGAATTATTAATTAACTCCTTAAATCGAATGTTTTTGTTTGACTCTACGATGAATTCAGCATTAACAGTAATGATTACTTTTGTTGTATCTGCTTTACTGAGGATACTACTACGTCTGATTCCTCGGAATACTAGGCCAAAGCATTTAATATTGTCCATTATAAACGTTGTCTCTGTTTTTATTTTGAATAGATTGTTGGTCAGTTTTTTTGTATGCCATGTGTTTAATTTAAGTGGCAATTCCTTATATTTTGATTTAAATCATGCATTACTTTACTTGATTCAAAATCCTGAACTGATTGGATCGAGTTATTGGCCAGATTATGATATTCATCAGAGGAAATCGAATAACAGGCTTCTATATTCTTAGACAATTGAGTTGCAGAGTTTTTCTTGAATAAGTGACCATTCTTACCTTCCACAACAAATTCGGTCAACGGCTCTATATCGCTACAAATTACAGGTGTTCCACACGCTAATGCCTCTATTGCAACTAAACCTAAACTTTCACGTATTGTGGGGAATAGAAAATAATCAAAGCTACGAAATATTGCACCTAGATCCCTATGTTGTGCCGCCCCATAGTATGTAACTGTTTCGTTAATATTCAGATTATTAATCATATCAGTAAGCTCTTTCGTTTGATTTCCTTTTCCATAAACTGACAATTTTAAATTTTTATATAAATTTGGACTATCTGTTTTCAATATTGAAATTGCTTGCAGCATTATCTGCCACCCTTTACCTTCATCTATTCTTGATACATAACCAAAATGTATTTTTTTATCATTTTTTTGGACTAGTTCTTTTGGATAAAATATATCTGAATTGATTCCGGATGATGGTGAGATTATAATTTTTTTTTCGGAAATATGAGGGTGAAGTGAAAGTACTTTCTGTTTAAAGTAATTTGACGGAACAATAACTTTAACGGAATGCTTTAAAATATAAGACGACGGTAGTCCCATTATTTTATGGATTAGTCTTGCTCCAACTAAATCATCACCATGAATATTTACAATATATTTGACTTTTTTGAAAGGCAGAACGGGTAGCAAGGAGAGTGTTGAATATGTTAGATAGTGAAAATAGTATAAATCATTTTTCTGTAAAGTTAACGCACAAAGGCCTGAGAAGATAAATTTGAAATAGGCTAACAATTTCTTTACTGATTTTAATCTCCCATCAATTACGATAGGTGGGCGTAGGTAATAGCCCATTTTTTCAAGTTGTTGGTAACTGTTCTCTACAAAGCTACCAAAAGTTGGGTCAGATTTTGATGGAAACAAGTTGGATATAAAGCAAATAGTCGGCATATTCATTTTACTTTCGTGACAAACTGATACGTGTCGAACCACTCTGAGAGTAATAGAAAAATACTCAATTTACTTGCTTTTATTGGCTTTGATAAGCGCAGCATTATATAAAACGAATATTGTAATAAATAAGCCTGTCATTATGCTTTCACTCACGTGCAATAGTTCCGACAATACTCCAATTGTACAGAATATTGCACTTATTAAGCTAATGCTGAGGGTTGTGGCTTTAGCACTCATTCCTTTACTAAGAAATATGTGATGAATGTGATCTCGACTCGCTCGCAAAGGAGAGTGCCCAGCCATTACACGACGCAACATGACAGAAAACATGTCGAGCAAAGGTACGGCTATGAGCCATACAACCGTAACTGGCCGCATTAAACTTTCCTCACCCTGCGTGGCATAGGTAAGCAACCAAATGACACTAAGACCGACCATCATACTGCCTGCATCGCCCAAGAATACTTTATATTTACCACTCTTAAATCGACCGAAGTTGAAGAACAGAAAGGCCAAGATTGCGCCTAAAAACATAGCTGGAAGTTCGGTTTGAAAGTCTGTAGTAGAAAGGAATGTCAGCAATCCAATGGACAAAAAAGTATTAATACTTACCGCGCCAACCAAGCCATCAACACCATCCATCATGTTAAACGCATTTATCGCCGCGACCACAGCCAGCAGAGTAAAAACAGGACCAAATATGCCTAAATTGACTTCGCCACTTCCCCAAATATTACCTAAATTGGAAATATACATATCAGCACCGAAGACCATTAAAGACGCTATTAAAAATTGAGC
>Ga0163215_101296_pt1 | contig 16726 bp, 13 predicted proteins | sample SynspAceP_FD_185934 | JGI IMG/M metagenome (GOLD analysis project Ga0163215, IMG submission 185934) | Saline lake microbial communities from Ace Lake in Antarctica - Synechococcus sp. Ace-P (Hybrid Assembly) | ecosystem: Environmental > Aquatic > Non-marine Saline and Alkaline > Saline | place... | reverse complement strand
ACGACCACACAGTGCATTGGGTTACCGCCCACCTGCGCCAGAGGCCATCGTAACGATGGACCAAAGGCCAATCATGCACTAACTTTCAACATGGACCACTCAAGTGGGGCTGCTCAGAATGTTTGGAATTTCTGGATCATATGCGAAATCGACTATGGAGAACTTTTGATCCGGATTGGCCTTCGCAGCTGTCTGCGTGGCATCACCAAGTAAAAAGCCGACGGTGATGATGATATCGCAGTCACCACCCAGCAGCGAGTTGATGTTCGCTTCGTAATCGGTCTCTGCCTGGGATTCCAAAAACCGACCTTCAATGTCAAGTTGCTCCATCGCATCCTGAACGCCCTTCCAGGCAGTCTGGTTGAAGCTGTTGTCATCAATGCCGCCCGTGTCTGTTATCTGGCAGGCTGTGAATGCCAGTGCAGCAAACGCCGAACTGAAGAGAATGGCTGCGCCGAGTGCCACGATGCGGGAAATTCTGGCTATGATATGCATAATGATAACCTCCTGAAACGCTTTGGTGCGTGAATGTCAGAAGATTAGCGCAGGCGGGAGAACTTCGATTGATGCCGGTCAATGCCTGATAAATTGGGGGTTGGTTAATTTAGAGGCAGATCAATTCAGACCCGCATCAGCCTGCTGAAAAGCGCGTCACAGCAGGTCTTTGGCAAGGCGGCTTTGCTCCTCCATTGCGATCGCGATTTTTTGATCGAGCATCGTATGGTCTGGTCCTGCTGCCGTGTCCCTGCCGTCAATCATATCGCCAACAGTGATTGACACTCGTGAAAACGGAAGCGGGATTTCCTGTTTATCCCAACGTGAGGCAAGCACTATTTTTCGTTTGCTCTGAATTCCGATGGGAACAAGTTGAACCCCTTGTTCGATGGCCAACTGCAAAGCGCCATGTTTGATTCGATGGTAAGGGCCCAAAGGGCCATCCAGGGCGACCGCATAGAGCCCATAGTTTTGATTGAAATGCTCTGCAAGAACATGCATTCCGCGCCCTCGTACCGGCAGCTTGACCGGCTGATAACCGAACCAATGGCAAATGTTTGCGATGACGTTGCCGCGGAATGAATTCGTGGTCACCACGACGACATTTCTGCCCTTGGCCAGGGCAAACAACGGCAGATATTCGCCATGCCAGAACATCGCCAGGACCCGGTGTCCGTCTTTTGTCATCTGGTCAAGTTTCGACAGATCCTGCACCTGCCGGTTCAATGTCATGCACCAGGCAGACAGCATCAGGCAGATTGGCAGGGCAATGATCCGGGCAAGCAGCCGCTCAATGGCGTTCGAGCCACTATTTTTGTTCATTGGATTTTGTTGGTGAGGGGAATAAAGCATCGCTCGCAGCGTGGGCAATATTCCCCATAATATCAAGTTCATTCGAGACGGCGCGTTTTGGCCACGTCCAAAGATTGTCATGTTTGTATTCGGTGTGCTTATGCCCGGATTCAATTTTTTCGTAAAAAGATCGGACCTGATCAGTGGTGGATGAAATGGAAAGGCGTTCGGCCGTCTGGCGCGCCGCTTCCTGTTGTTCTTGGCGCGCATCGATGTTCCAACTGAGTTGACCTGCCACGGCGGAGGCAAACTCGGTTTCTTCTGCTGTTGCAGATAGCAGTCTGCCGTTGATGCCGTCGCGCACCATTTCGCGGGCACCGGGTGCATCAAGGGCGACAACAGGAACGCTGGCCGCCATTGCTTCGGCCAAGACCAGACCTTGTGTTTCTGAGCAGGAGGTGAAGGCAAAGACATCCATTGATGCGTAGGCGTCGACCAATGCCGATCCCTGTAATACGCCCGTAAACCCTACACGGTCGTCAACATTCACTGACCGAAAAATCTCCAACATATGGGAGCGCGAGGGCCCATCACCCACGATAAGTGCATAGGCCTCCTTGTTCTGATTGAGAACGAGCGCCAGTGAAGCGGCCAAAAAACCAAGGTTTTTTTCTGGGGCCAGACGGCCCACATGGCCCACCAGTGGTGCCTTTAAGGGAATTGAAAACATCTGACGCGTATGTGCGCCTACTCCGTTGCAGAACACTTCGGTATCAACACCTGTTGGAATGGTTGCAATTTTGGTTTTGACCGAATGTGCGTGCAGAAAACGTTTAATGCTTTCGCTGGGCGCGATAATACCGTCGCAGAGGTCGCAATAGCCAATCGACAAGCTTTGTGCGAGCCGTTTCAGAAGATCAGAATCCTGAGCGACATAGTGACCATATAGTTCATAGCGCGTGTGATAGGTGAAGACGATCGGGGCTTCCGTGGAACTGGCCGCCCGCAAGGCACTGTCACCCAACAAGAACGGATGATGACTGTGAACAATATCAGGCTGAAAGTCCTCGATGATTGTCGACAGATTCGTTGATAGTGGTAACGGTACAGAAAAATCGCTGCCGCCAAAATTCTGCAGTGCGGGGATGCGTACCACGCCGTCTTCGTGCGCGGGCATTCCTTCAAATTCCGGCGCAACAATCAACACGCTGTCACCGACCTGGCGCAATTGGCGTGCCAATTCACTCACACTTCGGGCAACACCGCCGACATGCGGGGTAAACGTATTGGTAAACATCAACACATTCATGTTTCAACAGGCTCCGCGCATGTGTCACCAGAGTCTGAACCCAATTGGGGTTTCATCGTGCAGTGTGCAGAATACTCGCTCTCAGAACAGCTGTCAGCAGCGCCAAAGGCAGCGTTGGACCTGATCCGATACCGATAAATGCGTCATCGTCGCTTGCATCAGTTTTGCGCAGGGCGCATGTCCAGCTTCCGTCCACTTCATCAGCGCGCCCTTTCAGGGTGATGGCCCATTCTGGCAAGTGCTCCTCAATCAAATGCAGCACAGCTTCAGTGGGTTCGAAATCGACAAGCTGTTTTGCATCAGCAAAGTTTTCGTCCGGGAAGGCCTGTTCCATCGCTCCAATTGCTTGCACCAACAACTCGGTATCGAGCGTTTTGGCCTTTTTGACCTGTTCGATGACATTTGCCAGTGCTTTGGTATTCATAACATCCTCACCCGTTGCAAGCATTGACAGCATGGTCTGCTATTGCTCCGTGTTCCGCGTTGATGCGCATCAATGGGCGCTTGCGAAAAAGACGCGAAGCTGGGTCCAGTATCTTCACATTCAGGATGATCAGCATGACAACAAAAACCGGAAGTGTAATGTGGTTCGAAGATTTGTCGCGCGGTGATGTGAGCATTGTTGGCGGCAAAAATGCATCGCTTGGCGAGATGGTGAGAGAGCTGTCACAAGTCGATATTAAGGTGCCGCCCGGCTTTGCCACCACTGCAGATGCATTTCGAGCCTATGTGGAATTCAATCAACTGGATCGCGTGCTTGAAAGGGTTTTGGGTGATCTGGAGAATAATAAAGTCACTCTTGCGGAAGCCGGTGCCGAAATACGAAGGTCCTTTATCGCTGGCGATTGGCCGTCTGATATCAAGCATGACATTCTGACCTGCTTTGCGGAATTGGGCGCACGCACCGGTTCTGACGATCTATCGGTGGCTGTGCGCTCCAGTGCGACTGCTGAAGATCTGCCGGATGCAAGTTTTGCCGGTCAGCAGGAAACCTTTCTGAATGTGCGGGGCGAACGGGCGCTGCTTGAGACATGTCGACGCTGCTTTGCTTCGCTCTTCACTGACCGCGCAATTACCTATCGTCAACTGAAAGGCTTTGATCACAGAAAAGTGGCGCTTTCCATAGGCGTTCAGAAAATGGTGCGATCAGATATTGGTGCATCGGGCGTTATGTTTTCCATCGACACGGAAACAGGCTTCGACAAGGTTGTCTTGATCAACGGGGCTTGGGGGCTGGGCGAAAACGTTGTTCAGGGCACCGTCAACCCGGATGAATATCAGGTTTTCAAACCATTTCTGGAGGATCTGGAACTTGTGCCGATCCTTGAAAAGCGATGCGGTGAAAAAGAACAGAAGATGATCTACGCAGGCGAGTCCGGCGGTGACACGAAAAATGTTCCTACATCGAAACATGAGCGCCAATCATTCGTTTTGAATGATGCCGATATTCTTGCTTTGGCGCGTCATGCGGTCACCATTGAACAGCATTACGGACAGCCCATGGATATGGAATGGGCCAAGGATGGTGAAAACGGGATGCTCTACATCGTGCAGGCCCGGCCCGAAACGGTGCAATCACGTATCGACGTTCATGCCATGAAATCCTACCGGTTGACCGCTTCTGCTGAGCCTATTCTGACAGGTCTCAGTGTTGGGAGCGCTATTGCCAGGGGAGCGGTCTGCCTGATCGAAGATGTCGCTGATATTGAAAATTTTGTCGATGGGGCCGTGCTTGTTACAACTACGACCGATCCGGACTGGGTGCCCATCATGAAGCGCGCGGCCGCAATCATTACCGATCACGGCGGGCGCACATCCCATGCCGCGATTGTTAGTCGCGAGTTGGGAATTCCGGCGATCGTTGGCACGGGCAGGGCAACGCAATTGCTCCACGATAATCAGGACATCACCGTGTCATGCGCTTCGGGCGAACAAGGTGAGGTTTATGCAGGCTTGCTTGATTTTGAAATTGAGCAAATCCAGCTTGATCACATCCCGAAAACCAACACAAAAATCATGCTCAATCTCGCCAATCCAGCGGCGGCGTTCCGGTGGTGGCGGTTGCCAAGTGATGGCGTTGGTCTGGCGCGTATGGAATTTGTGGTCAATTCCGCAGTGAAAGCCCACCCTATGGCGCTCGCTCATTTCGATACGCTGGAGAACCAGGCAGACAAGGATGCAATTGGTTTGTTGACCGAGAGCTATGCCGAAAGAGGCGATTATTTTGTGGAAACGCTTGCGCGCGGCCTGTCGCGCATTGCAGCTGCTGTTTATCCCAAACCGGTCATCGTACGCATGAGCGACTTCAAAACGAATGAATACGCGAAGCTTCTGGGTGGCGCACAATTTGAACCGCAAGAAGAAAACCCGATGATCGGGCTGCGCGGTGCCTCGCGCTATTATTCCGACATGTATCGCGATGGTTTTGCCCTTGAGTGCAGGGCCATGCACTATTTGCGCGAAGTCATGGGATTTTCCAATGTCATATTGATGGTGCCGTTTTGCCGCTCGCCTGAGGAAGCTGATCGGGTGCTTGAGGTGATGGCAGAAAACGGATTGCAGCGCGGTGAGAACGGGCTCGAGATTTATGTCATGAGTGAGATTCCATCCAATGCAATTCGCGCGAGCGAATTTGCCGAACGCTTTGACGGTTTCTCAATTGGCTCAAATGATCTGACCCAGCTGACACTTGGGGTCGACCGTGACAATGAGGAGCTTGCTGGCCTGTTTGAGGAGAGCAACCCGGCCGTGTTGTGGATGGTTGAGACGATCATAGATCGTGCCCATGAAAGCGGTATCAAGGTAGGGCTTTGTGGTCAGGCGCCAAGTAATGACCCGTCCTACGCGCAATTCCTGGTCAATGCAGGAATTGACAGCATTTCAGTGACCCCGGACAGCTTTCTGGCCGTAAAAACAAAGGTCGCAGAAGCCGAGCGCGCTCTGGCCGGGAAAAGCGCCTCTGACTGATCTCAACCAAGATGCAAAGTGGTCTGCCAATTGGGATGTCGTGCATATTTTCACTCAGGTCTGCATAGTAGTTTGCAAAGATGAAAGCCAAAACGACATGGATAATCATTGCCGATCGGAGCCGCGCTTTCGTGATGGTACATAACGGTCCCGGTAGTGGCTTGAAAGCTATCAAAGAAGCCCAATGGAAGGCGGATGTTTCATCAGGTGCGAGCGATCAACCCGGGCGCAGTTTTTCCAGCTTCAGTTCCGCTCGAAGTGCGCTGGAGCCACATGTCAACAGTCAGGATGAAGAGGAAGTGTTTGCAACAAAGATTGCGGCAAGCCTTGCTGCGGCTCACAAGGGTGAGCGCTTTGATCAACTTGTCTTATGCGCAGGGCCCAAAATGCTGTCTGCTTTGGTCAACTCTGTTGAGCCGATGCTGGGAGAGGCTGTCAGAGCAACCGTACAGAAAAATCTTGTCAACACGCCGCCAGCAGAACTGCCCTCTCATTTTGATGAGGTTCTGTTGCTTTGATGAAGAGGCGTGGCGGGAATTTTTATCGCAATCATTTCTCCGATATCCTGTTGCACGGTCAGATAATTCAAGACATCTGACAGGGTGATAACGCCCAACAGTTTAGGACCATGAACAACGAGAACCTTGCGTTTGGTGTTCAAGGACAGTTTCTCAAACACCTTGTCCAAAGGCAGATCGGGTGCCACACATATCGCCTCATCCGGCGTGATGACGACCTCCGACAATGCCGTTTTTGGCCAGTCATCGCGATCTATGGTTTTCGTTGCGGCGGTATCGACGTAACCGATAAGTCTGTCGTCGCTGACGACCGGTATGAAGCTGATGCCATGTCTCAGCATGACATTGTTGACCACGTCTTCCACCGTATCTGTTGCTTGGGCTGTCCAGACATTGTTCGACATGAGCGAGCGTGCAGATTTGTCGTGCAGGATCGTTTTGAACAGAAGACTGCGGTAGCTTCCATTTGATGCATTGAAAACGAAAAACCCGATCAGGATTTGCCACAGGGCTCCAATTCCCTGGTTGCCCAGAAGTGCGAAAACACCGCTGATCATCAGGAAAATTCCAAAGATCGAACCAAAACGGCTGGCAATGCGCGTCGCGCGCAAGAGGTCTTGCGTGTAGTGCCAGATAGAGGCGCGCAGCATCCGACCACCGTCAAGCGGGAATGCGGGAACAAGGTTGAAGAGGGCCAAAATGAAATTGATCAAAGCCAAATAGATAAAGACGGCTGATATGACTGAAGTGGTTTCTCCGGTCACTGTGATCTGACCTGCGACAAAAAACAGTCCAGCCAGGAAAAAACTCATCACAGGCCCTGCAATTGCGATGAGGAATTCAGATCGGGGATCGTGTGGTTCCTGCTCCAGCTCTGCGACGCCGCCAAAAACAAACAGCGTTATACCTCCCACCTTTAGGCCAAACGATCTTGCGACCAGGGAGTGTGACAGTTCGTGAAGCACCAGAGATGCGAACAGGGCGAGCATGCTGACTGTACCGAGCGCCACATAGGCACCCTTTGACAATCCTGGAAGAACGTCTGGAAAGTATGAGGAAGAAAGGCTCCAGACAATCAGCGCGGCAATCAAAAACCAACTTGGGTCGACGCGCAGTTTGAAGCCGAATATCTCAAATAATTGGATGGCGTTTTTGAACATGACGGCTTCCTTTGCGAGCGAACTTCATCGGGTTCCATCATTGCAAACTTGCAGCAACCGGGAATTGACGCGGCTCAATGAGAAGGCCCAGATAGACTGGAAAACGAGACGGGCCGAAAAATCTGGCAGACCGCAAAGTCACCCCCCCACCCAATCACCTCCAGAACCGGGATTGGCGTTGAGCCGTGCAGGGCGTCCAGTTTGGCGGCTTATGTCGGGGCCAGACCCAAAAATCCATCATGTTTTTCGGTTGATCTGTTCATGCCGCTTTGTCTTGAAACTAACTTTTGGCAGACGTGACCGCGGTCAACGCAAATTGGCAAAACGTATTGATTAAAATCAATGCTCTTGCGCGAAGGATGGTTAGGTTTCCGGCATGTTGATGGATGCAGCGAAAACCACCAAACCCGTATTCCACGTCGAGGACCTTACCAAAGTGTATCGTACCGGCGATGTGGAAGTGCGCGCGCTGAATGGCGTTGATATGGACCTTTATGAGGGCGAGATGGCGGTGCTGCTCGGCCCATCAGGAAGTGGCAAATCGACATTATTGAATATTATTGGCGGGCTCGACGAGCCGACCAGTGGTAAAATCTGGTTCAAAGACCTGGAGTTGTCTTCGCTCAGCCAGAGCCAATTGACGCGATACAGGCGCGATCATGTCGGCTTTGTCTTCCAGTTTTACAATCTTATCCCGAGCCTGACTGCCTGGGAAAATGTCGCCTTGATTACCGAGGTTTCGCCAGCGCCGATGAAGGCGGAAGATGCCTTGGCCATGGTTGATCTGGAAGACAGGATGCATCATTTCCCTGCACAGATGTCAGGGGGCGAACAGCAACGCGTGGCTATTGCCCGCGCCATTGCCAAACGGCCCGAAGTGCTGCTTTGCGATGAGCCTACGGGCGCGCTGGATTCACAGACCGGAATCATCGTTCTGGAGGCATTGAACCGGATCAACACAGAATTGGGCACGTCTACGGCGATTATTACCCACAATGCGGGTATTCAGAAAATCGCCCATCGTGTTTTTTCCTTTCTGGACGGCAAAATATCATCTGTTGTGGAGAATGATATTCGCAGTGCGCCCTCCGAAGTGGAGTGGTGATGTGCTGAGCGTATTGGACCGCAAACTGTTGCGTGATCTGTCGCGCCTTTGGGCCCAGATCATCGCTGTTTCGCTTGTCATGGGTTGTGGAGTTATGACGCTCATTCTTGCATTGGGGTCCACCCGTTCGCTTGAGGAGACCCGGGCTGCCTTTTACGAACGCTCGCAATTTGCATCTGTCTTTGCAACCGTCACACGCGCTCCCTTGCATTTGAAAAACCGTATAGCCGCGATAGACGGTATTGCAGCAGTTGAATTGCGGGTGGTCAAACAGGCCATTTTGGACTTGGAAGATCTGCGCGAGCCCGCCAGTGGAATTGTTGTTTCCCTGCCAGATCATCGAGAGACAAATGTGAACCGGCTTTATGTGCGTCAGGGCAGACTGCCGGACCCGTCAAGACCGCGCGAAGTTGCTGTTGTTGAAACCTTTGCGAAAGCGCATGGATTTACCCCCGGCGACCGTTTCAAGGCAATCATGAACGGCCAGAAACGGGAATTGGAGATTGTCGGCGTCGTTCTGTCGGCTGAATACATCTATGCAATTGGTCCCGGTGACATGGTTCCCGATGAGCGGCGCTTCGGCATTTTTTTCATGTCGCAGAAAGTCCTGTCAGCGATTTACGATCTCGATGGCGCGTTTAACAACGCCATAGCGACTACCCGCAAGGATGCAGAATTGAAAAGCATCGTTGAGGAACTGGATGCACTTCTGGAACCTTATGGGGGAACCGGCGCGATCGAACGCGACGACCAGACATCGCACGCCTTTCTGGATGCTGAGTTGTCGCAATTGAGAGGCATGGCCACTGTGATACCGCCCGTGTTTTTGTTCATCTCCGCATTTCTGGTCAATATGATCCTGTCACGTTTGATTGCGCTGGAACGCGAGCAGATCGGTCTTTTGAAGGCTGTTGGCTACAGCAATATCGCCGTTGGGTGGCACTATGCCAAACTGGTGGTGGCTATTTGCTGTGTCGGAATTTTGCTGGGATCCATTGCCGGAACATGGCTTGGACGCGGGTTGACACGCCTTTACGGAGAATTCTTCTCCTTTCCCTTTCTGGTGTTCTCACAGGGCGCCGATCTTTATGTGATCGCTTCCCTTGTCACCATCGCGTCAGCTCTCCTGGGTGCAACCAACGCAATCTGGACCACGGTTGCGCTGCCACCTGCCGTGGCCATGCGGCCGCCGGCACCGACGCGCTATCGTCGCCTTGCGAACACCGGCGCGGCTTCCTTAAGGCTCTTCTCGCCCTTGACCACCATGGCCGTGCGGCACCTTATCCGATGGCCATTGCGGTCATTCCTGACGATCTTTGGCACGTCCTTGTCTGTGGGCTTGCTCGTGACTGCGCTGTTTTCTTTCGATTCCATTGATCACATGATCGACACGATCTTTTTTCAAACACAGCGGCAGGACGCCACACTTACCTTTTCCAGCAGTTTGTCGCCGCAAGCTGTTCTGGCTGTGGAACAACTGCCGGGTGTTCTGCAGGCCGAAGGATTTCGGACAAGCGCGGTGCTGATGCGCAACGGGCATGTGGAAAAAACACTGCAACTGGCCTCCCAATCCAAAACGGCTTTGTTAACCCGCATTCTCGATGTCGAAGAACTACCTGTCACACCCCCATCTGGCGGGCTGTTGCTGTCAGAACGTGTTGCAGAACAAATGTCGGTGCGGCCTGGAACCATCCTGGAGCTTGAGTTGCTCGAACAGCAGAATCGTCTCGTACACATACCCGTTGTGGGCATTGTGCAAGGCATGGTTGGATTGACAGCCTATATTGACGAGCAGGCGTTCGACCGGATCATGATGACCGGCCCGCGGGTAAATGGCGCGCATATACGCACTGATCATGATCAATTGGATGCCCTTTATACGGCGGTCAAGGAGACGCCGAGCATTGCGTCTATTGCGCTGCTTGGGCTTTCACGCGAGCGATTTCGAGCGACCATCGAAGAAAACATTCTCATCAGCGTGATGGTTTATGTAGCACTGGCGGTGATCATCACATTTGGCGTGATTTACAATTCAGCACGTATTCAGCTTTCCGAACGTGCGCGCGAACTGGCCAGCTTGCGGGTGTTTGGATTTACCCGGTCAGAGGTTTCCAGCGTCTTGCTTACCGAACTGGGCATCATCGTTATTCTTGCGCAGCCATTGGGCTGGCTGCTTGGCTACGGGTTTGCCGTTCTTGTTACAAAGGGTTTTGAGAGCGACCTGTTCCGCATTCCACTGATCATCAACCAATCAACTTATGTCATTTCAAGTTTTATTGTCATTGCAGCAGGGGTGCTGTCTGCCCTGTTGGTGCGACGGCGCATTGACCGTCTCGATCTCATCAGCCTTTTCAAAGCAATGGAATAATGCCATGCTGAGCAAACTCGTAAAAGGCATCGTTTTGCTGGCCATCATCGGTCTGGTTGGCTATGGCGCATTTGTAGCTTTGCGTGAAAAGCCCATATTGGTTGATTTGGCGGTCGTCGCTTCTGTGCCCATGAAGGTCACCATAGATGAGGAAGGCGTGACGCAGGTAAAGGACGTCTACAATGTGTCCGCGCCAATTGCCGGCCATATGGCCAGAACAAAGCTTGAAGAGGGTGATCTTGTAACTGAAGGTCAGATGATCGCCTCTATCCACCCGCTTGAACCGCCCTTTCTGGATGAGCGGACCCGGGCAGAGTTGCAGGCCGCCATCGAGGCTGCGCGGGCGGGTGTTCTTATGGCAGAGGTGGATCATCAACGTGCTCAGACCGCGTTGGATCTTGCGCAATCAGAATATGAGCGGGCACAAAAACTTGGCATTACAAACATTGTATCGGAAAGCCAGGTTGAGCGCGCCCACAGTGAATTCCAGCTTCAGACAGCGCAATTGGCAAGTGCCAAAGCCAATATCGATTTGCGCGAAGCGGAGCTTGCCAGTGCACAGGCAAAGATGACCCAGCCAAATGCATCTGGCGCTTCCCCTACAAATGGAGAGTGCTGCGTTGCTATTGTGTCGCCCATTGATGGCGTGGTCCTGAAAGTCAGCGCACAGAGCGAACAGGCCGTGATCACCGGTGCGCAAATTGCTGAAATTGGTGATCTTGGTGAGATCGAGATCAAGGTGGACCTTCTGTCCAGCGATGCCGTTCGCATTGTTCCCGGTGCCAGTGTGGCGATCTCGGATTGGGGCGACGAGGTGGTGTTAACAGCACATGTGCGCCGGGTGGAACCTGCCGCATTTACAAAAGTCTCCGCCTTGGGAATTGAGGAACAGCGTGTCAATGTTATCCTGGACCTGGAAGACCCGCCGCAGGGTCTTGGGCATGGCTACCGGGTGTTTGCGCGTCTTACAGCCTGGCAATCAGATCAGGCGTTGCAAGTGCCTATCAGCGCTCTGTTTCGCTCTGCCGGATCCTGGGCTGTCTTTATCGCCGAAGCGGACCGCGCTCATTTGAAGGTGATTGAAATCGGAGAGATGAATGCGACCATGGCGCAGGTTCTGGGCGGCCTTCAATCAGGCGAAGCCGTCATTCTGTTTCCAAGCGACCAATTGGAAGATGCCCGGAAAATACAGAACCGGATTGATGCCAGTTGACTTCATGCATGCATCACCAACTTTTCAAAGTCGAACCAGATATACTCAACTAAAAGTTGATAACATGAGATGAGGCCGTCACGTGTACCCTTCAGGCAATTCAGGCGGAAACAGCTGATTGACGTGGTGGTCAGACATGCAGCAAAAGCGATTGCAGAAGCTTGATATCGCCGTCCGCCGTTTTGGCTCGTGCTCTATGGAACGTTGATTATGAGCGTTTTATGTCGCAACTCTGCGGCAGCTTTGCTCATCAAGCTGGAACCGGGATTGGTTTGTTTTATCGCCTTTTTACCACACTCTTTCATGCTCCGATTGCATGGCCCCATCTTCGACGCGGAACAATCCTTGAGGCCCTAGTCCCATGGTCTATCAGGAACTTCTGGTTGTCGTTCCCTATATATGGTCTAACCAATGGCAGAATTTGATTTTGGAGATCGAGTAGTGCAGATCAATCAGAATTCACTTCAATCCAAATGTGACACTTGCCCCATTCACAATCGGACTATGTGCGCGTTTGCCGGAGAAGAAGCCGCCAGAGAACTGGCGATGATCAGCCGCACACGACGAATTTCAGCTGGGCAGACTATTGTCACAGAACAGGATTCGCTGGACTTTGTGGGCAATGTTGTCTCGGGCGTTGTGAAACTGTCCAAGACCTTGGAGGATGGGCGCCAGCAGATTGTTGGTCTGCTTTTTCCGTCAGACTTTATGGGCCACATATTCTCCGATCACAGTCGCTTTGCCTATGAGGCTGCGAGCGATGTGGAAATCTGCGTTTTTGATCGCAAGGCATTCGAGACGTTGGTGCAAAACAACCCTGAAATCCAGCATGAGTTGCTGTTAAAAGTGCTGACCGAACTTGATGCAACGCGTGAGTGGATGGTTCTGCTTGGCTGTCAAAATGCACAAGAACGGATAGCAAGTTTTCTGCTTATGTTGTTGAGGCGCTCTCTGCAGGCGGGCTGCCCGAAAGAAGACCTGCCTCCCAATCCGACTATCCGTTTTCCAATCAACCGGAAAAACATCGCCTTGTTTCTGGGTACGACCATTGAAACGATCTCGCGGCAAATTCAGTCGATGTCCAAAGCACACATCCTGAAAATTATTGATGGCAACACATTCGAAATCACCAGTCCCGGACGCCTTGCAAAAATGGCGAACCATGAGGAATGGCTGGAAGACTATCCAGTGTGACGGCCTGACGCTTTCTTGATGGCCATCAATGCCATGGTCATTTTGAGCGCGCATCCTCTCATTAAATTCGTGGAAAAGATGGGTTTTGGCAGACGCATGGCGGCGTATGAAAGCCTTGCAGAAACCAATATCGTCAAACCCTGGTGAGATCGTTATGGCTGCATTCGGTGTCCATTCAGAAATTGGAAAATTGCGAAAAGTTCTGGTTCACAGGCCGGAATTGAGTTTGGAATATCTGACACCATCAAACTGCAATCAATTGCTGTTTGATGATGTCCTTTGGGTGAAGAAGGCCAAACAGGAGCATGATGCTTTCACCGCTGTCATGCGTGGCCGCGGCGTCGAGGTTTTTAAGGTTTCAGAGCTTCTAGCTGAAACTCTGGAATTTGGGGATGCCCGGGAATGGTTGCTGGAACGGCGCATTCATCCAAGAAAGATGGGTGCTGACCTCGCCTATGATCTGAAGCAATGGTTCGATGACATGCCAGCCCGAGACCTTGCCCGCATTCTTATCGGTGGTTTGCCGTTGGCAAAGCTGCCATTCAAATCCAGTTCTTTTGTCACCTCTGTCTTGAAACCGCACGAATTTGTCATTCCACCGCTGCCGAACCAGCTTTTTACCCGAGACAGTTCGGCATGGATCTATTCCGGCGTCGTGCTGAACCCGATGCATTCGCCAGCGCGCCGCGAGGAGACAGCCAATATTGCCGCGATCTATCATTTCCACCCGACCTTTGAGCAGCAGGTCTTTGATATTTTGTGGACGTGCGATGAGCGCGATAGCTATAGCACCTGTCTTGAAGGCGGAGATGTCATGCCGGTTGGCGATGGCAAGATCATCATCGGCATGAGCGAACGCACAACCTCGCAGGCTGTTACGGATTTGGCGATGCAGCTATTTGCCCGTGGCCTTGCCAATGAAATTCTTGTCGCCGTGATGCCTCGTACCCCCAGGGTTCTGCATCTGGATACTGTGTTCACCTTTTGCGATCGCGATCTGGTGACTGTCTATTCGCCAGTTGTTGATGCTCTTGTCAGCTATCAGATTACACCGGGGGCGGGGAGTAGCAATTTGACATGCAAGCGCCTTGATGTCGCCTTTACAGAAGCTGTGGCTGCGCTTCTTGGTTTAAAGAAATTGCGAGTCGTCTCAACCGGTGGTGATTACTATGCAGGCGAGCGGGAACAATGGGAGGATGGCAACACTGTTGTCGCGTTGGAACCCGGCGTTGTCATTGCCTATGCGCGCAATGCTTGTACCAACACAAGGCTGCAGGATGCCGGTGTTGAAGTCATCACAATTGACGGAGCGGAACTTGGCCGCAGCCGAGGTGGAGGCCATGGAATGACCTGCCCACTTCTGCGTGATCTTGTGGACTGACAGTCAGTGAAAATTCGAAACAACCGTGAGTTTGAATTGGTTGAACCCTTGTGTGCAAAGATCGCTGATTGCGTTAGATGCCTCGAAGGGTCCCATCAGCGATTTTGAATTTTCTGCTATCCAGGCGACAGACCTCTGAGGCGTTCGGAGCGCCGACGCAACAGTTCCAGCACCGTCAAAAGCATGACAGAGATAACCACCAGAATGGTTGCCACGCTCAGTATTGCAGGGCTGATCTGTTCACGGATGCCGTTCCACATCTGACGCGGAATTGTCTGCTCGTCAAAGGCACCAATAAACAGCACCGCAACCACCTCATCAAAGGATGTGACAAAAGCAAAAAGCGCTCCGGAAATCACACCAGGAAGAATGAGGGGCATCGTAACTTTGAAAAACGTTGTTCGTGGATTAGCGCCGAGTGAGGCAGCAGCACGCGTCAAAGAATGATCAAATCCCACCAGGGTTGCTGTGACGGTGATGATCACAAATGGAATGCCCAAAGTGGCATGGGCCAGAATAATTCCAAGATAGGGGATTTGCCATCCAAACAGCTCCCATTTTGCAATCTGGATGGACGAATAGAAAAAGAACAATCCGGTTGCCGTGATAATGATCGGCACAATCATTGGCGAAATCAGAACGGCCATGATTACACGTCTGTATGGCATTTCCGGTCGGCTTAATCCCAAGGCAGCGATGGTTCCCAGAACTGTTGCAAAAATTGTTGCGAACACGCCCACTATGACCGAGTTTTTAGCCGCTTGTACCCAGGCTGAATTCTGCCAGACATCGGCCCACCAGGTTCCGTCTCGCGCCACATCCGGCGCTGACATGCCAAACGTCAGAAGCAGATCATACCAGCGTGTCGAAAATCCCTCAGGGTCGAAGGACATCATTTTCTGCGTGAATGTAAAGTAGGGCTCGGCATTGAAACTCAATGGAATGACAATGAGAATCGGAGCAATCAGAAACAAGAAGATCAGCCCGCAAATCACCAGATAGGTGTAGTGCCAAACCCGTTCCAAGGTTGATGCGTGTTTTGGAAGAGCCATGGCGCTATCCTAACTTCAAATTGTCGATGCCAACGAGGCGATCATAAAGCCAGTACAGCAGCAAAACCATCAACAGCAACAGGGTTGCCAGCGCGGCCGCAAGCGACCAGTTCAATGATTTTTGCATGTGAAAGGCAATAAAATTAGAGATCAATTGACCGCTCGCTCCACCCACAAGTGCCGGCGTGATGTAATAGCCAACGCCAAGAATGAAAACCAACAATCCGCCCGCGCCCATGCCCGGGATGGTCTGTGGCAGGTATATCCGGCGGAAAGCTGTCCAGCTTGTTGCCCCCAAAGACCGGGCTGCACGAACATAGCTTGGGTTGATTGGCCGCATGACAGAATAAAGCGGCAAGATCATAAATGGCAGCAGGATGTGGATCATCGCTACAATCGTTCCGGTTTGATTGTAGATCATCTGAATCCGGCTTTCATCAGCCACGATGCCGGTTGCAACCAACGTGTCATTTACCACGCCTTGCGATTGCAGCAGCACAATCCAACTGGTGGTGCGGACCAGCAATGACGTCCAGAATGGAAGTAATACAAAAATCATCAGCAAATTTGACTGGCGCAGCGGCAATGTGGCCAGCAGATGGGCGACCGGGAAGGCCAGGATCAGGCAACAAAATGTAATCAACCCTGCCAAAAACAGTGTCTTCAGAAAATTGGCTGCATAGATTTTTCGATCATCATCGACCGCAACGATATCACCGTTGACATCCCGGGTTCGATCCAGTGCGGCCAGATAAAAATCAACCGTATAGGCCGAGGATGCGCCGCGCATGACTTGCCAAAGCTTGGGATTGGCCCATTTTTCGTTAGTCGCTATCATGGCTTCCTGAAATGGAGGCTCTATCGCTCCGGCTTTGCGTGCGGTCGAGGTAAACAGCGACCGGCTTCCGGGCAGATCATAATTTATACGGGTTCCGGCGATGCCCATGGTTTTGTCCGCGCGCATGGAGCGAAGATCCAGAACAAGCGCCTCATAGGCCGCTTCATCCGGCTCTGTGCCAGCGGGATTTTCGTCAAACCACACGCTCAGATTTGGAATATGATCGGAAAAACTTGGATTGTGGACCGAGCGGAGCAGCATTTGTCCTATCGGTGCAAGAAACGTTATCAGCACGAACAGCAACAGGGGTAAAACCAGAAACATAGCCCGCTGT
>Ga0163215_101290_pt1 | contig 16773 bp, 20 predicted proteins | sample SynspAceP_FD_185934 | JGI IMG/M metagenome (GOLD analysis project Ga0163215, IMG submission 185934) | Saline lake microbial communities from Ace Lake in Antarctica - Synechococcus sp. Ace-P (Hybrid Assembly) | ecosystem: Environmental > Aquatic > Non-marine Saline and Alkaline > Saline | place... | reverse complement strand
TGAGTTAAAAGCTCAAACACGCGTTACAAACAAGAAAAGCTAAAAAAAGAGCAAGCCATGAAAATGGTTTGCTCTTTTTTATGACACTTAGGAGGAAATAACTTTTTCCTAAAAACTCAAATTGGGCTCTTGTAAAAAAACCAACTCTTCAGCTGACGAGGCCCGCCCCAGAATAGCATTTCGATGTGGATAACGACCAAAACGATCCACAATTTTTTTGTGTCTCATCTCAAAGCCCAAAGTATTAGACACGCCCAAAACTGTAGTGGCATAGTGAATTTGGCCACCTGATTAGAGATGATAAACTCATCTCATAACTTTACAGGTGAACGAATGACTAAACCAAGAAAACCTAATTTTAGCCCTGAATTCCGTTTAGAAGCGGCACAGCTTGTTATAGAACAAAATTATAGTGTCGCTGAAGCGATGGGAGTGGGCAAATCCACCATGGATAAATGGGTGAGACAACTCCGCTCAGAGATCCGTGGTGAATCCCCCAAAGCAACACCAATGACAGATGAACAGCGTCGAATTCGCGAATTAGAAAAGCAAGTTAAACGCCTTGAAATGGAAAAAGACATTTTAAAAAAGGCTTCCGCTCTCTTGATGTCGGACGAGCTGAAAGGTTTGCGTTAATTCATCGACTGCAAGAGAGCTTTCCCGTTGATAATCTATGTCAGTTATTCAATATTCACAGAAGCAGCTACAGGTATTGGCGTGATTAAAGCGGTCGGTGAAACACCTGCTCGTATTATGCTCAAAGAAAAAGAAGTTTGGTCTTACGACAGCTATAATTGATATTGAAGCAACAAACATCAAAACATTAAAAAATATCTGTAGGGGTACTACGTCTTCTGGAGGCTACTCTGAACTTATTGAAATTGCAAAAGAAGAAGGTATAGAAAGTGTCGCCTCAGCTCTTATGACCGGTTTACCATATGAATCATTGAATACATTTATAGATACTCTTGAATTCGTATCTACAATTAAAAATTTAGATGCAATAAATCTATATCCTTTGATGTTCAAACCCAGTGATGCAGTTTTTCACCAGAGAAGAAATGACCCTAGTATCTTTTCCACTCCCAAAGAAAAGGACTTAATGATGATTCTTGCAAAAGAAATTCTTGGGCGAGCTGGTTTTTCCGAGTCTCCATCACACTTTTATACAAAAAAATCTCATATACCTAAACAGCAAAACTCTAAAGCGCAGTCAAAAACGCTACTAGGCCTTGGTCCAGCGAGTTTTGGCTTTATTGATATGGAGTCCAGAGGGATTCAGTATATGAACTACCCGGATCTGGATCGTTATGCATTATCTGTTAAATCAGCTAAAACTGGGCAATGGCGTAACAGTCTGGTAGATAGTAGAAGCTATAAGGTTCGACGCTTTATATTTTTGTTAAACAGCTTCGACAGCGTACCCAACGAAATTGTTGAAGAGCTAAAAAATGGTAAGGAAGGAAAATACTTTAGTGATGCATTGTCAAGCCTGATTAACTTAAACCTTATTAATAGCAATAACCAAGGAATTAAATTAACAGAAAAAGGACAGCTGAGAAATTCTGAAATAATATATTTTTTATGTGACAGAGAATTCTTATCATGGAATTTCAATGACTCAGAGTATGAGCTACTTAAAAAATATGAGTTTTTCCCAAGCATTTCGAAAGATAATGAAGTCTTATTTGATAAAACATTAGAACAACAGCCTAATCTATATTAAAAAATATTGGTAAGAACTAAACAGTATATTCTGTTTAGTTCTTATTTATTTTAAATATGTGAAAAGACTAAAGCTAGACTAAGCCCAATAAAAACACCACCAACAGTACGATAAAAATATTTACTGACTTTATTTTTAGAGAGTATAAATATAAGTTTATTTCCAGCAACCGCATATAGCATAAAACATAAAAATGCAATTATTGCACACACAACAATTAAAATTATTGACTGATAAATATAGTCGATTTCTGGATTTATAAATTGAGGAAAAACTGCACTAAAAAAAATAATTGCTTTAGGATTTGAAGCTGTTACAAAAGCTGATTGAACAAACATACTAAATAATGAAACTTCTTTATTTTCTAATTTGTTAGATTTATTTAATTGAGTTGAACTAGATGATAAAATTAATTTCATTCCCATATAAAATAAAAAAGCCCCCCCACACCATTTAATAATTTCAAATGCTATTTCTGAGGCAACCAGCATGGTTCCTAAACCAATTATAGACACAAATGATTGTATTAAAGTTACAGTTAGATTTCCTAACGCAGAAGATAAAGTTCTGATACTCCCAAAAGACATACCGTGAGTAAACGCCAGCAACATACTTGGTCCAGGAGCAATCGAAACGATAAAAACAGTTATCGAAAAAATTAGTAAAGATTCAAAAGACATAATAATTCTAAAATCCATTTCAGTTATAACATGATGTTTTTATATACAATAAAAAATTAAACCTTTGAAGAAGATAATTTATTTACAAAATCAGCAACTCTCCCTCCTAAATATTTTGCAGTACGAACATCTATTTCATTTACTCTTCCATTAACAGACTCAGCTACGATCCCGATTTGACAACAGAGTCGATTGAGTGGTTGAGGCTCTGCCCCGCCTTGGGCTAAATCTAAACCGACCCAAATCATGCCATGTTGATTTGCAAATGTAGCCAAATAGTTCAATGTACCTGTTTGATCTCCATTTAATCCCGTACCACTAGTAAAACCAGCAGCAATCTTCCCCGCCCATAACTGTTTATTCCAATGCCCACTACTCGCGTCTACAAAAGCCTTAAACTGCGCCGAAGGACCTCCCATATAAGTAGGTGTACCCATTATAATCGCATCGCAAGTAAGAAGTTTTTCAAAGAGGGCGGGGTTAAAAAAACGACCTTCATATATTTCCTTTCCTTCGATTCTATGCTCTAGAACAGACATATCAGGCCTAGATTTGATTTCCTCTATAATCGCTTTTGCCAAAGCTCCCGTTACATTAGTTTTTGTGAAATAAATTACTGCAATTTTCATTTAACATACATCCATTTGTAATTAGCTCTAATATCTACCATGATTCTGCAATTAAATTAGGTAGCAACAATTTAAATTATTTTCCCCATTTTTTTAATGAATTTATCAAGAGCTAAATCCGATATGTTTTCACTGTTATAAAGTGATAACATTGAAAATTCACAATTTTTTGTACAATTTCTCATCAAAGCATCTCTGATTATTCTTTTTATTGGGCTTTTCATTACAAACTTATCAACCCACCAAGAAGCTCCTAAAGTTGTAATGACTTTGATTTCCTTTAAATTTAACATTGGGGATGCACTAGAAGAAAACTCAAAGGCATGCCCTGGAACCCATACTCGATCAAACCAGCCCTTTAAAATAGCAGGAAAACTAAACCACCAAGTTGGAAATATGATAACTAATGCTTCTGCCTCTTTTAACTGACGTATATCATTTTCAACTTCACAAGAATCATACGCTCCTGAAAAATAACTTTTTCTTTCTGTTTCAGTTAATTCACCAATAAATTTTTCTGAATATAGATCTTTAACCTGTATTTGGTGACCATTTAACTCTAAGTTACTAACAAGGTTATCCAGTAAATGGTGACATAAGCTTTTTTTTAATGGATGTGCCAGAACGACTAAATATTTCATACCTATCCCTGTAAATTCTTCAGTAAATCGTAGATTCATTGCTCCGCCTAAAAACACTTAATTGTATATCAATAAAGTGTCTAGAGAAACCTAGTCGATTCAGTCGTCCAATATATGAAAGCCGGGTGCATGGCGTTCTTACCATTCCGCGTCACTCTCAGAGCACCATAAGCCTATTTGTAATATGATTCTAGAATTTAAAGCATTAGTAGGAAGAAGTTTACGAGTCCATTCTATGGATTTGATGCATAAAACTGTTAAGTTAAACCTAATATCGTCAACTTTTTTGGACAGGTGCTGTGGAAGTATTGGCCGCCAAGCCTAAAGATAGAATTTTAACACTTTCAGTGAAAATACCTGATCAACTCAGGTGGCTCAGCTTAGATGTTATAGCTTTGTCCATCTTATTCAGAGAAACCCTTCCATTTATTTTTACTCGACCCTGAATTCAAGTCCGAAGTGCGACACTTTTCATATCTAGCTTCAGATGTTTTGATAAACTCGACCCTATCTCCTGCGCCTACATGCAATTCATTTCTGAAAATTGCTGGTATTGTAATTTGATTCTTCGATGTTAATGTTGCAGTTAACATAATCTTACTGTCCTATGTGATGTCATACTTATTTCAATGCATGTACTAAAATCATAGTGCCTTTACGATATAAACTATGGTATGTATATCCTGTATGAAAATGTGATCTCCATACAATCTCTGAATTGCTAAGAATGAGAGTATTTTAAAAAGCTATTTTCTAATGCAATAACGAAGTTTTCTGAAGATTGCTATAGGACCTCTCTCCCCGCAAAAACTTAAAACAATGTTCAATTAGCTGAATAATTTTAAGTACAAGGATAAATGGTGGAGTATCGATATTAATGACATATACGCTAAGCATATAGTTACTCACAAAGAGTGTGACTTGTTATGTGAAAAATAAGAAAACCATATGTTAGCCATAGCCGAAATTACACAACTTGCTAGTGCCCTTACAGCAAAGGTTCCGCTTCTGACAGGCATTAAGATTACTACTGAATATGATGAAGCACTTACTCTTTTAGAAAAGCTCCTTGATCATTACGATGAAAATCTATTCATCATCGAAGCGTTGAGTAACGTAATTGCACGTTATGAAGATGAGAGAAGTCAATTTGATGCGTTCAATGAACGCCAGATAGGTATTGATCCAGCACTTGCTTCATTGAAAGTACTAATGGATCAGAATAAGTAGTCTGAAATTCGATTCAGAGGCTCTGTAATTTCAATCGTTTTCCCTGTTAATTCTCCGAATCTTAACGGCGTGTCAATCCCTTCTTCTCTTATTTCAGAAAGTAAAATTTTTACTTGAGGGACATATCGATCATGAAGCTTGAGAGAAGCAGCAGCGTCTACACGTAAAATCCCACTATACTTTTCTAGCTTTTTTGAATCCACTTAAAAAATCACTTAAAATTAAAAACTTATCCATATTTGAATATTAAAAACGCACTGCAAAACATAAACATTATTACCATTTAACAATGTTTATTATCATAAAGTGATGTTCATTTTCATTTATCAATAGAACTTACATCGGAGTCGAGTTTTTTACCGTGTACTGCACGCCCAAAACATGCTCCATCACAGAGGCAAAGCTAAGCCGAGAGATGCCCATAAAAAGCCAACAAGTTATACGGCTAACAAAGCGAACGAAGTGTGGAGTTGGGATATCAGCTACCTGCCTACGACTGTGATAGGAAAACACTATTACCTGTATATGATTGAAGATATTTACAGTCGAAAAATCGTTGGTTGGGAAGTTCATTACAGCGAGACAGGTGAGCAAGCGGCCGCACTACTAGAGCGTAGCGTGTGGGCAGAGAAATGCTTAAAGAAAGACGTCGTGTTGCACTCAGATAATGGTGCCCCCATGAAGAATTTGACGATGCGAGCTAAGAGGTACGATTTAGGCGTTGTGACCTCACAAAGTCGTCCAAGGGTGAGTAATAATCCGTACTCAGAATCACTGTTTAGAGCGGTAAAGTATCATCCACGTTGGCCGAGTGAAGGTTTTAGATCATTAGATGAAGCGCGTAAATGGGTAAATGAATTTGTTTATTGGTACAACAACGAACATCGCCATAGCAGGATTAAGTTTGTGACACCAAACCAGAGACTTGATGGTCTTGATGTTGGAATACTGGCGAAGCGAAAAGTGCTGTATCAGACAAAAAGAAATGAACATCCAGAGCGATGGTCAAAAGAAGAGCGAAACTGGCAGCCCATAGGCGCTGTGGAGTTAAATCCAGAGCAACACAAAGAAGCTGCTTAACAATTTAGGCGACAACTGTCTTGAAAAACACCGGCATTATAAATTAGATTAATGCGAAATAAATCGATATAAAAGACAAGAGATAGGTTTTAGTCTTAACCTATACCTTGTGGCTTAACAGTCTTTTAGTAAGTGAATAAGGCCAGGATATTCTTCCTCAAGTGCTACTCGCCTTAATAGCGCGAGAGAGTGATTTCCCCTATCAATATGAGAGATTAAACCTACATCTTTCAATAACTTAAAGTGATGGGAGCGCGTTGCTTTAGAGACAGTTAAGCCAAAGGAGGTACAGTGTCTTTCTGCATCATCTTCATCATTAATCAGGTCCACAATAATTTTCAATCGCATCGGATGCGCGAGCGCTTTTAGGATTAGCAACATTCCATCGCGTTTTGAGCTGTTTTTAGTTTCGTCGTTTGGCATGACCTTTCCTTTTTGTACACATATCAAACTATTGACACAAGAATCTTGCCAATATAAGGTTTGATAAAAATCGAACGTTTAGTTTTTATGGTACGTATTAACTTTTTATAAACGTATTGTTATTTTCTTACCATTCTAGTGAGAAAATACCTTCCTGTCATGGATTTGTAACTAATAGAGGGAATTAGTATGGAATTTCAGAGTAATACAACGTGTTTAAAACTGAACAAAATACAAGCGAATGTGATACCGAAAGAGCTTAGACATACCCACTGTTCATTTGGTAATACAGTAAGTAAAGAGCTTGTTCATAGGGCCGCAGTCAGCGAAGTATTTCTAACAGATGTTGATACTTTAGAAAAAGATAAATTCTATACTGGCGCGCATCTTCCAAGAACACATTCTTATTACAACGACACTCCAAGCAAAACACACTATGAAAATATTGCCTTGCTAGAAGTCTGCAGACAATCTTCTATCATCATTGCTCATAATGCTTATAGCGTGCCTCTTAATGCAAAATTCATTTTCAATGAAGCAAAATTTCATATCGAAAACAATGACACCCTATTGATCAAAACAACACCTTCCTATGTTTTAACTGAGGTGGATGTTATTTCCAAAGAATACAGAAATGATATTTTATGCGGTTTAACCTTTGAAATGCGTCTCTATGTGGATGATTGCCTTGCTGCAACTAAACTCATGGATATTTCTTGGATGGACTCTTCTGTTTGGAAAAAAATAAGAAGCAAAGGCCTGAAATTTGTCGAAGGCTTTTCTGAAATTGAATATACAACGCCTTATTCACACCTTGAAAATAAAGACATCGTAGGCAGAAACAGTTCTGAGAATGTTGTCTTACACAAGGTCGAAGAAGTCGACGGCAAATATACAGCTAATCTTTATGTTAACAATACCCATCCTGCCATGTTTGATCATCCGCTAGACCATGTGCCCGGCATGCTATTAATCGAAGCATTCAGACAAATGACCCTTGTCTGTATTCATAACAAATATGGCTTAACCCATGACGACATCTATATGAAAGAGTGCGATATCGCGTTCACTAAATTCACAGAGCTAAAAATTGATTCATCTTGTTGCATCGAAAGCGTTTCTTTAGATGAAAATACCGATGAAATATCGCTTTTACTATCGACCTCTCAGAACAATGCAACCACCGCAAAGTGCCACATCAGAATCGTACGTAAATAAGGATTTACCCATGGACTACCAAATGATCTGGTTCGACTTTGGCGGGGTTTTATCACCGCCAATTGACGAGCTATTTGATATTTACCAGAGCAGAACAGGGATACCCTCTTCTGCTCTAAAAGATGTGATGCGTAAAGTCGCTGCCGAGATGGGATTAGAAATGTTATCGCCCATAGAGAATGCCTTGATTAGCGAGTCAGACTGGGGAGCAGCACTGCGACAAAGTTTGCACACTCACTACCCTGATATTGATACCGCTCAAGCACGATTAGAAGCCTTTGGCGAGCAATGGTTTACCGGTGTAAGCCCTAATCAAGAGATGGTGAATGAGTTTATTCGCTTAAAAAATGAAGGCTTTAATGTCGGTATACTCACCAACAATGTTGTTGAGTGGGAACCGTATTGGAAAGCCATGTTAAACCTTGAAGCCAGTGCCGATTTTATTATCGACTCCTGTAAAGAAAGAAGACGTAAACCAGAGCCTGAGTTTTTCTATCTAGCAGAACAAAAATCAGGTTTCGCCCCTTCTCAAATGCTGTTAATTGATGACCTTAAAGTCAATTGTGATGCAGCAACAGCAAGAGGATGGGGGACAGTACACTTCAAGGATACTAAAACCGCACTTATTAATTTAAGAAATCAGTTAAATTCAGGGAAGAACAATGAGTATCGAATTGCATAATAGGCTAAGTAGTATCAATGACATACCCAACTACGATGCTAAACCCGCTTATTCAGTCATAAAAAAAGCGACCTACAAAGAACATGGCCTAATCCGCATATTAAGCGGACATGAGGCCCATCATATTATTAATTTTCAAGACGTAAAGAAAATACTGGTCGATAAAACCTGTGTCAGAGGTCTGTCTAATACCGAAGGTGGTCCAAGTATTTTACCCACTTTAACGCCTAAAGATTTGCTACTGAATTTGGACTTTCCTGACCACTCACGTTTGAAGCAATTCGTGTCTAAAGATTATAGCCGCAGTGGGCTTAGTTGGTTAAAGCAATACATAGATGAAATGACACACATTTGCGTTGATAAGATGCTAACCAGTGACAGTAGAGACTTGTTTATAGATGTACTCGATAAAGTCTCTATTAATACTAACTGTAAACTTTTAGGGATAGATATTGACGATATCACCTATTTTCGAAGTTTGGCAAAAACGGTTCAAATATCCGATAAACAGGATGTTGATGGCCTCACACAACAGTTCACTCATTTGTATGAGTATTTAATGGAGCATGTTAAAGGCACTCGCACGCATGCTGACGATGGTCTCATTCACAAATTTATTAATAATCGAAACAAAAGCACTCCCCCCTTAAACGATGATGAAATTGTCTCGATTCTGCTTGGTTCTTTACTTGGAGGTGATCAGAACACGTTAACAATTATGAGCAAAGTCTTATATGCCGCTCTCTCCTTGCCTGATATTTGGGATGACATCGTTAAACAACCTGCGTTAAGAGAACCCTACATTGAAGAGCTATTAAGGCTCACCAACTTAGGTAATAGCTCAACGTTTCCACGTATTGCGATCCAAGACGTGGAAATTTCGACCGGTATTATTCCCGCTGGTGCCACAATTTATGCCGATGTGTTTATGGCGAATCGAGATCCTAGCGCGTTTAAAGACCCATTAACGATCAACCCAAATCGAACCGGTCCTGCTCACTTGCAGTTTGGCTATGGCATGCACCAGTGCATGGGTAGAGAACTTGCCAAAATGGAAGTCAGTGCTGTCCTCGATGTATTAGTTCAAAGATTACCTAATATGAGACTTAAAGAGGGCCTAGAAAAAATCGATTGGTCTGAAGGCATTATTTTAAGAAGACCAGATAACTTGCCAATTAGCATTAACCCACGCCATGGAGAGCATTAACATGAGTGAAACACATCAACCTAAAAACTTTCTAATACTGTTTGCAGTACTGTTAGCCGTCTTTATTGTTCCAAGTTCCATCTCAGGAACAGCTATTGCATTACCTTACATCAGTGTAGATATTCAATCTGATCTATCGAGCCTACAATGGGTCGTCAATGCATTTAACTTAACATTTGCGTGTTTTACGCTCATTTGGGGTAAAATTTCAGACGTTTGGGGCAAAAAACGCTCCTTCTTTATTGGTGCATGTATTTACACCATTGCGTCTGTCGGTTCTGCCTTATCACCCAGCGCCCTTTGGCTTGATGTTTTCAGAGCCCTAGCAGGTATCGGCGGAGCAGCGATTTTTGCCTGTGGTAGTGCGATTTTCATCCAGACATTTGAAGGGGATGCAAGAACCAAAGCCTTTGCTTTATTTGGCACAACGGCGGGTCTTGGTATTACCCTTGGGCCAACCATTTCAGGAGTTTTACTTGATTCGGTCGGTTGGCAAGCTATTTTCTTCATGCATGCAGTGGCCCTATTTTTAGTCCTGATTGTAAGTTTTAATATTCCTGCGGATAAAGCCCAAGGTGGCTCAATCTCTCAAATTGATCTGGCTGGTTCATTCTTTTTTATCGCCAGTATGTTTATGTTGATGTTAGCGCTTTCAAAAGGGTATGACTGGGGTTGGAAAAGCCAAGCAATACTACTGAGTTTTATCAGTAGTGCCCTTTGCTTTTTGGCCTTTGTTATTCGAATTAAAGCCGCAAAGTTCCCTGTACTCAGCCTCGAATTACTTAAGAATAATAAGTTTCTTGGCTTAATCCTCGTACCTGTTGTCGCAAGTTTTACCTTTGTTACTTTGCTCACTTATTTCCCCACGTTCCTCATGGGATCAATGCAACTTTCAGCTTCTAAAGCAGGCTTAATTATGCTGTTTTTAACAGCGCCTGTTTTGGTCTTCCCTTTGATCGCTGGAAAGTTGTCCGCTAAAGGCGTGAGTACTAATCTGCTGATGTACTTAAGCGTGATCAGCATGTTGGTTGGCGCAGGTATCTTGATCTTTGTGGTACAAAGTCAAATTACAATTTTAGCTATCGCCTTTGCTTTAATTCTTATTGGGATTGGCATGGGTATGTCAGCAGGCTTAGTGGATGGACAAGCCCTTAGTTGTGTTAACGAGAATGATGTCGGTATGGCTGCAGGTTTGTTAAATACCTTTAGACTTGGCAGTGAAGCCATTGGCGTGGCTATTTACGGTTCGTTGCTTAGCTCGATTGTCAGTAACATGGTACCGATAAAGCTGCAAGATCACCTAGTAGTAGACTCTCAAGATTGGGTCAATGCCATCTCTTCTGGTAATTTTACCAGCATGTTAGGTAATACCGGTAATCAAACCGCTTTAATGGACACTATGATATCGATTTACAACAGTGCCTTTATCGCGACAAATATCACCCTAACAGGGATAGCACTGCTCTTCTCTTTTCTTATCTTTTTCTATCTAAGAAAAGAGATAAAAACAACACAAAATGAGGCTTACAACGTTTAACTGTTTGCCTTTTACATGATATCAAAATGAGCACAGGCACTGTTTGTACCTGTGCTCATTCTTATCGTTTCGTTTGACCCGTCTTTTATACGTTTCAATATAATCTCACTAAACAAAACATTCAGTAAGCCACTTAGTCAAACGTTTAGAAAGTCACCTAGTACCATGTTTAGAAAGTCACGTTTAGAAAGTCACGTTTAAAAAATCACTTAGTAAGACACCGACCTCTGGGGTCATCGCCTTCATATAACACAATATCAGAATGTAAAAACTCAGCAGTCTCTGCGGACCCTTTGTAAACGTCTCTAGAATCACACCTACTGTTGATTATTTATCTCAATTACACTTATCTCATCAATAATATGAGGTAAGTAGAATAGGGAAACGCACTGAAGAGCAGTGGCGAGAGTTGATCCAACGCCACACTCACAGCGGTCTTACGATAAAAGCATTTTGCATTGAGCAAAAAAATCAGTATCAGCAACTTCTATCTATTCAAAAAACAGTTTAAGCCTCCCCTATAACGCGTCAACTATCTTGACCAGTTGCCACCGTTTTTTTCTCTTCTTTCATTGCTGTTTTTCTGCGATAACTTTCCCCTGTTAATTGAATGATATGAGCATGATGAACCAGCCTGTCGATGCCGGCCACGGCCATAGTAGTATCGGTAAATAGCGCCTCCCATTCTTCAAATGACTAATTTGAGGTTATGATCAAGCTGTGCCTTTCGTAGCTATGTGCTATCAGTTCAAACAGCACACTGGTTTCTTGTTCCGTTTTTTTTAACGTAACCAATATCGTCAATGATAAGCGCTGGAGATTTATCAAGTTTGTTGAGTGCATCTCGTAGTTTGAGTGACTGTTTGGCTTCTTGTAGCTGTTGAACTAGTGTGCTGACTGAGTAGAATTTCACGCGGATATCCGTTTTAATCAGGCTGTACCCTAAGCTACTTGCCAGGTATGTTTTGCCTACACCACTGGTTCCGAACCGTAATAAGTTAGCGCCTTGTCTTATCCAGTCGTGATTGTCCGCCAGCTCATATATTCTCGCTTTGTTAAGGCCTTCTATCGCCGTAAAGTCGAACTCACCTAAGTGCTTTCCGGTCGACCGCTGTGATTCCTTTACGTAGCGCATTTGACGCTTGTCAGATGGTGCGAGGCAATAACTCATCACGCCATTGTGAGCACAGGAAGGCTCCCAGCTTTTTCACGAGCGCATCAATGAGGTGTTTGTAATTGACGCAGCGTTTGCGTATTGCGCCTGGCGCTAGAAAACATAATGACAGTCTTGTAACTAATGAGTTAAAAACTCAAACACGCGTTACAAACAAGAAAAGCTAAAAAAAGAGCAAGCCATGAAAATGGTTTGCTCTTTTTTATGACACTTAGGAGGAAATAACTTTTTCCTAAAAACTCGAATTGGGCTCTTGTAAAAAAACCAACTCTTCAGCTGACGAGGCCCGCCCCAAAATAGTATTTCGATGTGGATAACGACCAAAACGATCCACAATTTTTTTGTGTTTCATTTCAAAGCCCAAAGTATTAGACACGCCCAAAACCGTAAACAAAACCTCCGCCACCTCATGTATTAACGCGGATTCACTGTGCATAAACGGCATATACAAAAAGCTTCGCTCTGATGAAGGCAGCGCCTTATCAAAGCCTTTATCAATCGCCGTTTGCGCCAGCGCCAAGGCCATCGGATCCGCTGCAAATGATTCAGCTTGATCACGATAAAGATTACGAGAAAATTGATCGAGCACAATAATCTCTGCCAACGCACCTTGCGCAGTATCACGCCAAGAGAATAACTCCCCTTGAATCGCTTGCTGATGAAGCGCACCGAATCGAACTTGGATACTTTTGTCGAAATCGAGGTCTTTTTGAAACCATTTTTTTGGATCAATCTCGTTAAACCAAAAATCTAAAACGTCTTGATACATAAATCCCGCCAAAAAATGAATGAATGAAAAAGTATAGCTTGTTGTGTTGTTTTAGAAAAACGAACGGATCAAAGTACTAAAGCTCTAACGAGACGTTAATTCGTCCGCCGTGACGGCCGCTATTTTAATGCCAAAACTCGATATATTCGGCAAAGTCGCATTATGATGAGCGCGGATCTGTTCTGCACTCGCATGAGGCTTATCATGCGTTGTGTGAGCATCCGACACCAACTCAACTGAATAGCTCAATCCCGCAGCGCGCCTTACCGTCGTATCCACACAGAACTCAGAGGCATAACTACAAACAATCAAATGCTCAACGTCGTTTTCTTTTAACAAGGCATCAAGATTAGTGCGTAAAAAAGAATCCGGCGTCGTCTTTCGAACAAACTCATCGCACTCTTCTACATTCAAACCTGTCTGCAACTGCCAACCAACAGAGCCAAACTCAATCTCAGAGCCCGCGGCTTCATGCTGTACATGAATCACCATCAAATTATTTGACCGCGCCCAAGACGTGACACGGTTGATCCGCTCAACAACAAAATCTGCCTCAAAAGGTCGAGGTACTGGGTCAAACAGAATACTTTGTACATCAACGATCAGAATGGCGGGGGTCATAAATCCAGCTCTACAATGGAAAAAATGAATTTTTTATACGCATATTATTCAATAAAGCGCCTATCATATGTATAGTCTACTTTAAATTTTTTAGGTTTAATCGTAATGACTTTTTCAGCAAGAGAGGCGTCAAAATTATTCACAAGCACTAAGCTATCCGCCTTGGCAGATGGTGACTTCTCTTATGTTACAAGAGTTGCCCAACAGTATTTGGGTGTTGATCATATTTCCGATATTAAAGATATTTTCAACCTAGTTCACAAGAAACTAAGCCAAGAATACCGCTCTGAATACTATTTCAAAAATGCAATTGCTAAAAGGCACTTACTGGGAAAACATTCTTTATCGACAGCAACAATGCTATCTGAGTTTAGAGTGGGAAGAAGTAAAGCTGATTGTGTCATTGTAAATGGTAAGTCAACTTGTTACGAAATTAAATCTGAGTTCGACACCTTAAACAGGCTTAACACTCAGCTAATTGATTACCTGAAGGTTTTTGATGAAGTTTATGTCGTATGCGCAAATAAAAATGTTGCGAGCGTTTTAGAGAACTCAGATCCTCGAGTGGGAGTTCTTGTGCTAACATCAAAGAACTATCTAAGTGAAAAGCGCACTCCTACACCAAGAAAAGAACCGATCGATATTGAAATACTGATGAAATCACTACGAAAAGCAGAATATTTAGACATTGTTGAGTCGATGGGGCTTCCAGTCCCAGATGTTCCAAATAGTAGACTACAAAGTGAGTGTGAATCATTATTAACAAGTGTTGATCCTAAAAAGCTTTCTAAAGCTTTTCTAAATGTGATAAAAAAGACTAGAAGGAATGATGGGGATCTGATTAAGTCGCTGCCTAACTCCTTGGTTAATGCAGCTATAAGCTATCAATTTTCTAATGGACAAATAAATGCATTGAAGCGCATTTTCAACAATGATATGGAGAAAATATGTATTACCCCTTCCTACGAGGCAAGCAATTTGAATTAATTGCACTTCGAGAACTTTCTAACATCATTTCTCATTCATTGTTTCGGCCTATTATAGAACCAGTTAGAACTAACACTGCGCCTCTTTTAAGAACAATTGAGCATTTAAACCAAAAAGAAATAATTCCAGTTATACTTATCAACCCCACCATAGGTGACTATAAAGATGATTGGTTATTACTAAAGGAAAAAATAGAGGATAGTAACCTAAGCTTTTTACCATGTGTTCAGATTAGAAGTGGTAATGCAGATGAAGTAGCAAAAATACTTCAAGATATCTCTGGCCCATATGCCCTTCAAATTACCCAAGGGATAGACCAAAATTCTATTTCGCTATCTTCGGGTGCTGAGTTAACCATAGCTGATTATAAATCACCTCCAGCCGCATTAGCCCGTATAAAAAACTTAGTATTACTTGGAGAAGACTCTTTTAGGAAGCAAAAAAGAAATGCCGACTATACATCTGAATCTACATTTTCATACCTACATTCAACGTACAAAACTCAAGAAAATGTAATTGGATTCGGTGATTACACCATTATGAGTAATGAATACACCGAATCTGGTGGGCCGGCATACGTTGTTACAATTCACGCTTCATACATTGACTATGAAAGATTCGACGAAATGTTTGTACGCCATTATTCATCTACAGATGATGGAACACCTTCCAACCCTGCAGGAAAATTTGCCGAAGCATTAACATTATTTATGAATGAAGCTGATACTCTACCCAGTATATTTTATGACTCTCACGGCATAAAGGAATTCCGAAAATTACATGAAAGCGAACATTTCCCTGGGCTCGGACAAGTTAAAAAACTTTCGATGGAACACCACATAGAAACTATATGTAACTATTTGGATAGAAATCAATGACATACTGCTGTTCTAATTGCTTTACGGATGTTGCAATTCAAGAACTTATTTACAGAGAGGCTACGGTAAAAAGTTGCTCTTTTTGTGGATCTAATAAAGTTCCATGCACCAGTCCAGAAAGTCTAACAGGCTTATTTGAATTGCTTCTTAATTGTATTCAAGAGGATGATACGGGATCGTCATTATCAACAATATATACAAATGACCTAAAAATTCTATCCAATACAGTTTTATATCCAAATGATCTTATAAGATCTATTATGGGTGAAAATTATCATAATAAAAACTTCAAACTATTAGAAAGTATCACTGAATATCGAACAGCTTGGGAGAATTTTAAAGAAAACCTAATAAAAGAAAATAGATTCTTTCCTAGTAACTCATTATTCAGTAAAATTTTCACAGCGAATATCACTAATGATGGAATAATATCTAAAGAAGCCTCGATTTTTCTTAGAACTGTAGATGCATTAAGTCAAATTAGAAATAAAAACTTTATCTTCTATAGAGCTCGAATATCAAACAGTGTACTAAATGCTAGTGAAATGGGCCCACCTCCTTATGACCTAGCTAGTGCTGGACGAGCAAATCCTGTAGGTATTCCTTATTTATATATTGCGGAAGACTATACAACATGTTTAAAAGAAGTAAGGCCAAGTAATGGCGCAACTATATATTTATCTGAAATAACGCCTAACCAGGAATTAAAACTTGTAGACTTAACAAATCCTAAGCTAGAGATTGCACTCTTAAAGTTTGATGAAGAAGAAATTGAGCTAGTTTTAAAGTGTCTTAACCTACTCCAGCAATTTTCAGAAGAACTATCAAAGCCTATACTACCTGAAAAATCGAATTTAGAATATATCCCTACTCAATTCATTTGCGAGTATCTTAGAACATTAAAGTCATATGATGGGTTAGTTTTTAATAGTTCATATGGTAATGGTAGAAATGTCGTTTTATTTTCAGATAAGAATGTAATCATTAATGAGCCTAGTATATTAAAAGTCACATCTGTAGACGTACAAGTTGAAAGAGGCTAAATAAGATAACTAAACTTAAAACTCGTTATGATAATAAATTTACCGAATTCATTAACGATTTAAGACCTACCCAGACAGCGCTTTTAACGCATACTCTGGATCAGCGTCGACAATTTTAAGCGTGAGCGTCCGGTAAACCCCACATTTTAATCTTTGCCAAAAATACTAAAGTCTTTTGTTTTCTCTTAATTAGAACGAAAGACCTATGTTTACAACTTCTGCCCAACTTAATGTGACCCTCATTTGTG
>Ga0163215_101289_pt1 | contig 16782 bp, 21 predicted proteins | sample SynspAceP_FD_185934 | JGI IMG/M metagenome (GOLD analysis project Ga0163215, IMG submission 185934) | Saline lake microbial communities from Ace Lake in Antarctica - Synechococcus sp. Ace-P (Hybrid Assembly) | ecosystem: Environmental > Aquatic > Non-marine Saline and Alkaline > Saline | place... | reverse complement strand
TCCAGCATTGGCTCGACCACGGCGCGCTGCCGACTGACCGCGTCGCCCGTTTCATGGCTGAAGCCGGCATGATGACCCGTGATGCGCGCAGCAACCCGAACAAGGCTCTGCCCGGCAAGAAGGCGCAGGAACGCGTTGCCGAGAAGAAGCAGAAGGTAGACGACGCTGCTGCTGCTGCTGCCCAGGCTGCTGAAGATGCTGCAGCCGCTGCTGCTGCACCTGCTGAAGAAGCCGCTGCTGAATAATTATACGGCGTAGGCGCATCTTACCTGATGCGCGCCTTGCGCTATCATGCGGGCGGCTTTATGCCGCCCGTTTCGCGTTGGTGTTTACCAACGTACATGCATCATTTTAAGTTGTTCCAGCGTCTTTGGTGTATTCTGTTGAATGCGCGGCGCTGTAGCGGAGTTGTCCATGACCAAGCTTGAACACCCCATTCACATTGGCGTCGTTGGCGCAGCGCAAGGCCTTCGCGGCGAAGTGCGGGTCAAGCCGTTTACCGATGATCCGTTGGCGCTGGCGGATTACGGCGCGCTCTACACCAGCGATGGCCGCCGTTTCGAAATCCTCGATCACCGGATTGCCAAAACTGTGGTGGTGGTGCGGTTTCGCGGCATCAACGACCGCAACGCGGCGGAAGCGCTCAAAGGCCTCGAGTTGTTCATTGATCGCTCAAGCCTCGACGATGAGGAACTGGAAGAGGGCGAATATTTTCCTGCCGACCTTGAGGGGCTGGAAGCCTGGGATGCCGATGGCCAGTTCTGGGGAACGGTTTCCGGCGTGCTCGATTTTGGCGGCGGCGACCTGCTGGAGTTGCGCGACGAGGGCAAGAAGCCGGTGGTGATCCCGTTCACCAAGGCTGCGGTGCCGGAGGTCGATCTTGAGGCCGGCAAGATCCTGGTCGACCCTCTGGCGGCCGGGCTGATCGATACCGGCGAAGACAAGGGCGACGAGGGCCAGACGCCTGACGAAGGCCCCGATGACGGCCGCTCGAAATGAGCTTTCGCGCCACGGTGCTGACGCTCTATCCGGAGATGTTTCCGGGTCATCTCGGCCTGTCGCTGGCGGGCCGGGCGCTGGAGCGCGGCGACGCCGTGATCGAGCCGGTCAATATCCGTGATTTTGCCACCGACAAGCATCGTTCCGTTGATGATACACCTGCGGGTGGCGGCGCCGGCATGGTGCTCAAGCCTGATGTTCTGGCGACAGCGATCGACGCTGTCAGTCCAGAAGGTGACACACGGCCGCGGCTGTTGATGAGCCCGCGCGGCAAACCCCTGACCCAGGCGCGGGTGCGGGAACTTGCGGACGGGCCGGGCGTGGTGATTGTCTGCGGCCGCTTTGAGGGTGTTGACCAGCGGGTGATCGAGGCGCGCGATCTCGAGGAAGTCTCGATCGGTGATTATGTGCTGTCGGGTGGAGAGCCTGCGGCGTTGATCCTGCTCGACGCAATGATCCGGGTGTTGCCCGGGGTGATGGGCAATGCGGACTCCGGTACGCATGAAAGCTTCGAGACCGGAATGCTGGAGCATCCGCACTACACAAGGCCACAGGTCTTCGAAGACCGTGAGATTCCCGCGGTGCTGACCTCGGGCAATCACAAGGCGGTCGAGGTCTGGCGGCAGGCGGAATCGCTGAAGCTGACGCGTGAGCGGCGGCCCGATCTTCTTTCCGGCGATGACGATCAGCTGGTGAAATAATACCAGCTCAGAACCAGACCGACCACCACCACCACCGCGCGGGTGACGGATTGCGGTACCCGCCGCGCCGCCCAGACACCGGCATAGCCGCCCAGTGCACCTGCGGGAATCATGATCACGGCCGGCAGCCAGGCGACGACGCCACCGCTTGAAAACACAATAATGGCGATGAAGGCGATAACGACGGCGATGACATTCTTCAGTGCGTTGAGCTTGTGGTAATCGCCGCCCTTGGTCACACCCAGCACGGCGAGCATCATGATGCCCATGCCGGCGCCGAAAAAGCCGCCATAGATCGAGGTGACAAACTGCGCTACCAGCCCCCACCGGGTCAGCGGTTGTTCGGCGTGGAGGTGTTTCGGCCGCAGATAGGGTCCTGCGGCAAAGATGATGGTCGCCGCCAGCAGCAGCCACGGCACCAGCGAGCGGAACGAGGGATTGGACATCGACACCAGGATCAGCGAGCCGGCGAGGCTTCCGGCCAGCGACAGACCGGCCAGCACCCAGACCTCGCGCCCGGCCTCGCGGATTTCCTTGCGGTAGGCCAGAGCCGAGGTGACGTAGCCTGGAAACTGGGTCACCGACGAAGTGGCGATGGCCATGATCGGCGGCACGCCGGCAAGCGTCATGGCGCCAAAGGTGAGGAATGTGCCGCCGCCGGCAATGGCGTTGACGACACTCGACAGAAAGCCGGCACTGAACAGAAGAACAATATCGAAAATGGACATGGCGCGCCGGACTGGAATAGAATCGAAAGGTGCTTAGAGCACCCGGGGGCGGCTCGTTCAAGAGCACGCGTCATGTTCGCCGCAAGCCTTTGAAGACAGAAGTCCGTCGCTGGTTCTGGCTCGATCGCACTGACTGTCTGGTGCAGGCCCGGACGGATGCAACAAGGGTTGCAACAAAATTGCCCGGCCGGGCGTGACAAAACAGCAGCGATGGTGTATCTGCCCCGCGATCGGCAAAGTCCGACAGCCGTGTGAATAACGGCGCCTGCCAAACAATGAATGGTGAACCCGCTCCTGCCTTCACCGGCATAGCCTCCAGGATGATCCCAAAAGGGACATACCAAAGTGGCGAGCTGAGAGCGCTCTGACCGTTTGAGAAAAAAGAAAGGTCTAGGACCATGAACATTATTGCACAGCTGGATGCCGAACAGGCAGCCAAGATTGAAGCTTCCCGCAAGTTTCCTGAATTTTCCGCCGGCGACACGCTGCGGGTTCAGGTGCGTGTGACAGAAGGCAAGCGGACTCGTCTGCAGGCTTTTGAAGGCGTTTGCATCGCTCGCGCCGGCGCCGGCCTCAATGAAAACTTCACTGTTCGCAAGATCTCCTACGGCGAAGGCGTGGAACGCGTGTTCCCGATGTACTCGCCGCTGGTTGAAGCCGTTGAAGTTGTCCGTCGCGGCAAGGTTCGTCGTGCCAAGCTTTACTACATGCGTGATCGTCGCGGTAAGTCGGCTCGTATCGTCGAGAACACCGGCACCCGCGCTCGCAAGCTCAACGATGCCGAGCGCGCCGCACTGGCCGCTGAAAAGGTTCGCATCGAAGCCGAGAAGGTCGCCGCAGCTCAGGCTCTGGCCGCTGAAAAGTCAGCAGCAGCAGCCGCTGAAGCCGCAGCCGCAAAGGCAGCAGCCGACGAAGCAGCAGCTGCTGCAGCGACTGAAGAAGCCAAGAGCGAATAAGCCGCTCCATTCGAATTTGACGATCCTTCGGGGTCGCCCCTCAAAGCGCCGGGCAACCGGCGCTTTTTGCGTTCCGGCTGCGGCCTCAGCTGTGGCAAGCAAGAGTTTGGCGGCAGACAGGATTGCAACAATCCGTTCAAAACCGAATGACCTGTTTAATCTTCTGCTAATCCGAATGCGCGACACTGTGGCTTCACGGGTACAGGGCAGGGCTGATGACGATTTCTTCGATGATGACAACCGCGCTCTCGGGCATGCAAACCCAGCAGAACCGCATGGCCACTGCGGCCGGCAACATTGCAAACTCCGGCCCCGGCGCAGCAACCCAAACCGACGCCGAAATCGACCTTGCCTCCGAGATGCTCGATGTCATGTCGGCGGAAGCAGGCTACAAGGCCAACGCCCTGGTGCTCGAAGCCGGCGCCGACCTCTGGGACGTGCTGATGACCATCAAGCGGGATTGAGACTAACTGAGTCTGCGGCACCCTCCCTCTCCCTTGGTGGGAGAGGAAGAAAAATCATGATCTTGGTGCGCAGCGCCAAGTCATAGATTTTTCAGGTGAGGGGGTACTCTGGCCTCCGTACCAACCCGCTCTCTTGGAATTTTTAGCACTTGGCTCAAGCCAAGACGCTGAAATTCCATTCTCCCCCACCGATGGGGAGAAGCTGGCGCACTGCGCCACCTCCACCGTCATGCCGGACTTGATCCGGCATGACGGAAGATTTGAAAAACTGATTTCAAACGCTAGGGCGTAACCTATGCAGGGTTGGTCCTGCGGTTTGCACAGATATGAGCTGACGAGAAGGATGTGAACGTTCAGAACAAACTTTCGCGGGAAAAATTCACCGCTGCGTTTTTCTTACAATGCCTTTCAGCTATAGGGTGTACCACTTTGCCATTGGCGTGATTCGTGGTTGTATATGTTCAGATTTTTCCGTGCTGCTTGGACAGTTATTAAGACATTAGGATCTATGCTCGGCTTCGTCGGCGTATTCGGCGGGCTTGTTGCGGATGTTCCTGGCGTTCACGAAGATCCGACTGCAAACGGAATTTTGACATTTTTTTCGCGTTTTATGAAAACCATACTATATGTGATTGGACACTACCCCGATGGCGTGATTTTATTTTTAGTGGTGCTTTCGCTGTTGGTGTGGTTCCTAGACGAAGTTCCACTTCAAAAACGCAAGTTAGAATTTGAAGAAAAGCGGAACAGATTGGCTCGCCAGAAGCGGACCAAAATTCGGAAGAGAGGCAAGTCATGAGTATGGAAATGGTGGTTGTATCAGCTTTCGCTGTATCTGCTGTGTACATATACATTGGTAATCGCCTTAATTCGATCATGCACCCGATGAGAATGGAGCTGGTAGATAAGGCCGAGCGGCTACTAAAATACTCAAATTTGAGTGATGTCGATCGCGTCGGCATTCACGGAGTTCTCGACCGAGTTTATAGTTATCGCGCCGCGTGGTCCCTCGCTTTTGGTGTCCTTGTCGTATCTCTTATCCAGAGCGTAAGGTATTTGTTTGGCCGCAGGAGAGCCGCAGATAATACGCCGCATAAACGCGAACTCACTGACTTTGTGCGCGTAGCTGTGCCATGTATTTTGGCTAACAGCTTGGCAGCTACTATATTGTTTTCCATTGTCATGTTTTTGGGTGTGCTGTGCATGCTACCGGTACGGAGTGCAGCGAGGCTTGTTATTTTGGCCGGAAATAGGCCCATCAAAGCAACACACAACGAAGCCGGTCAAAATCACTGCTGAATAATTCGCCTTTTATCGAGCTTGGTGCTTTTGATACAGAAGTCCGCGATTTCTGTGCGCTGGCTTCAGCCACGTACTGAAAATCTCAAGTGAAGGCGACGTTTCCAGCATCGAGATCACTCACTCTCTTGCAAAATCCATGACTTAGCTGATGCTAAGGCCGTGATTTTGTTTTCTCCCCATCAAGAGGGAGAAACGCCGGGCAGCTCGAGCCACCAACCCCCCCATTTCATCCACACTCTCCAGCCCCATGCCATAATTCTCTCGCTCCCGCTGTCGGATGGTTCGCGAACGCTTCGAGCCAGGCGGGAGGAAGGCCTCCGGACGCTTGCCGTAACGTGCGGCAGGACGATAGAGGAGGCGGTGCACCGGCGGGTTCCGCTGGCAGCTTTGGCGTCCTTTCGGGCGCCGGGCCAAGCCAGCCACCGGAGAAATCCTTACCCCTTGTGCCGGCGAATGCCGGCCGGCAGCCAGGGTGGGGGTGGAGACGGGTCTGTGGCGGGCCGTCTTGCGGATGCGGGAAGGGCGTTTGACGCCCGGGGTGTTGCTGCATCACCAACGCAAGGCTAAGCCCGTGCCGGACGAAGCCATCCGCTGCTTGCATCTGCCCGTGTCCGGGTGGCGTGCAAGCGGCACCGCACTGCCTGTCGGATGCGGACATCATCCGGCGATGATCGGGCCGCGCGCATGCCGCGCCACCCATTTCCATTTTCCGTAAGGCAAAGCCTGTGCGCGGCCCTCCGGACTACAGTCTCTTCAAACTCCGGCGTTGGCGCGCGCGGAGCGATACTTGCTGATTCCGTTCACCCCTTGCGGCGTGCGGAACCGCATTGCAAAGTGGCAGCCAAGCAATGCACGTCAACAGGCGGCATGGTGAATATTAATCCCGAGACCTCATCAGGGAGAGTGTCATGTCATTTTCAAAAATCATAAGCCTTGCCGCCGCAACCGTCATCGGTTTGGGCGCTGCTGCCTCACAGGCGCAGGATCTGCCAGATCTTGGCGGCAAAAGCGTTGTCGTCGTCACCGAAAATGCCTATCCGCCGCTGCAGTTCATCGATCCGAAGACCGGCGAGCAGATCGGCTGGGAATATGACGCGATGAACGAGATTGCCAAGCGGCTGAATTTCACCGTCGAATTCCAGAACACCTCGTGGGACGCGATGATCCAGGCGGTGTCAGACGGCCAGTATGAGATCGGCATGACCGGAATCTCGATCAAGGAAGACCGCAAGGAGAAGGTCGATTTCTCCGATCCGTATTTGCGCTCGGAAATGTTCATGCTGGTACGCAGCGACGAGGACCGGTTTGACGACGCGGTATCGTTTGCGGCATTCGAGGATGGATTGGTTGGCGCGCAGCCCGGCACCACGCCATTCTATGTCTCGGTCTATGATGTTCTCGATGGCGACGAGCAGAACCCGCGCATCAAGCTGATGGAAACCTTTGGCGCCACCGTGCAGGCGCTCAAGACTGGCGATGTCGACATGGTGCTGACCGACGGTGTTGCCGGCAAGGGTTATGTCGAGGCCTCCGATGGCGGTCTCAAGCTGGTCGGCGGTCCGCTCGGCGCCGATGATTTCGGCTTTATCTTCCCCAAGGGCTCGGAGCTGGTTTCGCCGGTCAATGCGGCAATCGCAGCGATGAAAGCCGACGGCACCATTGATGCAATCAACAAGAAATGGTTCCTCGACTACAAGCTCGGCGGTTAATCTGGTCGTGCCGGTCACATTCGATGGTTACAGGCCGGGGGCGCTTGGTGGCGTCCTCGGCCTGCATATGGATTATTACGCGTGCGAATGGGGGTTCGGGCTGGCGTTCGAGAGCAAGGTCGCCACGGAGCTTTCCGAGTTCCTGGCCCGCTTCGATCCCGACCGCGATCTGTTCCTCACCGCCTGGCGCGGCGATGTGCTGGTCGGGTCGATCAGTATGGATGTGTCTGGTGGTGGGGCTGATGGTGCGCATCTGCGCTGGTTTGTGGTGTCAGATTCCGAGCGCGGCAGCGGGCTTGGCAAGCAGTTGATGACGCGCGCAATCGATCATGCCGACAGAGTGACGGCTGGTCCGGTCTGGCTCACCACATTTGCCGGACTTGAGGCGGCGCGGGCGCTCTATGAGCGATTCGGCTTCGCGCTCTGCTCGCAAAGCGATGCCGATCAGTGGCAGGGCGGTGTGCAGGAGCAGCTGTTCAAGCGCCCGGCACCGGTTGATACGACGCAAGAGAGTTCCCAATCGTGACAGCGGCGCCGAAACGGACTGACAAACCCGATTTTCCCTGGTGGCTTCTGGTGGCGGGCACCATTGCGTTGTTTCTTGGCATCCAGATCGCCATCAACAATCTCTACAGTCAGATTTTCACCATTGTCTCGAAGGGGGTCTGGATCACGATTTTCGTGACACTTGTCGGTTTTGCTCTGGCCACGTTGTTCGGGCTGCTGCTTGCGGTGATGGGCCTGTCGCGGTCATTGGTGCTGCGGCAGACCGCGCGATTTTATGTCGAGATCGTCCGGGGCATCCCGATCCTGGTGTTGCTGTTCTACATCGCCTTTGTCGGCGCGCCGGGTTTTGTGGCGGCCTGGAACGGGCTGATGTCACCGCTGATCGAGGCGGGACTGATCGGCGAAATGCGGGTGCGCGATGTTTCGCTGTTGTGGCGGGCGATCATCGCACTGACTATCGGCTATTCGGCCTTCATTTCGGAGGTGTTTCGCGCAGGTATCCTGTCGGTGGACTCCGGGCAGATCGAGGCTGCCAAGGCGCTGGGGCTGACGCCCTTGCAGCGATTTCGCTTTATCGTGCTGCCGCAGGCGATCCGCACCATCCTGCCGCCGCTCGGCAATGATTTCATCGCCATGATCAAGGATTCGTCACTGGTCTCGGTGCTTGGCGTCGCCGACCTCACCCAGATGGGCAAGGTCTACGCCTCGGGCTCGTTCCGGTTTTTCGAAACCTACTCGATCGTGGCCTATGTCTATCTGCTCTTGACCGTCGGCCTGTCGCTGGGACTCCGGGCGCTTGAAAAGCGATTGCGGCGGGCGGACGAGGAACGGACAGGTGGAAGTGGATCCTGAGGCCGGATATCGGCCACTGCAGGTGTGATCAGGGCTAGGTTTTGTAGGCCCCTCAAATCATTGTGGGTTTATCTGTTGTCCCCCGAAATTTGTTGCGGTGTGAACAGAATGAACCTGCAATTTAGGGTTTTGTTAGGGTGACATGCGCAGGTTGCCCTGAACTCAACCCAGGGACTTATGCGTGCTCTCCAAACTCACTGCCGGTCGTTTCATCGGCTGGTTTTTCATCACCGCCATGCTGCTTGCCATGGGCACCGTTTTCATTGGCCAGACCTTGTGGTTCGCGGTTCAGGTGATCGCGGGCAAAGGCTGCATCAGCGGTGGTACCTGCGGAGCAATGGCGGCGGTTCTCGGCCTGTGGCTTCAGCCGGCGCTGTTGCTGGGTGCGGCTTGCGTCGCTGCCATCGCCTTTTATCGTCGAGGCCTGGTGGTCGGGTCACGGCTCTGGGCGCTGTTTCCGCTGGCGCTGCTGCTGCCGAACCTGCCGTCGCTTTTCATGCTTGGTCAGATCTGGGGCGCGGATATTGCGACCGGATTTCTGTTTTTTCCGCGCTGGAGTCTTTTCGAGCTCATACCGCTGTTTGCTCTGGGGATTCTGTTGTGTTTGCAGGTTGAATACATGCCGGGATTTGGCGGCTCGATTGGCCGGACTCGGTTGTATGGCAGTGTCCCGATCGGGATGATCTACATCCTCAGTTGTCTCTGGATCAGTTCGGATCTTGTGTTGTCGCTGTCGTCGCTTCTGGGAATTGCGGTCTCCACGATCCAGGATATTCGCAATGTCATGCATTATCCGGTTTCCATTGCCGGTGGCGAGGTGTTCGCGGGGCTTCCGCCGTTTGGCAAGAGGCCGGACCTTGTTGTTTCTCTCGGCACGCTGATCAATCTGATCCTGTTCGTGATCCTGGTGTTTGCGCTGGTCTTTGACGGTTCGGGCCGCCTTCGTCGTGCCGGTGCGCTGATCTTCATCGACAAGTTTGACAGCGATGGTGACAAACCGTTGTTTCGCCCCGGCCGCAAGTCCGCTGACTAGCGTCGACAAGTTGAATTTGCTGCAGCTGCGTGGCCTGCCCCTTGGCGGTGCCGGTGGTCGACCCCACATGAAAAGGATGAGCGGATATACCCAGACTGTCGAAAGGAATTCCGGATGAGACGCACACTCCTGATCGCCTTGCTGGGGGTTGTCATGCTGCCTGGATTTGCCTCGGCCGGGTCGGATCGCCTGGGCCGCAGGCTTGATGCGATCGAGTCGGGACGGCTCTATGACCCGATCCTGACGCCGCAACTCAATCCCGGTTTCGAATTCAATGACCCCAACGCCGAGGCGATGTTCCTGCACCAGTTGCGCAAGGGTCGGGTCAATGTTGAGCGGATTCCCGAAGCGCAGCTGCACTATTTCCAGATGCAACTCGACAATAGCCGGTAGATTTTGCGATTGTCACGGCGTTGGGCTCAAGCTCGTGAACAAGGGAATCGATTATGGTTGAACGGACCAATGAAGAACTTGAGCAGGTCTATGCGGCCAAGTCCCCGGGTGAGCTGAATTCGGCTTATGCCGCGTGGGCCACCGCCTATGATCGCGACACGCTGGCTGCCGGCTATTGTCTGCCGTTTCAGGTGCTGGCTTGGGTTTCGCGCCATGTCAAACTCGACGCCGGAGCGCTGCTTGATGCGGGGTGCGGCACCGGCCTCTCGGGGCCTTATCTCAAGGCGCTCGGATACACCCGGATCGCGGGCCTGGATTTTTCCGAAGACATGCTGAAGCTGGCGCAATCGCGCGGTGCCTATGATGAGCTCAGCCGTGCGACACTGGGCGAGGTGTTGCCGTGGACGGACAATCATTTTGCGGCGTTCTTCTCCACCGGCGTGTTCACCGAAGGCCATGCGCCAGCCTCAAGTTTGGATGAGTTGTGCCGGATTACCCGTCCCGGCGGGATCGCGATCTTCACTGTGCGTGACAAAATATTCGACAGTGGTGGTTTTTCCGAGGTGATTGCGAACCTCACCGAGCATGGTATCTGGCGGCAACTCGAACAAAGCCCGCCCTTCCGTGCATTCGCGCTTGATGAGCCCGATGTACTGGTCACGGCCTATGTGTTCGAAGTTCTTGTCTGAGCGGGCTCGGTTCGCGTCATGTCGGCGGCAACGGCGCTGACAATCCATTCCCGGAATGCTCTGATTTTTGGATTGTTGCGGCGGTTTGGCGGATAAACAAGCCAGACGCCGATATCATCGGTGCCTGTCTCGCTGAAAGGCGTCACAAGGCGGCCGGCGGCAAGTTCGTCTGCATAATAGACGTGATTGAGCATGGCGACGCCCTGGCCCGCCAGTGCAGCGTTGCCGCACAAATCCTGCTCGAGATATTTGTAAAGCGTCTGAGTGGATAGATCCGGGTTGTTGATGCCGGCGGTTTCAAACCAGCGTGGCCAGGCTTCCTGCTGCGCGCCGATGATCGGCAGTTTCAGCAAGTCCTCCGGTTTGGCGATACCGCCAATAGTCTGCGCCAGCTGAGGGCTGAGCATCGGGGCAAAGGCAAAGCGGCCCAGCAGGTGGCATTCGACATCCGGCCAGGGGCCGCTGCCCCAGCGAATGCCCAGATCGGCGGGGTTGCGGCTGAAATCGGTCAAATTGGATGTTCTGAGCATGCGAACAGCAATTGCCGGATGTTGAAGTTGAAAATTCCCCAGATTCCGGGCGAGCCAATGAGAGCCGAAGGTTGGTGAGGAATGCACCTCGAGGGTCTCGTTGGAGGCCTGGCGGGCAGAGGTGACGGCGTCGTCCATGATTTCAAACGCCTTGCCGACATCGGGGAGCATGCGCTCGGCCGCATCGGTCAGGACAATCTGGCGGGGCTGGCGCAGAAACAGCGGCGTGCCGATATTCCCTTCCAGCAATTTGATCTGATAGCTCACCGCCGTCTGGGTCATGCCCAGCTCTTCCGCCGCGCGGGTGAAGCTTTTGTGGCGCGCGACCCCTTCAAAGACACGCAGGGCATTGAGCGGAAAGCGCTTCGACAATTTCATCTATAAGTTCTCTTTATGGCGTCATATCGCAATTCCGTTGGATTTGCTGGCCTTCACCGATCAGGTTAGCTCCAAATCGATCAAAGGAAAAGCGTGATGAGTGATCAGCCCTCTCGCTCGCGGGGCCGTTTCGCATGGCTTCGCGGGCTGGCGAAACTGTGCCGGAAGTTTGTCTGCGGGGTGAATGGTCGCGGGTGCCTGGCGATTGAACCGGTTGATGGCAAGCTCAAGCGCGACATTGGCATCGGGGTTGATGCGGCAATGGGCGTGGGTGACGTACGCCAAAAATTTTACCGGAAAATGCTCGAACGGGGTCAGCCATTGCTTTGAGTGCATATGTGATTGCCGATCTGGCCAGAAATTGATAAAAGCGCCTTCATGGTGACACGGATCGACATAAACGGCACAGCGCGGCGCATTTTTGTGCTGCAGGACAAGAAGCGTCTACCCGGGCGTTTTCATGCCGCAATCGCCGGTGAGCACAGCATCCGCACGGCCTGAGAGGGCCGCCGGAGGCAACTGCCTGTGTCGAGACTTTACCGAATTTTCCCAATAATGGACGACTTATCATGACCGCACCGCGCACAATCTACGACAAGATCTGGGACGACCACCTGGTCGATCAGCAGGATGACGGCACCTGCCTGCTCTATATCGACCGCCATCTGGTTCACGAAGTGACCAGCCCGCAGGCGTTTGAAGGGCTGCGCAATACGCACCGTACCGTGCGCGCGCCGGAAAAAACGCTGGCCGTGGTCGACCATAATGTGCCGACCTCGCCGGACCGGGCGTTGGGCATCAAGAATGAGGAAAGCCGCATTCAGGTTGAAGCGCTGGCCACCAACTCGGCTGAATTCGGCGTTGAATATCTCAACGAGAACGACAAGCGTCAGGGAATTGTCCACATCGTTGGTCCGGAACAGGGCTTCACGCTGCCCGGCACGACAATCGTCTGCGGCGACAGCCACACCTCGACCCATGGCGCATTTGGCGCGCTGGCGAACGGCATCGGCACATCCGAGGTCGAACATGTGCTGGCCACCCAGACACTGATCCAGAAAAAAGCCAAGAACATGCTGGTCGAGGTCAATGGCGTGTTGCCCGAGGGCGTCACCGCCAAGGACATCATCCTGGCCATCATCGGCGAGATCGGCACTGCTGGCGGCACCGGCTATGTCATCGAGTTCGCCGGTGAAGCGATCCGCGCTTTGTCGATGGAAGGTCGCATGACGGTCTGCAACATGACCATCGAAGGTGGCGCCCGCGCCGGCCTGATTGCACCGGACGAGAAGACCTATGCCTACTTCAAGGACCGGCCGCGCGCGCCGAAGGGCAAGGCCTGGGACATGGCGGTCGAGTACTGGAAGTCGCTCCCCTCCGACGAGGGCGCCCATTACGACAAGATCGTCCGGCTTGATGCCGCTTCGCTGCCGCCGATCGTCTCCTGGGGCTCATCGCCTGAAGACGTGATTGCGGTCACTGGCGCTGTGCCTAACCCCGACGACATCAAGGATGAAGCCAAGCGGACGTCAAAATGGCGGGCGCTGGATTACATGGGTCTCAAGCCCGGCACCAAAATCACCGACATCACGATTGACCGGGTGTTTATCGGCTCGTGCACCAATGGCCGCATCGAGGACCTGCGTGCAGCAGCCTCGGTGGTGGAAGGCAAGACCGTCAGCCCGACTGTCGATGCGATGATCGTTCCGGGTTCGGGTCTGGTCAAGGAACAGGCCGAAGCGGAAGGTCTCGATGTGATCTTCAAGGCTGCGGGCTTTGACTGGCGCGAGCCGGGTTGCTCGATGTGTCTGGCGATGAATGATGACCGGCTGAAGCCGTATGAGCGTTGCGCCTCGACGTCGAACCGCAATTTTGAAGGCCGCCAGGGCTTCAAGGGCCGCACCCATCTGGTCTCGCCCACAATGGCGGCAGCCGCGGCGATTGCCGGCCATTTCGTCGATATCCGTGAGTGGAAATAGGTTTTTCCACGTTATCTGAATAGGTATGACACAAGAACCCGCCGTTGATCCGGCGGGTTCGTTCGTTTCGGGGCTTGGGGTTCCCCGTGGGTCAGCTCAGATGCAGATGGGCCTCGATCGCCGCGGCGATGAAGGCCTTGCGGGCCTTGCGGGGTACGGCATCGCCGTGCATCACCTGATCACAGGCCTGCTCGGCATCGCGGTAACGGCTGCCGTGGGTGCCCGGCCAATTCCGGTGCAGTGCGGTTTCCGCCTGCTTTGCGGTTTTTACTGTGCGGTGAAGCCCTGTTTCGGGATCATCGATGGTGATCGGATTGTTCCAGGCTGTTGATCGCATGATACTACCTCCTTGGACTTGATGAGGACAGTGTCCGCTTATCCCGGCCGGAGGTCACGCGGCTTCCGCCTCTATGGTTACAGGGCGGTTCCGGAAATGACTGGAAAGCTGCAAAGTGTGCCGTTGCGGGACAAAAACAACGGAAGATGCTGATGGCTGGCTCAAGCGGGCCGACTATTGGCGGCATGCGTGTGCCGCAGTGCCGGAGCCAAGACATCCGCAAGCGCGGACCAATCGACAGTTGACCTTAAGACGGTCTGGCTGATGCGGCTGTGGCAAGTTGTGCACGCGATGCGACTTTCGGCAGGCTTGACCGGGGCCAAGGTTTCGACGAAACATGCCGGTCATGAAAACGCCTGAAAAAATCGACATCTCGCTGTTGCGCCTCAATGATGCGCATCATTTCTCGCCCCTGCTGGCTGCCTATGTGCAATCGCTCAAGCGCGGTGCGCCGCGTCGGCCGGATGATTTTTACGCGGAAACATTGCTGCAGGACCGGGTGGCCCAGATTTTCGGTGCGCGGCTTGATGGCGAGTTGGTCGGCTTCGTGATTTTCTATGATCTGCCGGATCCGGTAACCGGTATGCGGCTGGGTCAGGTTGACCATCTTTATGTCAGTCATCTGCACCGCAAGATGGGCATCGCCCAGGCGATGATCGACTTGCTGGCGGAAGAAAGCGACGCCCATGGCTGGTCGCGAATCATCCTCAATGCGCCGCGACAGCCGGAAGACGGCCGCAAGCTGTACGAAAAACTTGCCACCAAGGCAGATTTTTCCAGCTGGGAGCTGCGATTCGACCATTCGAATTGATGGTTTTTGGGTTTTCGAACGCTTCGGCGGGCTTGATTGTCTGGCTTGGCGCTGCTGATTGGCGTGTTGTTAAGCAATTTGAATCGTTTGAAGCGCTATGCAAAGCAAAAGCCGGTTTTCGTTTTGGACAAAAGGCTTGCTTTCGATTGCAAACAGTACTTTGACGCGGTGCACATAACGCACTAAAACCTCCTCACAGCCACCGCGCCGCGCTTCGCGGAGATGCAGCTGGCTCTCCTTGAGGGAATAAAGGACAAGGTCCAGATGACCAATGTGACGCAGAACCGGCCGTTGTCGCCGCACCTGAGTATCTACAAACCGATTCCAACCATGGTGATGTCGATCGTGCACCGGATCACCGGCGTGGCGCTTTACGCCGGCACGCTGCTGGTTGCCTGGTGGCTGTTCGCTGCGGCTTCGGGAGAGGCCTATTTTGAATGGGTCAATGGCATTTTCGGCTCGCTGCTTGGGCGGCTGGTGCTGTTTGGCTACACTTGGGCGCTGGTGCATCATATGCTTGGCGGTTTTCGCCACTTCATCTGGGACACCGGTCACGGCTTTGATCCGCAGACCTCGACCAAGATGGCCTGGGCGACACTTGCCGGTTCGATCATCCTGACGATCCTGATCTGGATCGCCGGTTACGCGACCCGGTTCTAGGGCTTTAGAGGGATATGGATATGAATGACATGCGTACGCCGCTCTCGAAGGTTCGCGGACTTGGGTCTGCCAAGGAAGGCACCGATCACTTCTGGCGGCAGCGTCTGACAGCGCTTGCCAATGTGCCGCTGCTGATCTTCTTCGTTGGCTTTATCGTCGTCTACAATGGCGAGTCCTATGCCGTGGTGGCCGGCGCGCTGTCCAACCCGCTGGTGGCGGTGCTGATGGGCCTGGTGCTGATCTCGGGCATCATTCACATGAAGCTCGGCATGCAGACCGTCATCGAGGACTACATTCATGCCGAGGGCATGAAGGTGAGCCTGCTGATCCTCAATTCTTTCTTTTCAATCGCTGTGGGCGCTGTGTCGCTGTTCGCGGTGCTCAAACTCGGCTTCGGAGGCTGACAGATCATGGTAATGACGTCCAGCGTCAACATTGGCGGACGCGACTATTCGATTGTCGATCACTCTTATGACGTGGTTGTCGTCGGGGCCGGCGGCGCCGGTCTGCGCGCCACGCTCGGTATGGCCGAACAGGGGTTTCGTACCGCTTGCATCTCCAAGGTGTTTCCGACCCGCTCGCACACTGTTGCGGCACAGGGTGGCATCGCAGCCTCGCTGACCAACATGACGCCAGACAGCTGGCAGTGGCATATGTATGACACCGTCAAGGGCTCTGACTGGCTCGGCGATGTCGACGCCATGCAGTATCTGACCATGGAAGCGCCGAAAGCGGTCTATGAGCTGGAGCATTACGGCGTGCCGTTCTCGCGCACCGAAGATGGCCGTATCTATCAGCGGCCGTTTGGCGGTCACATGCAGAATTACGGTGAAGGCCCGCCGGTGCAGCGCACCTGTGCTGCGGCCGACCGCACCGGCCACGCCATCCTGCACACGCTCTATGGCCAGTCGCTCAAGCACAATGCCGAGTTCTTCATCGAGTATTTCGCGCTTGATCTGCTGATGGAAGAGGATGGCCGCTGCACCGGCGTGGTGGCCTGGAACCTTGATGATGGCACCATTCATCGCTTTTCCGCCAAGATGGTGGTTCTTGCCACCGGCGGTTACGGCCGGGCCTATTTCTCGGCCACCAGCGCGCATACCTGCACCGGTGACGGCAACGGCATGATTGCGCGTGCCGGCCTGCCGCTTCAGGACATGGAGTTCGTGCAGTTCCACCCGACCGGGATTTATGGCGCAGGCTGCCTGATCACCGAGGGCGCGCGCGGCGAAGGCGGTTATCTGGTCAATTCCGAGGGCGAGCGCTTCATGGAGCGCTATGCGCCATCGGCCAAAGATCTGGCCTCACGCGATGTTGTCTCGCGCTGCATGACCATGGAAATCCGGGAGGGCCGTGGCGTTGGCAAGGCCAAGGACCACATCTTCCTGCATCTCGATCACCTTGATCCGGCGGTGTTGAACGAGCGGCTTCCGGGCATCTCGGAAAGCGCCAAGATCTTTGCCGGCGTCGATGTGACCCGCGAACCGATCCCGGTGCTGCCGACGGTGCATTACAACATGGGCGGCATTCCGACCAACTACTGGGGCGAAGTGCTGAACCCGACCACTGAAGCTCCAGACAAGGTGACACCCGGCCTGATGGCGGTCGGTGAAGCCGGCTGTGCTTCGGTGCATGGCGCCAACCGTCTCGGCTCGAACTCGCTGATCGATCTGGTGGTGTTCGGCCGCGCCGCTGCGATCCGCGCCGGTGAAGTCATCGACCGGGATTCGGCGATCCCTGCGGTCAACGAGGCA
>Ga0163215_101288_pt1 | contig 16805 bp, 15 predicted proteins | sample SynspAceP_FD_185934 | JGI IMG/M metagenome (GOLD analysis project Ga0163215, IMG submission 185934) | Saline lake microbial communities from Ace Lake in Antarctica - Synechococcus sp. Ace-P (Hybrid Assembly) | ecosystem: Environmental > Aquatic > Non-marine Saline and Alkaline > Saline | place... | reverse complement strand
CAGCGTGGCAGTCGGGGCCGCAACAATTGGAACCGGGTTTGCCCAGTCCATGCCAGCGCCGCTGGACAATCCAGGTGACGTCAAGATTGCGCTCGTTCGCTATCTGTCTACCGGTGATTTTTTCCAAGCCTATTTGTCTGGCGTCGAAAAACAGGCCGAGGCAATCGGTCTGGACCTGCGTATCTTTGACAGTCGTCAAGACGCTGCCTTGCAGGCCGATATGGTAGATCAGGCCATCGCTCTTGGTGTCGATGGCATCATTATCCAGCATGGTCTGACTGAATCCATGCAGGAAGCGGCGCAGCGGGCCGTGGATGCCGGCATCAAAGTTGTTGCCTTTGACGTGAATGTTGAAAATGATGCGATCCCGCAGATCGAACAGTCTGATTATCTCCTGGGCAAACTGGCTCTCGAGCAGGCGATCAAGGATAATGGTACTGAGTGGAACGCTGGATACGTCTACGTTCCTGGTATTGCACCGCTCGACCGACGCCATGTTGCGTGGGAAGAAGTCAAAGCTGCCAATCCAGGTATTGTTGAAAAAGCCCAGATGGGTACGCTCGACAACCCGATTGCCAACTCCAATGCAAATCAGGCGCGCTCTGTCCTGCAGGCAAACCAGGATATCACTGTGTTCTTTGCCCCTTATGATGAATTTGCCAAGGGCATAAAGATTGCGGTCGACGAAGCAGGCCTCACATCTGATGTCAGCATCTATTCCGCAGACGTATCAACGGCTGATATTTCAGCCATGCGGGAGCCAGACAGTGCCTGGAAGGCAACAGTTGCCACAAATCCGGCAGTGGTTGGTGAAGTGTCCGTGCGTGCGCTTGCAATCATGCTGACCGGCGAAAGTCCCGGTGCGCAGGTCGTGGTGCCGCCAACTTTGATCACTCAGGCATTCCTGAATGAAAACGACATCAAGAACATGGAAGATCTGTCTGCCAATATGCCACAATTCGCACATGCCGATGTTGCGATGACAGAGTGGATGCCTCTGCCAGGACGCTAAGCAAACCACCAAAATCAGAAAGCCGCCTGTTGATGACAGGCGGCTTTTTTGTGGGCATAAAATGTAGAGAACTTCAGCGTTTTGAATTAGTTCTAAAAGCTATCGACAGCATCCCGCATGGCTTTGACCGTATCTCCGATCTTGTCGCGCTGACGTAGCAGACTGCCACCAAGCAGAAAGACGACATCTTCTCCATACATGGAGACCATATCCTGAGCGCGGTCCACACTCATACCACCACCGGGGGATGGCATCATGGGCGCTCCGATCCCGTCGGGCTGACGGCAGGCATAGGCAATGGACAGGCACTCTTCCCGCGTAAAGCCAAATCGTCCGCCGACATTCGGGAAAACCGAAATGTCTGATCCGGCCAATCTTTGAAATGTGCCATACATGATGGCATGGTCAATGCCTGTTGTCGGCGTGAGAACAAACGGACCGGTGAACGCGGGATGCGTCATGACCGGAAGCCCGAAGTCCGCGTTGGCGGCCAAATGCTGTGCAGTGCCAAACCCTAAGAGACCAGGCATGATAAGCACGCCGCCCGCACCAGCTTCTTTTGCGCGGAATGCCTCTTCTATAACATTGCCGGTATGGCCAGTAATGTTGATAAAATAGAGCGCTTTTGTGCCGTGTTTGGCATTGGCTTCAGCGACTGCGTCGCTCACCGCTTTCAACCTGTCTTCAAAGGGGGCCATTGTCTGATTGGCCAGCCCATGGTCATCTTTGATGATGTCAGCCCCGCCAACAACGCAGCGAGACGCAATCAGCGCCAGCTGTGCCGGTGAGGAGCCTTGCGGCTTGATAACAGGTGAAATCAATCCACCGCTTTTTCTGCCCGTGAGGGCGCGCAGGCCATCGATGCCAAATCGTGCACCCGTAAATCGGCGCTCAATTTCCGGACCCGCGTCAAAGTCGACAACACGCACATTTTGCTGAATTGACGTATTGCCAAAGATGACATTGATCAATTGAACGATTTCATGCCCGGCGCTGTCCGGTGCGTAGGAAATGATGGCTTCATAAGAGCCGCTATTCTGCGCCCTAACAGCTTCAACACGCCCGACGATTTCATCGCGAATGAAACCGTCCGGAACCACATCGTTCGGAATTTCAACAGTCTGCTCCAGCGCTATGTCTTTGGCACGCGTATTTGCTTCGCTCTCGTCTCCGGCAAAAATGCGGTAGGTGACGCGAAAACGATTATCATCAGCCATCTGTCAAAGCGCCTCTGCTTTCACAGCGGAATGAACGGCATCAATGCGTGTGCTGGTGAGCTGTTCTTCGGTAATTCCAGTTTTGCTGCCAAGCAACTTTTCAATGCCAGCAACAAGGGCGGCAGCATCAAGTCCGTAGTGGCCCATCAGATAAGCGCGTGATCCACCGTGAGCAAATGTATCTCGCAGGCCCAGACGAACAAGCTTTTTACCTACGCCATTATCCGCCATGATTTCCGCAACCAGTGATCCAACACCGCCCTCTGTGACGTGGTTTTCAAGAACGACAACGCCCTTGCTGACAGAGCCGATGTGATCCAGCAGCGCTTCTTCACCAAATGGCTTGATCGTATTGATGTGCAGATGCCGAATTGAAACACCGGATTTTTCCAGCGCACCACGTGCCCGCAAGGCTTCTTCGGTAGCTATGCCTGAGGTGATAACGAGAATATCTTCCCCCAGCGCCAATTCACGCATCTGCCCAACTTTGATCGGCGTGTCGAACAGGCGAGGTATGGAACCGCGCAGGACACGGCAATAGACCGGTCCATCAATGGAATCAGCAGCTTCACAGATGCTTTCCACCTCTGTTGCATCGCCAGTTTCCAAAATAGTCATGTTGGGGATCGACCGCATCACGGCTACATCCTCAATGGATTGGTGAGTCATGCCGCCGGGCGTTGTAATGCCAGGCAAAAAGCCCATCAACCGCACTTTGCGCCGTGGATATGCCACAGAAGCTATGAGCTGATCATAGGGGCGACGATACAGAAAAACTCCGAAGGAATGCAGGAAGGGTCGATACCCTGCCAGGCCAAGCCCGCCTGCAAAACTCATCATGTTTTGCTCAGCCATGCCCAAGGATATGAATTGGTCTGGATGCCTGTCACGGAACCCGTCAATTTCACACGAGGACGTCAGATCCGCTGACAGACACAGCACGTCAGGATTTGCCGTTGCATAAGTTTCAAACGCGCTTGCGTAGGGTCGACTGACCATCTCCACCATATCAATGCCCTCCATCGGTCAAATCGACCGGATCAATGCCTAATTCAGCGGCGATAGAAATGTTCATCTCTGCGCGCTCCTCCTGAGATTTAAAGCGCACATAGTGAAGGCGCGGGAAGCGTTTTCGCAGAAATTCCATCCCTTGTGTGGGCGAAGATCGCGCAAGAATTATAAGTGGTTTGCCTTCATGCGGCGTATTTTTTGCCTCACGCAAAGCGTCGAGGTCGTGTGCATCTATTTCAACACAAACAGCGCCGAAATTGCGAAATTTGGCGGCGATATCGCCGACTTCCATGACGCTGTCCATTGCGCCATCGCATTGTTGGTCATTGACGTCCATCAAGGCCCAAAGATTGTCTATCCGATGGTGTGCAGCGGCCTGTACGGCTTCCCAGGTTTGGCCTTCCTGTACTTCGCCATCTGACATGAAAACGCAGACATCACCTGTCTCGCCACGGCGTTTGCGACCAAATGCTAGGCCAGCTCCTGTTGAAAATCCAATGCCCAATGTCCCGTTGTGAACTTCCATCCCGGGGGAATGTTCTGCGCCGATCATTTCGACAGAGGAACCATCCTGGTTGAACATTTCAAGGCCCTTGGGATCCATGCGACCGACTTCGATCAAGGTCGCATAGGCTACCAGCGCATAATGCGCAGGCGCTATGAACAGACGGTCAAATTGGGGTTCAAAGGGTCCATTATAGCCAGCCCCGGTGTGATACTCGGGGTTGCTAGCAGAGGGCACGCCACCAAACGGCTTTGGGATAGCGGGCAGGGTAGGGTCCCCAAGGGTCAGGGCCTCATTGTAGAGAAAAGCCAATTGCTCGGCAGCCGAACAGGCCTGGCTGAGATAGCCGCCATTATTGCGCATGGCATGCTCAAAAACACGTTTCCGTATGCCTGCTGCAACGGCTTCTGTTGTCTTGCTATTTTGCACGAAGGCCTCCTCTTTCCAATGAAAATGAAGCGCGCCCTTACAAATGTCAAGAACTGTTGTCTTTTGACTAAACTGTAGTTTCCGAGCAGGAATTGCCACAGCTGGATTACAGGGTTTGCCGTTGGTTCAGGCCCCAAATGGATGTCGTCCATTCGTGGGCCTGGAATAGAATTTTTTACCATTTCAGGGATTGGAAGGTCCCGGCGATGCTACAGCAGCAGTATGCGTTTCCCTCTGCTTTCGACGGTTGACAAATTTGGGAGGCTTATATTACTTACTAGTTGGTAACAAAAAAAGGAGGAGTGAATTATGTCGAGGTTAAAAACAATTGGTCTGCTTGGTGCAGCGGCAATGATGGCGTTGAGTGCGCCAGCAAATGCTGAATGGAAGCCGGACAAGCCAATCAATATTATTGTGCCATGGTCAGCCGGTGGATCGACCGATCAGGTCACACGGGTCGTAGCACCGATTCTTGCAGAAGCACTGGGAACGCCCGTAGTTGTGGTGAATCAGCCAGGCGCATCTGGATCTATCGGAACCAAGGCGGCTCTGGATGCGCCGCGTGATGGTTACACTTGGACCGCAAACGCGATTGCAAACAACGCCACATATTCAGTGACAGGTCTTGTCGAGAATACCTCGATCAAGGACTATCATGTCTATCTGCACGTTGCGAACGTGCCGGTTGTCTCGGTCAACGCAGATTCCCCATATCAGAATTTTGGTGAGTTGCTTGAAGCCATGAGAGAAGCGGAGACCGTTAAAGTTGGAACCGCTGGTGTTAATTCATCTGGCGGAATGGCTCTTGCAGCCATCGGCGAAGCTGCTGGTGGTGAGTTCGGTGCCCGTATGGTCACGTATGATGGCGGCAACCCCGCTGTTCTTGCTGCCGCGTCCGGTGAAGTCACCGCAACCACGCAGCTTGCGGTTGAACAGACTGAAATGATCAAAGCTGGCAAATTGCGTGCACTTGCCGTTTTGTCAGACAAGCCATTGATTGTTGAGGGAATTGATCCGGTTCCACCAATCACTGACTTCCTTCCGGATATGCATGTTGCACCCGATTACTTCGGCGTGTTCATCCCTGTTGGTGCTCCTCAGGAAGTCTATGACACTGTGGACAAAATCTGGCAGGAAAAGGTCATGAATTCAGAAGCATTGAGCAGCTATGCCACAGAACGTGGTGCGGTTTTTGACCCAAGCTATGGTGATGCTGCCATGGCACGTGCGATGCCAGTTGTTATCGCCGAGGCCTGTGCTCGGGTAACGCGCGGTGAAGCAATCGTTGACCCGTCCGAAATTGGTATTGATTGCCCATAAGGGCATCCAATCATTTGGCGCGCAGTATTCTATATTGCGCGCCAAACAGGGACACCGTTCCTGCGAATTTTAAACAGGTACACTCATGAATTCTCAATCTCCCATGGCTGACCGGATAACTGCCGCCGTCCTGCTGCTGCTTGGTGGTGCGATGTGCTGGGGCGGTTTCGTGATGGACCGGCTTGAAATCCGTCAAATTCATCCGGCCAGCATACCGGGCCTACTGCCCATTTTTCTTGGCATGATCTTGATGGTCTGTGCGGTCTTTCTGGGTCTCAGCACGCGGGGGAAAACGAGCCCGTCAACTTCCGAGACGCCGAAAGATTCTGAAAACTGGAGTGACTTTGGTTTCGCTGCTGTCTGGAGCTGCCTGTTCGCAATCTTTATGGTCAACCGAATTCCTTTCGTTGTTGCATCTGCAATTTACATTGCAGTCTTTACGGGCTGGTATTTGTGGCGGCCGTCAGGAGAGGGCGGAAATCGTCTCAAAATGATGCTGCTCGTTGTGCTTTATGCCGTGCTGGTTGCGGTCGGCGTATCTGTGCTTTTCCGCTATGGCTTTCTCGTGAGGCTCCCCTGATGGATGCGCTCACCCAATTTTTCGCAGCGATTGCCCACTTCACAACACCGCTGTTTCTGTTCCACGTTGCCTGGGCCACTTTGCTTGGAATTCTGGTCGGAAGTCTGCCGGGGCTCACGGCCACGATGGGCGTCGCCCTGTTGACCACACTCACTTACACATTGGACAAAGATGCAGCCATCCTTGTGCTGATCTGCATGTATGTGGGCGCAATTTATGGTGGTTCCAGATCTGCTATTCTTCTGAATATCCCCGGAACACCAGCGTCTGCTGCAACGTCCCTGGATGGATTCCCCTTGGCGCAAAGAGGGCAGGCGGGCTACGCCATGGCTCTTGCGACTGCCGGATCCGCCATGGGCACCATTGTTGGCATCGCACTACTGGTTTTACTGGCGCCAGCTTTGGCTGCCATCGCCCTCGATTTCGGATCTTTTGAGTTCTTCTGGCTGGCAGTCTTTGGGATTGTCATCTCAGGCCAGCTCACTGGGGGCGTCAGCCCGTTAAAAGGATACATCGCAGGCATCCTTGGCCTGATGGTCGCAATGATAGGCAGCGAAGGCATACATGCCCATATTCGCTTCAATCTCGGCTTTTCAGAATTGAATGGTGGCATTGCACTCATCCCGGCCATGGTCGGAGCGTTTGGTTTTGCCGAAGTGTTGACCGTAATGTTGCGCAAAAAGCCGGTTATGAGCGCGAAAGAGCTGAAGGAAGACCGCATCCTTCCCAAGCTGGCAGACCTTTGGAAATACAAACGAACAATCGGGCGCTCCGGGATTATTGGGACTCTGGTGGGCATTATCCCTGGCGTTGGCGAAGATATTGGTGCCTGGGCGTCTTACGCGGCATCCAAACGAAGCAGCAAAGAACGCAAGGAATACGGCAATGGCTCCAAGGAAGGTCTGATCGCTGCCGAAACTGGCAACAGTGCGGTGGTTCCTGGCGCACTCATTCCAGCCTTGACCCTTGCTGTTCCAGGTTCTGCGCCTGCTGCCGTTCTCATCGCCGCCCTGTTTATTCATGGCGTTCGGCCGGGTCCCATGATCATGATTGAGCAGCCCGACTTCATCTATTCTGTCGCTGCCATGCTGTTCTTCGCAACTCTTGCGATTACGATCTATGGCTTGTCATTGACGCGGCTGTTCATACTGGTCTTGCGCATTCCAAGAGAGTATCTCATGCCGGTTGTCTTCACGCTGTGCGTGATTGGACCCTTTGCGTTGACACAGCGCATATTTGACATTTGGGTCATGGTCGGGTTCGGCCTGGTTGGGTTTGTTTTGCGAAAAATGAACTATCCGATGGCACCACTCGTTCTTGGTATTATTCTGGGAAGTCTACTCGACAAATCGCTGCGCCGGGGTCTGACACTGTCCAACGGATCACTGGAACCATTTTTTCTGCGTCCGATTTCGGCAATGTTCGTAGCGGTAATTGTTCTGAGTATTATTCTGAGCCTTCCAGCGGTGCAAAAGGCTGTGTCGCGTTGGATCGACCGTCTAATGCCTTCCGGCAAGCGTGCGGAGGAAGATCAGTGAGCTCCAATCTGAAAGCCGTCAAGAAGGGCCCGAAGAGAGATGCTGCTGCCTCCAAGCGCCGCATTCTTGAGGCCGCTCTCAACGAATTCTCGCGGTATGGCCACGCAGGTGCACGCATGGATTCAATCGCAGAAGCTGCCGATGTGTCCAAGCCGATGATCTACACCTATTTCGGCGACAAGGAAGAGCTGTACAAGGCGGCCCTGCGAGAGAGCTACGTACAAATCCGACGCGGTGAATTGAACCTTCAACTGGGCGATCTTGATCCTGAAGCAGGCATACGCGAATTGGTGAGCTTCACGATGAACCACTTTGTATCAAAGCCATGGTTCATCTCCATGTTAAACACAGAGAACCTTCTGGGCGGCGATGCTATCCGCCAGATTGGTGATGCCGATGCAATTCAATCTCCATTGATCGATGGGATCGGAAAATTGCTTCAAAGAGGCGCAAGCACCGGGCTGTTTCGCGATGATATTGACCCAGTAGAGCTTTACATCACAATCGCCTCACTTTGCTATTTTCCAGTGTCGAACCAGCACACTCTGCGCTCGGTTTTTAAAGTCCCCATTGATGCTCCATGGTTGGCGCAAAGGTCCGAGATGATCTCCGACATGGTCGTGCAATATCTCAGATCTGAGAAGGCGAGCGAGCCGTGAAATCCGCTCTGTTCCAGACAATTAGAGACCCAAGTGCCAGCTACTCACCTCAACGCTGATACAAATAAACAACAGATCAAAAATACTTCTGAAAGGGATCACCACCATGCGACAAACACGAATAGGTATCATCATGCACGGCGTTACCGGCCGCATGGGTATGAACCAGCATTTGATCCGTTCTGTTCTTGCGATCAAGGAACAGGGTGGCGTTGCCCTGAAAGATGGCTCTTTTCTCGTCCCTGACATCATTATCGTTGGGCGCAATGCTGAAAAAGTTGAAGCATTGGCAAAACGTCATGGCGTCGAGCGTTGGACTGATGATCTGGACGCTGCGCTGGCCAATCCTGATGACACGCTGTTTTTTGATGCAGCCTCAACCAAATTGCGGCCAGCCTTGCTGCGCAAGGCCATTGATGCTGGCAAGGACGTCTATTGTGAAAAGCCAGTTTCCGAAAGTCTGGAAGAGGCGGTAGAGATTGCAAAATATGCCAAGGAAAAGGGCGTCAAGAACGGCATCGTTCATGACAAGCTGGATCTTCCGGGCCTTGCCAAGCTGAAACGCCTGCGCGACAGCGGTTTTTTCGGACGTATCCTCAATGTCAAAGGGGATTTCGGATACTGGGTTTTTGAAGGCGACTGGATGCCGGCCCAAAGACCTTCCTGGAATTACCGTGCAGCCGATGGCGGCGGGATCATTTCCGATATGCTGTGCCACTGGCGCTATGTGCTCGACAATGTCGTTGCGCCCGTGAAATCAGTGAGTTGCCTTGGCGCAACCCATATTCCGGAACGCTGGGACGAAAATGATCAAGCCTATGAGGCAACTGCAGATGATGCGGCCTATGCCACATTCCAGTTGGAAGGCGGTATCGTCGCACAAATCAATTCCAGTTGGTGTACCCGCGTGCGGCGCGATGATCTGGTGACATTCCAGATTGACGGCACCCACGGTTCTGCTGTCGCTGGCCTGCACAAATGCTGGAGCCAGCACCGCGTCAACACGCCAAAGCCTGTTTGGAATCCGGATCAGCCCCAGACGATGAACTTTTTCGAAGATTGGGAAGAAGTGCCTGACAATCAGGTGTTCGACAATGGCTTCAAGGTGCAATGGGAGCAGTTTTTGCGCCATGTCGTGGAAGATGGCCCTTGGAATTACACGCTGGTCGAGGGTGCCAAGGGTGTTCAGCTTGCTGAAGCAGGTTGTCAAAGTTGGCAGGAGCGCCGCTGGATCGATTTGCCGGAACTGGGGATATAGACATGCTGACACTCAATCTGCCTGGCGGCGCAGTGAAACTGACAGCCGGCGCTTTACCCAAAAAAAGTGATGGTTGGAACCGCGTTGCCTATGCTGCGGCTCATGTCGTTGCCGATCCATTGGTTGAAGCAGATCCGTGGCTCGATTGTCCCATTGATTGGGATCGAACGCTTGCCTTTCGCGAGCACCTTTGGTCCTTGGGATTTGGTGTTGCTGAGGCCATGGATACGGCCCAGCGCGGTATGGGGTTGGATTGGCCGACCTCCCTTGAATTGATTGAGCGCAGTGTTGCTCTGGCAAAACCAGGTGGGCATCTGATCGCCTGTGGTGCAGGCACCGATCATCTGCAGCCTGACCCTGATGTAACGGTTGATGATGTCATCGCCGCCTATGAGATGCAGTGTGAGGCAGTTGAGGCCACGGGCAGCCGCGTCATTTTGATGGCGTCGCGCGCTTTGGCAAAGGCCGCCAAGGGGCCTGATGATTATGCAAGAGTGTATGACCGCATTCTGTCAGGGCTTGCGCAACCGGCCATTCTGCATTGGTTGGGTGAGATGTTTGATCCAAGCCTGGAAGCCTATTGGGGTGACGCCGACCATATGCGCGCCATGGACACCTGCCTCAAAGTAATCGCCAATAACGCCGATAAGGTGGACGGGATCAAAATCTCGCTTTTATCTGCCGAGAAAGAAATAGCAATGCGCCGCCGGCTGCCTGATGGCGTCAAAATGTATACCGGCGATGATTTCAATTATCCTGATCTGATTGCAGGCGATGAGCAGGGCTATTCCCACGCCCTTCTTGGCATATTTGATCCAATTGCCGGCGCTGCTGCAAATGCGTTGTCAGCACTGGGTAGTGGAGACGAAGCAACTTACCGGAAAATCTTTGAACCGACAGTCCCGCTGTCGCGACACATTTTCAAGGCACCAACGCGTTTTTACAAAACCGGTGTGGTTTTCCTGGCCTATCTGAATGGTCATCAGGATCATTTCACCATGATTGGCGGTCAGGAAAGCACACGGTCAACCTTGCACCTGGCCGATATCGTACGGCTTGCGAATGCTGCTGGCCTGTTCACGGATCCTGACGCGGTGGCAGCACGGGCCCGACCGGTTTTCACTGCGCGAGGTGTGGAGATTTAAGATGATCACACCTGATAAATTATCGCTTAATACCGCCACGGTTCGTGAAAAATGGGATCTTGCCAGCTGCATTGAAGGCTGCGCACGCCATGGCATCGGTGGCATTGCCCCGTGGCGTGACAAGCTGCAGGAAATGGGAACTCAAAAAGCAGCGCGTGCGATTCAGGATGCCGGATTACGGGTTAGCGGCCTGTGTCGGGGCGGTTGGTTTACAGCTTCCGGAGCCATTACACAGGACGTGATTGATGACAACCACCGGGCCGTTGATGAAGCTGCAACGATTAATGCAGATTGTCTTGTCATGGTCGTGGGCGGGCTTGCAGATGGATCGCGTGATTTGCCTCACGCACATGAATTGGTCGAGGAGGGCCTTGCCCGGACATTGGAATATGCCCGCACTGTTGGCGTCAAAATCGCCATAGAACCGTTACATCCGATGTATGCAGCAGATCGCTGCTGCGTGAACACAACGCGCCAGGCGCTGGATATCTGCGACCGGCTGGGCGATGGAATTGGCTGTGCAATTGATGTCTATCACGTCTGGTGGGACCATGAAGTGCGATCCCAGTTAAAACGCGCAGGCCGCGACCGGATCATGGCGTTTCACATTTGTGACTGGCTGATGCCAACCACCGATATGCTGACCGACCGTGGCATGATGGGCGACGGTGTTATCGACATTCCGCTGCTGCGTTCCTATGCGGAAGCAGAAGGTTTTGACGGTCTGTATGAGGTGGAAATCTTCTCGGCTGAAAACTGGTGGAAGCGCGACCCCGACGAGGTTCTTGAAACCATCATCGAGCGCGGGCGCACAGTCTGCTAGCGGCAAAACACCAGTTTTGGCTGTTGCCTTATCAGCGAATGAGCCGAGAGCCGGGCCAACACGGTAAGCCGTGACGACCGGCAACGGTTGCAATATCGCTGTCCAGGTTCGGGATTTTGCTAGATCTTTACAGTCTCATTCAGGACGGCATCCATTGGATGATCATGCCCTGAATGAGCAAGCGGCGTTATGAAGCCACCGTCTTGGCAGTTCGTTTCCGTGGGCTTGGCTTTTTTGCAGGTTTTTCCGCTAAATCCTCTGCTTCCTTGGCAAGGCGCAGGGCTTTCAGACGTGCGGTGTTTTTACTGATCGCCGCAGCTCTGGTCTCTCGTTCGTTGAGAGTCTCCTTTTGGATTTTGCTAATTGCCGCCAAACGATCTTCTGCGCGGGTTCTGGAAGTGCTCACTATGATTTGGTCCTTCATGTCGGGGTGGGGCCACATAAATGCGTGGTCCGGTTCGCGTGTTAGTCGGCCAACTGCAAATTCGTTGCCGAAACCTTGCCGTCGCGGCCACTTTCCAGGTCATAGGAAACTTTCTGGCCATCGGAGAGACCAGTAAGGCCGGCACTTTCGACAGCAGAAATATGAACGAATGCGTCCTTGCCACCATCATCGGGAGCAATGAAGCCAAAGCCTTTTGAGGCATTGAAGAATTTTACTGTGCCGGTTGTCATGGCTGAAACCTTTAAAAATGCCCGAAGCCTGAGGCGTGCGAGCGATGTTCCGATGCGTTGTTTACACAAGGGCTGAAACGTTTTCAAAATCAGGGGAAGCAAAGCAATCGGGCAAACCGTTGGTTTAAATAGCCAATGATGGCTTGAAACGCACACAATACATAGGTGTTTTCGCGTCAAAATCAAGTTTAGCTGTAAACCGGGCAGACTATTCAAGTTAGAATGCGCTGCCGGTGATGGCTGCAAACGGTCCTGTTTTCCCGTTCCGATACATAGTGGACGCAGTCATGAATTGTCCCTGCTGGACGAAATGGGTGCCGAACAGTGCAGGGAGTGAATGCGAGAGGGGAACGCGTTTGCGCGGGTTATCCTCGGCTTCAACTGGTGTGTCTTGATGACCAACGGCTCCTGGAAAAAGTGGTTTTAAGCAATAACTTCAGCAGGCGTAACCTTTTGCCGGCAAGTTAATTGGGGAATGCCGGATACAAATCCTCTCGATTAACGAACGTAGCAAAATCCGGTTTAGCAAAGGAAGTTGAAAATAGAACTGATAAGAAGATCGATGTAGTTTTCCCTATCGCGATAGATTTACGTGATGTTCATAGCGTTTCGATTAAAAGACCGTTGAGGGTGCTATATGCGTCACCTTTTTATGTTTGAGGTCCGTCATGTTCCGATTTTCAGCCGCCTGCGTTTTTGCCGCTATACTTTGCCCGACACTCTCATATGCAGACCCAGCATCGGAATGCGGGGTCGAGAACAATTCTCAGGTCAAGATCGCCGATTGCCTGAAGGATACCGCAAAGCGTGTCGATGAAACTATAAAGCAGACTCTCGGTTTTGCCGTTGAGTCAGCCCGTAGCTTAGACGGTAACACTGGCCGTAAAGTTGTGGAGCCTGCCCTCGAAAAGGCTCACGCTAGCTGGTCTGCTGCGCGCGATGCTCAGTGTGAATATGTTGAAGCCACTTACGCCGGTGGATCAGGCGGCAGCATTGCTAATCTATCCTGCCGAATTAAGATGGGCCGAGAGCGGGCTGATGTATTGCTCAGCTTTGCTGGCTAAAGTCGAAATTAGAGCCTGAACGCCTTTCATTGCCCTGTTCTGGCTTTATCTGGCAGGGTCCGAATTGCATGTGAGCGCTGAACAACTCGATTGAATGTTGAGGTTTGCCAAATTCGACGGCCTGAATGACACGTGCCAGTGTCAAAGGAAGTCAAAAACAAATGCCTCAGGCCAACAGCGGCTGACATTCAAATTGGCTGGTCGAGCAAGGTCCAATTCTTTGTCATTCCGGTTTATTTTTCTGACAGCGACGATCTATAAATTTATGATCACCTGGATAAGACGGGAATCAAAACGTTGATACCGATTTGCTCAACCAGAACAGGTTCAAATGCTGCGCGTAAATGATTTATCACGCATTTTGCGAAGGGATCGCGTCTCCAGCAGGGCGAGGCTTGATCTGACACTTGCCTATGAAAATGTCTATGTGATTGGCGATATTCACGGGTGTTTTGATCAGCTCATGTCTTTGGAGCAAAAAATTTATGCTGAAAAAAAATCCAGCGAGCAGGATGACCTGATTGTCACCCTCGGTGATTACGTGGATAGGGGCCCCAGATCAGCAGATGTGATCGAGCATTTGCTGGCACCGCCAGAGGCAAATTTCAAACGAATTTGTCTGCTCGGAAATCATGAACTGGCAATGCTCAATTACCTGGAAAGTCGATTGCCGCTTCAATCATGGATGGCGTTTGGGGGCACGCAAACGCTGCTTTCCTACGGGATAGATATTGACCGTCTGGAGACGATCTACAGCAAAAGCAAGCAAGTTGATGAGAAGATTCGGGAACTTGTACCCAATTCTCATAAACAGTTTTTGAAAGACCTGCCGATTTTGATCCAGACTCAAAGGTTTCTGTTTGTGCATGCTGGTATCCGCCCCAATGTCGACATCGAAGATCAGAAGGATCATGACCTGATCACTATCCGCGATGAGTTTTACAAGAATGCAGATTTGTCAGATTACATCGTAATTCACGGCCACACGCCGGTAAAATCTCCTCAGCTCAAAACAAATCGGTTGAATATCGATACCGGTGCTTATCGTAGCGGCGTGCTTAGCGCTGTGAAACTGAACCAGGATGGCATAAAATTCCTGTCATCATAGGGTTTTAGGCTGCGAGTTGGGACATCTCGTTTCTTATCAAACGGGTTGTGCCCCGGTGCCGTAATACTGATTATATTCCTTCAGAAACTTTTCTGACGTACCGTCGGTGCTGTATTTGGGCAGGGATTTGAGGTCGACCTTATTGAGGATCACACCCAAAAGCTTATCAGAAATCGCTGCCTCGGCATTCAGCTGTGACGAAACCAACAGGCGAGGGGTCTTTCCCCACTCAGTCACCATGATGTAAGCGTCTACTATCTGCGACACGGCTTTGGCATCGACCACAGGACCTATCGGCGGCAGATCGATAATGATGTAGTCAAATGTCTCTTTCGCTTCAGCAACAAATTGTTGCATCCCCTCCGAGGAGAGCAATTCGCTCGTATGTGAAAATTGTCCACTAAGATTATTGCCCACAAAACACAATTTTGTGCCCTCAATGATCTTAGCGACATCCCGCCAGGTTTTGTTTTCAATCACCGCTTTCAGCAATCCATCAGTCGGTTCCGACAACATGGCCCGGCTCAGGCCGGGATTGCGGATATCTCCATCAATGATGAGAACTCTGGAATCATTGGAGGCCAGAAGAGCCGCAAAGTTTGCCGCGATTGTCGACTTACCCTCACCAGGCAGGATCGACACGAAACCGATCACTTTGTGCTGTTTTGCCTGCAGCACGACATCGGCCGCAATGCGGGCATTACGCAGTGTTTCGGTGAACATTATGTCGGATTTGCAAGAGCGGCCAGCATCCTTGATTTCTCAATCCTGCTGGTTGGCGCAACACGCAGGTCCGCGAGTTCCGCCTTCATATTTCTCCGGCCATTGTCTTTGGCGGGACTGGCAGTTTTTCCGTCAATTTTTGGTGCATAGCCTAGAAATTTGAGTTTCAAGACATCTCTCACTTCGCTGCCTGTGCGGAAGAAACGTTCATTGTACTCGCGGACAATACCAATCATGCCGCCAATCAATCCGCCAAGCACAATCATCATTCCTAAAACCGGTATGGTCCTGGGGCTGCTCTTGGAGCGTGGGACTGTAGCTTCAGAAATAATTCTGACTGCAGATACGGGGAATGATTGTTGCTGAGACACCTCTTCATACCGGGACAAAAACGTTTGATAGAGGCTGTTTACCGCTTCTGATCTTTGCTCCAGCCCACGAAGGGCAATTTGCGCCTGAGATGCCTCACTGTTTCGGCCAGTGGCCATAGATACGCTTTCCTCAAGTGCATCTTCTCTGGCTTTGGAAATTTCGAATTCGCTCCTGAGGCTGGCTGAAAGGTTGTTGAGTTCAGTTGTTATCTGCCGGACAATCTCTCTCTGTTCCGCTTGCAACAACACCGCCTGTGGATGCTCCTCACCGAAATTCAGCCGGATTTCCTGTTCTCGCTGGTCGATGGCATCCAGTCTGGTTTTCAATTCGACCAGTGCGGCATTTCCATATTCCTCTGAAGATATCAGAGAAAAACTGGAGAGCCCTTGCGTGTCTGTATCAAGCACCTGCCTGAATTGTTGGAACCGTGCTTCCGCTCTGGCAGTTTCCGCTCTGGCCAAGGCCAGTTGTGTGTTGAGTTCAGACAGCTGTTGTTCGGTTATCAACAATCCGCGTGTGGACGAAAGGCCATTTCGAGATCGAAAATCTTCCGCTTGCTGTGACGACAACTGTGAACTCACCTGAAGTTCCTGGAGCCGGGTTTGCATCCACTCGGTTGCTTGCTGTGTGGCGTCAAAATTGGCCTCAAGTTGATCAGCTATATACGCCTCAGCGTAGGCATTTGTAATCTCGGCGGCCAATTGGCTGTCATGGGACCGAAAGGCAATTGAGATCACGTAACTTCTTCCAGCCCGTTCAACCAAGACGTTACTCTGGAGAATGGTTCGGACGTATTCTTTCAGGGCGGCACTCCTTGCCACCGCAATTTCAGCAGCACTTGCGTTGGAACTGTCATCGCTGGGCGTTGACCCGCCTGGGAGCAATGAGCGGATAAAGCCACGAGTTGTGCCAATGATCTGCCCAAGCATTGAGGAAGGCGGGTTCAGGAACACCTGGTTTTCTTCCAGATTGAGAGCGCGGCCAACCGCGTCGGCAATTCGGGCGGACCGGATTACCTCGATTTCGCTCAGCAGGGCCGCATCATTTCTGACACGTTGAGGTGCTGGGGAGGCTTCTTCTACGATTTGACTCAAGCGATCATCGATCAGCACTTTTGCGGTTGCCGTGTATTGGGGCGGCGTTGTTGCCAAAATCGCCAACCCCAATACGAACCACACGATCACAAAGCATGTAACGAGCAAAAACTGCCGTCTGGCCATTGCAATCAAACGATTCAAGTTGAGCCTCCCCCTTTGAAGTGGTCCGCCCCTATAGTTAGGAAAGCGGAGGACCAGAGATGGCCATTAAGAGACCGAAGCCCGAAGAGATTGTCGTGAAGTTACGGCAGGTTGAAGTTTTGATGGGG
>Ga0163215_101286_pt1 | contig 16824 bp, 16 predicted proteins | sample SynspAceP_FD_185934 | JGI IMG/M metagenome (GOLD analysis project Ga0163215, IMG submission 185934) | Saline lake microbial communities from Ace Lake in Antarctica - Synechococcus sp. Ace-P (Hybrid Assembly) | ecosystem: Environmental > Aquatic > Non-marine Saline and Alkaline > Saline | place... | reverse complement strand
AGCGCCTCAAGCGCCACCGTAGCCTTAAACTTGTCTGAAAAACTGCGTCTCTTCGTCATTTGTGTATCCTGTCTTCAAGCTTGGATACATCTTAGCACGCTGTCCAGTTTTGCCGGACCACTTCAGAGTGATGCCTGACAAAGAGACCGTTTTTTGATGAGCCACCAATGGCTGCTTCGGAAATGCCGCAGCGCAGCAGTTGTGCACTGAGCGGATGACGGCTTTTTGCCGGAAGTGGGAGCTGTCATGAATGGCGGTGAGTAGCCGCTCCTCACTCGTATAGTTAACGGCAGCTTTTCAGATGAAGCTACCTCTGCAAACGCCTGTTGCGTAACCGGCCCTTCCCGGACCTGGGCTTCCAGTGGATATGCGGCGCTACAGCGTTATCATCGTACTCCTGGAGCATCAAATTCTCTTGCAGAAGCTTTGGTAGCTCAGCGCAGATAGCACATTCTCTCGGTTCACCCTACCTATCATCGCCTGCGTTTACTCTGCAGGCGCGGCCAAGGTCGCAAAGCCGACATCTCCAAGGGCGTTGTCGGTGCCACAATACGTCGTTCACGATGCGTAGCTTGTTTACCGCATATTCATTAGTCTCGCCTGCAACACTTCCGAGAACCAGAACCGCTGCGTCGGTGTCCGTGCCGGGTTGCTCTATCCGATAATACGCTGGATCGGCGGACGCGCTGATTGTGTACAACACGCTAAGTACCTCGTCATGATCGGTGATCCGTTCATCCCGGAAGAAGCATACACTTTCAAAGGCGGCAAGACCGATCGCTGCGGTCGCACCAGCTACCGCAATACCGGGCACTGCAGCGACGCTGGAGGCTGTGTTCTAGCAACACCACCTATCTGGCCGATCGTGCCTGCGGCAGCGTCGGATCAAAGAAGTGACGCACCAGTGACGGTGTTCGTAAACGTGAACACCACGCCTGCCTTTGCCGCTAGGTTACTTGCCGTATTCTGCGCACCGGCTGCCATTGAACCGACAATTTCACCCCGGAGAACTTCGCTTAGGCGGTGTTTGCAGAAACCTTCACTCGAAGCTGGGCTGCCACCCAACGCTGCAACCGAAGCGAGGATAATCATATATCGCATTGATTTCGTACCTTCGTTCCAATTTTCGAAAGTACTTGTGTCGCTCTCCCACCCGCGTGAGACGTTCCACACGAGCTTTGACGCCAGCAACAAATCACAAGCTATGGCAGTGCTGCAACGCTGGGACTTTACTGGCTAGTTGTGCAAGTGTCGCCTTAGCCTTCGCGTTCAGCCTTTTTACGTGCCAGTTTGCGCTGACGGCTAAGGGCTTCTTTTTTCTCACGCGCCTTACGAACGGACGGCTTTTCAAAATGCTCTTTGAGCCTCATTTCGCGGAAGACACCTTCACGCTGTAGCTTTTTCTTGAGCGCACGAAGCGCCTGATCAACGTTATTATCACGAACACTTACTTGCATTTGATTTCCGCTATTTTCCAAGAACTTGGTTCATTTGCCAGCAAATATTGGTAATATCAAACAAAATCTTTGCAGTGAAGCTCATGTGATCTAATTTTTTAACCTAGCAAGCGCGATGGCAGCTGGGCACTTGACGCCATCAGGAAATCCCAAGCTTTGTCAGTGCTAGAACGCTGGGACTTTGCTGGTTAGTTGGGGCAAACATCGCGTCGTTAAACACTGTGTTCACACACCCGAACATAAACACTGTGTTCAACACAGTGTTTCACGCGCAAATCAGCCCTCGAACACGTCAAAAAGTGTGCGTTTGGTGTGTTTTTGAAATATACAGGCTAGACGTGCATTTCTGAAGTAAAAATCTTGATTATAAGTTATAAATGGTGCCCAGGGGCGGAATCGAACCACCGACACGAGGATTTTCAATCCACTGCTCTACCCCTGAGCTACCCGGGCACCGGGACCAGATAACTGGTCGGGTGAGCGCGTTTTAGGGTTTGCTGATGCGGGTGTCCAGCCCCATTTTACCACTTCGTGCAACAAGATGTAGCACCGTGCTAATGCGGCTTTTCTGGAGGGGCGTTTTCCAGCGCTTCGATAGCTTTTTCCACGTCTTCAGGATCATGGGAGGGGGCTGCATAGGCGCCCGAGAACCATTTGGCCAAATCTACATCCGCACAGCGACGCGAGCAAAAGGGGCGGTATTTTTCTACGGTTTCACCTGAACATATCGGACAGCTCATCCCAGAACCTCCGAGAGTGGTGGGCGGGCACGCTTGCGTTGAAGCTCATAGTGACCCAACGGGGTCCAGCCGATCAGCGTCGTCTCCACATCGTCGCTGCGGAACGCGGCGCGCAGGGCAGTTTCGAACGGGCGGCGGTCCTTCTTGGGCATGGGGGCCAGGTCCAGCGTAATCTGCCCGCCCAAGCCCCGCAGGCGCAGCGCGCGGGGCAGCGCACGGGCGCAAGCCATGTTGGCCTTTATTCCTGCGGCCAGCGAGACATCATTGCCGGTATTAACATCCACGGCCACCAGCGCGCGGGTCGGCTCGACATACATCGACGCACCGCCCGACAGCGGCACCAGATCTTGCGCCAGCGCGTCCAGCGCGTCCAGCACGCCATGCTCCTCAAACCCGCCCTCAGCGGTCACGATCTCGGCCTTCTCGACCCAATCGCGCCATGCCAGCACATGCGGACCGTCGCCTTCGGAGAGCGTTTCCATCTCCGTGCTTTCGTCGTTCAGGACGGTCTGGGCCAGCTCCAGCATCGCCTCGATGTCCTCGGAAATGACCTCGCTGTCAGCCCCCGCACAACACGACCGCAAGATCAGACCGTACTCTGCGCCATCCATCGCCTCGTGGGCGATCTCCAGCAGGCGGTCGCGCTCGGGCTCGTCGCGGATGGAGCGGGAGATATTTAGGCCGGGTGCGTCAGGCGTAACGATCGCGTAACGGCTTTTAAACAGCAGTTTGTTGGTCACGGGAATCGCCTTGCCCTCCTCGGCAAAGCCGGTGACCTGTACCAGAAGCGGCTGACCGGGAGATAATCCTTTGATCTGGCGCAAAAACGCGGAACCATCAGGGGTTTTGAGGAACATCCCCCCCTGCCCTTTCACCGGGCGGTCGGCAATGGCGCGGTAGACCGTGCCCACGCGCGCAGCTTCAGGCGTGTCCACCAGCAGGTCTTCCAACTGACCGTCCACCATGAGGGCAGCGGCCTCGATATCACCGAGGTGATCCAGAACAATCGTACGGCCCTTCATGAGCGTTCTCCATAAATCGGGTATCCTGCCGCGCGCAGCAGGTTTGCGGTCTCGGCCAGCGGCAGGCCGACAATACCGGTGAACGAACCGGAGATCCACGGAATCAGAACGCCGGCGGGGCCTTGGATACCATAGCCGCCCGCCTTGCCGTCCCAGTCGCCTGTGTCGAGATAGGCGTGCAGTTCGTCCTCGCTCAGGGATTTCATGCGCACGGTGCTGACCACATCGCGCTCCCAGATCTTGCCTGCGCGTTTCACGGCGACGGCTGTGATCACCTTATGGCGACGGCCCGACATGGCCCGCAGGAATTTTTCGGCCTCCGCGCGGTCCGCAGGCTTGCCAAGGATCCGGCGGCCCAGCGCCACGGTGGTATCGGCGCAGAGCACAATATCATCTGCATCGGCTTGCACCGCCGCCACCTTCTCGCGCGCCATGCGGGCGCAGTAGGGCCGTGGCAATTCGGCTTTGTGCGGTGTCTCGTCAATATCGGGCGCGCGGATATCATCGGCCACTACGCCAATTTGCGCCAGCAATTCCTTGCGGCGCGGGGATCCTGATCCGAGGATAAATTTCATAGGCAGCTCCTCGCCCAGCCTGCAGGGCGGGCGGGGGTATTTTTATTTGAAACGGTAGTTGATCCGGCCCTTGGTCAGATCATAGGGGGTCATTTCAACCTGTACCTTGTCGCCTGCCAGAACGCGGATGCGGTTCTTGCGCATTTTGCCTGCCGTATGCGCGATGATCTCATGGCCGTTTTCAAGCTCGACCCGGAACGTCGCATTCGGCAGGAGTTCCTTAACGACACCGGGAAATTCGAGCGTATCTTCCTTGGCCATGGTCTCTCCTGATAAATCCGCCCCCAATGCAGGGGCACGCGCCTAAATGAGCGCATTGTGGCGGATTTTCAAGAGGAGATACGCCCCAGAGGCATATTTAGCGCAGGTTGGTCGCGTCCGGCCTGCTCGGGCCAGTGCGCGCGGTTGAGCACCACGCCGTCGCGGCGCACGTGGGCGATTGTTTCAATGTCCACATCGGCATAAGTCCAGCCGGGCAAGCAAATCTCACCAACCGCCATTACACCGGTCGGTGGGAAGCCAGTATCGGGCGGGCAAAAGATACCCCCCGCGCCAAAGCTGGTGCCGAGGGCATCTGACCAGTCCGCCTCGCCCACCACGGAAGACATGGCAGTCACGCATTGATTCTCCAGCGCGCGGGCCATGGCCCCCGTGCGCACACGCCAATAGCCCGCCAGCGCTTCGGTCACGCTGGGCACCGCGATGATGTCACAGCTTTCCAGCGCGCGACCCAGCAGCGGAAATTCACTGTCGTAACAGATCAGGATGCCGATGCGGCCGATGACGGTGTCAAAGACCTGCAAGGGGCCACCGCCGATGACGCCCCAGATGTCGCGCTCGAACCGGGTCATGATCTGTTTGTCCTGAACGCCGATCTGCCCGTCCGGTGTGATCAGCCGCGCACGGTTCACGGGGCGTGTTTCAGTGGCTGCCGGGGCAGACGCCGCCACGACATGCACGCCGTGCTCCGCCGCCAACCGCGCGTGCAGCGCATCGGCCTCCGCAAGCTTCTCCGAGACGGCAAACAGCGATTTCTCAAGGTTACCCGCCACCTCCATCCCGTCCAGCGTGGCCAACTCCATCGCGCCGTATTCCGGGAACACCAGAAGATCCGCGCCATTGAGCGCCGCTTCACCCACCCAACGCGCCAGCTTGTCCTCATACTGTGCCCATGAGGTCAAAACATCGAGCGGATAGGCGGCGGTGGCGATTCTCATGAGGCAGGCTCCGATAGTGTACAAGGATAAGGCACGCACATTGCCCCGCACAGGTCGCGTCGGCAAGGGCTGTCACCGGCGGCTTGACGCACTGGCATCCGGCCTGCACAAATGGCAGACTGACAGCGGGACAGGAGGCGATATGCAGATCAAGGGCATCAGCCTGCGCGGACTGGAAGTGTTCGAGGCACTGGCCCGCAGCGGTTCTGTGGCACAGACGGCGCAGGAGACGGGGTTGAGCCAGCCCGCCGTCAGTCAGCAGATGCGCAATCTGGAGACAGCGCTGGCGACCACATTGGTAGACCACTCGCGCAGACCCATGCGACTGACACCTGCGGGGCGCGGGTTTTTGCGCCGGACCTCAGCCGCGCTGTCGGAGTTGCGAATAGGCACTGCGGAAGTCACCCCGATGGATCTGGCGCATCTGAGTGATCTGGGGCTGGGCGTGATCGATGATTTTGACGATGATCTCACACCCCGCCTGGCGCTGATCCTTACAGAGCGTCTTGCGGGGTGCCGATTTCGCTTGATGTCCACTCATAGCCACGGCCTGCTGCGGATGATGCTTGCAGAAGACCTGCATATGGCGATCTGCGCCAGTACCGCCCAATCCTATGAGATGCTGACGGAATATCCGTTGGCGCGCGACCCGTTCATTGTGGTGACTCCGCAGGCAGACGAGACAGCGCTTGACGCGCTGTTTGACGGCAGCAGTACGCTGCCCTTCCTGCATTATACCGCCGACCAGCTGATCACTCAGCAGATCAACCGCTGGATGCAGATCAATAAAACCACCCTATCTACGCGTTTCGAGATCGGCAGCCACATGGCGCTGATGTCGATGGTGGCCCAAGGCATCGGCTGGACCATCACCACGCCGCTGGGCTTCATGCGCGCCGCGCGGCTGCATGACCGGATCACCGCGCACCCACTGCCCGGCGTGGGTGCGGCGCGGCAGATATCGCTCTACAGCCTTGCCGACTGGAACGACGCTGTCCCGCAGGACATCGCAAACGCGGTCAGCGGTTTGCTGGAGCGTCGCCTGATCGCCCCCGCGCTTGAACAGATGCCATGGCTTGAAGGCCAGTTTCACTTGATATGACCGGAGTTTAGTATGAGTACCATCGTCATCCTGACAGGCGCGGGTATTTCCGCCGAAAGCGGGCTGGAGACCTTCCGCGCCGAGACTGGCCTGTGGGCGCAGCACAATGTGGAGGACGTGGCCACTCCAGAAGGCTTTGCCCGCGACCCCGCGCTGGTAATGGCGTTCTATAATGCGCGCCGCAAACAGGCGGCAGCGGCCCCGCCAAACGCAGCGCATACCGCCCTCGCACGGCTGGAGGCCGAACATGACGGCGAGGTGCTGGTCGTCACCCAGAACGTTGATGACCTGCACGAACGTGGCGGCACACAGAACCTGATCCACATGCATGGCGCCCTGAATTCTGCGCTCTGTGGCCATTGCGAGCACCGCTGGCCTGCCCCTGCCGAGATGCACGTTGGTAACACCTGTCCCTATTGCGCTGCCCCTGCCGCGCGCCCGGATATCGTCTGGTTCGGCGAAATGCCCTATCAGATGGAGCGTATTTTCAGCACAATCGCCCGTGCGGATATCTTTGCGGCCATCGGGACCTCTGGCAATGTCTATCCGGCAGCGGGCTTTGTGGCCGAGGCCGCAAGGCTGGGTGCCCGCACGGTCGAGATCAATCTGGAACGCTCGCTAGTGGGTGGTCAATTCGACGAAGCGCTGCTGGGGCCTGCGACGCAAACAGTGCCTGCATGGGTTGAAAGCCTGCTCAAGGTAAAATCAGACAGCTAGCGGCCCAGATCGACAGGCACGGTGATCTCCACTTCGCCCGCGTGCTCGAACACCAGCGTCACGGGCACCAGTTGGCCTTGGATCAGCGGCGCGTCCAACCCTGTAAACATCAGATGATCGCCACCGCGCGCAAAGCTATGCGTCGCGCCATCTGGCAGCGCCACGCCGCTCTCGATCTCGCCCATGCGCATCACGCCATTTGCATCCTCGGTATGGCGGTGCAGCGTCACATTCCCAGAAAGCGATGACCGCGCGCCCACCAGCCGGTCATCCCGTCCGGTCTGGTTGCGCAGTACCATAAAGGCTGCGGCGGAGGTTGAAGTGGGCAGGCTGCTGCGCAGATATGGCTCCTCCACCGCGAATGCGGCAGTGCTTTTATCCAGCGGAGACATTTTGACAGACACCACCGCCATCACAACAGCAGCCAGCGCAAACAGCACCACGATGCCCAAGGCGGCTTTCGGTTGTCTCATTGTGTTCGCTCCCTTGCTGCCGGATGTGTGTGCCCGCAGCACGCGTGTCCAGCCCTGCACATGCAAAAAGACCCCGACCTGTGCACAGATCGGGGTCTTTTATCTAACTTCTAGACCGGCAGGCTCAGGACAGAACTTCAGCCGTTGTGCTGGACTTGGCGATCGCTTTTTTGATCTTCAGCGCGTTGTCTGACAGCTCGATGTCTTTGGCTTTCGCCAGAAACTTGTCCAAACCACCGCGGTGATCCACGCTGCGCAGAGCGGCAGCGGAAATGCGCAGTTTGAAACCGCGACCCAACGACTCGGACTGGAGCGTCGTGTCGTTCAGGTTGGGCAGAAACCGGCGACGTGTGCGGTTCTTGGCGTGAGATACGTTGTTGCCCGACATCGGGCCTTTTCCGGTCAATTCGCAACGGCGCGACATGGGTTCATCCTCTTGATTCGACGTATCGCCCGAGATTTGGCAACACAGCTAAGCAGGCCGGACATACGCCGACCCGTAAATTGGTTTGCAGGCTTTAGGGGGAATCGCGGTTCAGGTCAACCCAGCAGCGCTGCTTTATCACGCCTCACTGCGCAATTCGCGCACAAAGGCGGCGGCGGCGGCGGCAGGCTCCTGTTCACCTGCGGCAACCGCATCGCTCAACTGTGCCAGCGCGCGGCGGGCCGCGGGCGTTTCAAGCTGCGCCAGCAGCACAGATTTCACAGCATCCTCAAACCAGTAGCGCGCTTGCGCTGCGCGTGTTCTCTCCCAAAACCCGTTCTCGCAGCGCCAGTCTGACAGGGCTTGCAGTGCGTCCCAAACCTCCGGCAGCCCACGCTGCTCCAACGCCGAGACAGTCATCGCACACGGATAGCCATCAGGGTCTTGGGCGCGTTTGCGCATCAGGCGCAGCGCGCCTGCATAATCCGCCTGCGTGCGGATCGCGGTGGCTTTCAGATCACCGTCGGCCTTGTTGATCACGATCACATCAGCCATCTCCATGATGCCGCGCTTGACGCCTTGCAGCTCGTCCCCGCCCGCAGGGGCCAGCAACAGCAAAAACAGATCCGACATCTGCGAAACGACCGTCTCCGACTGGCCCACACCCACGGTCTCGATCAGTACCACGTCGAATCCCGCCGCTTCGCACAGCGCAATCGCCTCACGCGTGCGGCGCGCCACGCCGCCCAGATGTGTCTGGCTGGGGCTGGGTCGGATGAAGGCGTTCGGATCACGGCTCAGCAGGTCCATGCGGGTTTTATCGCCCAGAATGGACCCACCCGAGCGCGACGAACTAGGATCAACCGCCAGCACAGCCACGCGCAGCCCCTGCCCCGTCAGCATAAGCCCGAAGCTTTCGATGAACGTCGATTTGCCCACGCCCGGCGTGCCGGACAGCCCGATGCGCAGCGCCTGCTTGTCCTGGCCCAAAGCGGCCAACAACTCGGTCGCCTGTGCGCGGTGGTCGGCGCGGCCGCTCTCTACCAGCGTAATCGCGCGCGCAAGTGCGCGCCGCTCGCCCGCGATGATGCGCTGTGCCATATCGGTGATGTCCATCGGGGGTGCCTCCGCTGCCTTGTGCCGTTTTTCACGCCCCGCGCCGCGAATGTCCAGCCTTGCCCTGCGCCCGCCCAGCACAGATAACGACGTCATGCAAAAGATGCTCCCCATTGATGACGTGATGCCCGAAGTGCTGGAGGCGCTGCGCAGCGCTGGCCGTCTGGTGCTGCAAGCGCCCCCCGGTGCGGGCAAGACCACGCGCGTTCCGCTGGCCATGCTGGAGGCAGGGCTGACGCAGGGCCGCATCCTGATGCTGGAACCGCGCCGCCTTGCCGCGCGCGCGGCCGCCGAGCGCATGGCGCAGACGCTGGGTGAGGACGTGGGCCAGACCGTCGGCTACCGAGTGCGCGGTGCCTCTGCGGTCAGCAAATCCACAAAAATCGAGGTCGTGACCGAAGGCATCCTGACTCGCATGATACAGGATAATCCAGAATTGCCGGGCGTCGGTGCAGTGATCTTTGACGAATTCCATGAACGCTCGCTCAACGCGGATCTGGGGCTGGCCCTGTGTCTGGAGATTGCGGGCGCGCTGCGCGACGATCTGATGCTGGTGGTGATGTCCGCCACGCTCGACGCCGCCCCTGTGGCTGCGTTGATCGAAGCGCCTGTTGTCACCTCTGAAGGACGCAGCTTTCCTGTGACGCCGCACTGGCTGGAGAAACCACTTCCCAAGACGGTGCGCTACGAGCAGGCGGTGGCCGATCTGGTGCTGCATGCGATGACTGGGAACGAAGGCTCAGCGCTGGTATTCCTGCCCGGCGAGGGCGAGATCCGGCGCGTCGAGGCGATCTTGTCACGACAGCTGCCTGCCGGATGCACGCTGGCCCCGCTCTTTGGCGCGATGGAGTTCAAGGCCCAGCGGGCGGCGATTGATCCTGCACAAACGGGCCGCAAGATCGTGCTGGCGACCTCGATCGCCGAAACATCGCTGACCATCGAGGGCATTCGCATCGTCGTGGACGGGGGCCGCGCGCGGCGCGCCGAGTTCTATCCGTCGTCGGGCATGTCGCGGTTGATCACCACACGCGTAACGCAGGCGGAGGCGACCCAGCGCGCGGGCCGTGCAGGACGGATGAGCGCCGGCGTCGCCTACAAGCTATGGACTCGCGGCGAGGATGGGGCGCTGGCCGCCTACCCGCCCGCAGAGATCGAGAGCGGCGATCTGGCCGGTTTCGCGCTGGAGTTGGCCCTTTGGGGGGCGCAGGCCGAGGATCTGGCCTTTGTGACGCCGCCCCATGCAGGCCGTCTGGCCGAGGCGCACGCGCTGTTGCAGATGCTCGGCGCGTTGGACAGCCATGGACGCATCACCGTACACGGGCGCGCCTTGGCCAAGCTGCCTCTGCACCCGCGTCTGGCCCATATGGTCGCGCGCGGCGGGCGTGCTGCGGCGACACTCGCTGCGGTGCTGGCCGAGCGCGATCCGCTGAGAGGTGCGCCGCTGGACCTCAGCCACCGCATGCGCGCCGTCGCGGGTGAGCGCGTACCCGGCGAGGTGCATCACGCCACGCTGGCCCGGATCAGGACCGAGGCCAAGCGGCTGGCACGCGCGACCCATGCGCAGGGCCCCGAAGACATCGGAACGCTGGCCGCCCTCGCCTACCCCGACCGGATCGGGCTGCGCCGCAAGGGCGACGCCGCACGGTTTGTGCTGTCCGGCGGCAAGGGCGCTGTGATTGCAGATGGCGATCCGATGGCGGGCGCGCGGCTGATCGTCGCCACCGATCTGGACGGCGATCCGCGCGAAGCGCGGGTGCGTCAGGGCACGCCGCTGTCCGAGGCGGCCTTGCGCGCCGCTTTTGGCGATCAGATCGCGTGGCACGACCACTGCGTGTGGTCGCGCCGCGACGGACGGGTGGAGACGCGGCGGCAGGAGCGTTTCGGCGCGCTGGTGCTGGATGACCGCTCGTGGAGCGATGCGCCGCAAGAGCAGGTTGCCCGCGCCATGCTGGAGGGTGTCACACAACTCGGCCTGCGCCCCGACAAAGCCGCCGCGCGATTCTTGCGCCGGGCAGCCTTGATGGCCGGCACGGCCGATTTCCCCGACTTTTCCGAAGCGCATTTGCTGGAGACACTGGAGGACTGGCTGTTACCGCACTTGGGCAGCACCCGCAGCACAGCGGACTGGAAGCGGTTTGACATGCTGCCTGCGCTGCGCGCGCGATTGGACTGGAACCAGCAAAGCCAGATGGACCGCGCGGCACCGCCGCATTTCGAAACGCCGCTGGGCCGGAAAATCGCCATCGATTACGATGGCGACACGCCGCAGATCGCCGTGCGTCTTCAGGAGATGTTCGGCGTGACGCGTCATCCGACCGTAGCGGGGCAGCCTTTGCAGGTCACCTTGCTGTCACCCGCCCAGCGCCCTGTACAAGTCACGATGGATCTGCCCCGCTTCTGGGATGGCTCTTACACGGATGTGCGCAAGGACATGCGCAGCCAGTACCCGCGCCACCCCTGGCCCGATGATCCGCGCGCGGCGGACCCCACCCTGCGGGCCAAGCCGCGCGGCACCTGACGGCTGCTATTTCCCAAGGCACCAGCGCATGATGGCCTTTTGCGCGTGCAGACGGTTTTCGGCCTCGTCAAAGATCACAGAATGGGGGCCATCCATGACAGCGCTGGTTACCTCGTCGTCGCGGTGCGCAGGCAGGCAGTGCATGAAGAGCGCGTCGGGCTTGGCTTTGGACATCAGCGCATCGTTCACCTGATAGCCGCGCAACTGGTTGTGCCGCCGCTCGCGCGCCGATTGCGGATCGTGCATGGAAACCCATGTATCCGTGACCACCAGATCGGCGCCTTTGACCGCCTCGTTCGGGTCGCGGATGGTGGTGTAGAGTCCTTCAAGCGCGCGCTCGGGTTCCAGCGTCTCGGGACCGGTGAACACAAGGTCAAAATCGAACTGCCTGGCGGCATGGGCAAAGCTGGCGAAGACGTTGTTGCCGTCGCCAGACCAGACCACGCGCTTGCCCTTTATGGGGCCATTGTGTTCCTCGAACGTCATGATGTCGGCCATGATCTGGCAGGGATGGGTACGGTTGGTCAGCCCGTTGATCACCGGCACCGAGGCGTATTCGGCCATCTCGTGCAAAGTCTGCTCCTCGAACGTGCGGATCATGATCAGATCGACGTAGCGTGACAGCACCCGCGCCGTGTCTGCGATGGTTTCGCCGTGACCGAGTTGCATGTCCGCGCCCGACAGCACCAGCGTCTGGCCGCCCATCTGGCGGACGCCCACATCGAAAGAAACGCGCGTGCGGGTCGAGGGTTTCTCGAAGATCAGCGCGACCATGTGATCCTTGAGGGGCTGGTCATCATCCAGTGCCCCGCGAGGGCGGCCCTTGCGGGCGGCCTTCATGGCGGCGGCTTTGTCGATGATGCTGCGCAGATCGGAGCGGTCTGTTTGGTGAATGTCTAGAAAATGTTTCATGGGTCAACTTTTTTGGTTTGGAATGGCCGGGGTCAGTGCCCGGACAAATGGATCACCGGGGGCCAGCCCGCAGATAGATGGATTTCCGGGGGCCAGCCCCCGGGCCCCGGGGATATTTATGGCCAAAAGAAATATCAGGTGTTCAGAGAGGCGGCCGCGCGATCAAGGCGGGTGACAGCTTCGGCAATTTCGGCGTCCGTTATGGTGAGCGGAGGGAGCAGGCGGACGACGTTGTCGGCGGCGGGGACAGTGATGACCTCTGCGGCATAGCCTGCGGAGACAAAATCTGCAGGCGGGATCTTGCATTTCAGTCCCAGCATCAAGCCGGAGCCGCGCACGGCCTCGAACACTTCAGGATGGGTGGCGACCAAACCTTCGAGTTTCTGGCGCAGCAAGCCCGCCTTGCGGTTCACTTCGGCCAGGAAATCAGGGTCTGCAACGATGTCCATCACTGCGCATCCCACCGCACAGCCCAGAGGGTTGCCGCCGTAGGTGGAGCCATGGGTGCCTGCGGTCATCCCGCTGGCTGCGTTCTCCGTCGCAAGAACCGCGCCAAGAGGGAAGCCGCCGCCGATGCCTTTGGCAACCATCATGATGTCTGGGGTGGCACCGGACCATTCATGGGCGAAGAGCTTGCCTGTACGGCCCACGCCACATTGGACTTCGTCGAGGATCATCAGGATGCCGTGTTCATCGCACAGATCGCGCAGGCCCTTCAGGCAGGCGTCCGGCAGCGGGCGGATGCCGCCTTCGCCTTGCACGGGCTCCACCATGATGGCGCAAGTCTTGTCGTTGATGGCAGCGTTGAGCGCGTCGTGGTCGCCGAACTCCAGATGTACGAAACCGGGTAATAGCGGGCCGAAGCCTTTGGTCATCTTCTCGGATCCCGCTGCCGCGATGCCTGCGGAGGAGCGCCCATGGAAGGAGCCGGAAAAAGTGACAATTTCAACTTTTTCAGGCTGGCCTTTGTCGTAGAAATATTTGCGTGCCATTTTCACCGCAAGCTCGCAGGATTCAGTGCCGGAGTTGGTGAAAAAGACGGTGTCGGCGAAGGTATGCTCGACCAGCTTGTCCGCAAGCGCCTGCTGTTGCGGGATCTGATAGAGGTTGGACGTATGCCACAGTGCGTTAGCCTGCGCGGTCAGCGCCTCGACCAATGCGGGGTGCGCGTGGCCCAGCGCGTTGACCGCGATACCGGCACCGAGGTCCAGAAAGCGTCGGCCATCTGCCTCGATCAGCCACGAGCCTTCGCCTTTGACAAAGGTCAGAGGGGCCCGAGAATAGGTCGGCAGGACAGAAGCAATCATCGGTGTCATCCTTTCGGGAGAACGGTTTTGCAAAAATAAGCCGCAAAAGCCACAAATGGCCATGGAGAATACGGCGGGTCAAGAGGTTTTGGGGGGAGGTCGTGTAGAAGCACGTTCCGAGGTCCAGCCTGCGCGGGGCGCAGTCACGTGCGGCAGATCAGCTGCGGCGTCGTCGGCTCAGGGTGGTTATATGCTTGCTCATCTGGTATTGTTTAACGCGTTTGGGACGCATTGCAAGCGCAAGATGTCCTCAGGTGCATCGTGGTCTTTCAGCGATAAAACCCGCCACTCCACCTGCTTGCTGGCCCGTGATCCCTTGCACCTGCCGTCACAGCCATTACTATAGGGGACTGAATTTGCCAAAGCGGTCCGATCAGGGCCGCTTTTTAAACTAGGGAAGCTTCCATGTCCTGGACTGATGACCGCGTCGAGATTTTGAAGAAAATGTGGGGCGAAGGCCAGTCCGCAAGCCAGATCGCAAAGGAGTTGGGCGGGGTCACGCGCAACGCAGTGATCGGTAAGGTCCACCGTCTTGGGCTGTCCAACCGCACCACAGCAGGTGCCGCCACCGCAAAGGCGGAGCCGAAGGCCGCGCCCAAAGCCAAAGTCGCACCCAAAGCGAAACCAGCGGCGGCTGAGCCCGCGGCTGTAGAGGAGCCGGAACCCGTTTCCACCAAGCCAGACCTCAAGACCGAGCCGGCGATTGCCCCCAACACGCCGCGCCCGCTGCGCAACCAGATCATCCCAGCAGGCCAGCCGCTGCCCCCTCAGCCATCGGCCAATGAAATCAGCCCCGAGGCACTGGCCAAGGTCAACGAAATCGAGAAGAAGGCGAAAAAGCTGAGCTTGATGGAGCTGACCGAGCGGACTTGCAAATGGCCTGTGGGCGACCCCGCCACCGAAGATTTCTGGTTCTGCGGACTGCCTGTCAAACAGGGCAAACCCTACTGTGAGGCACATGTGGGCGTCGCCTTTCAGCCGATGAGCGCACGGCGCGACCGCCGCCGCTGAGGCGCTTCTGCTGACCTGAAACAATAACCACACAGTCTTGTATTGCCCGCGCCCTGCGCGCGTGCTTTGTCGGCTGTGAATTGTTTGAAAGGTCGACCATGCCCGCTCCCGATACGATCCGCGCGGCGGATGCTGTTGCCCGCCGCCTTTACGATGCGGGGTGTCGCCACGCCTTTGGCATGCCGGGCGGCGAGGTTTTGACGCTGGTGGATGCGCTGGAGACGGCAGGGATAACCTTCGTCCTGTGCAAACACGAAAACGCCGCCGGTTTCATGGCCGAGGCCGCATGGCACCAGACCGGCGCGCCGGGGGTCATGGTGGCGACCATCGGGCCGGGGGTTCTCAACGGCGTTAATTCTATTGCCAATGCTTTACAGGATCGTGTGCCGCTGATCGTGCTATCGGGCTGTGTGGATGCGGATGAGGCCGAGACCTACACCCATCAGGTGCTGGACCAGCAGGCGGTGCTGCGGCCTATCGTGAAGGGCAGCTTCCGGCTGAGTGCGGGTGCGGCACATGTGATTGCGGACAAGGCGGTAGGGATCGCTATGGAAGGGCAGCATGGTCCGGTGCACATTGACGTGCCGATCTCGGTTGCAGATGCGCAGGTGCCTGCGGCTGCCCCTGCCCCGAGAGGCCGGAACGCAACTACGGCACCCGCGGGCCATTCCCTTCAGAAAGCGCAATCGTGGCTGGCGCAGGCGCGGCGGCCCGTTATCATTGCCGGCGTAGACGCTGTAAACCAGTGCGTTGGTCCGAACCTCACGGATTTTGCAAATCGCTTCAGCATCCCCGTGATCACTACCTACAAAGCCAAGGGATTGTTGGACGAAAACCACCCGTTGTCTCTGGGTGCGGCGGGCTTGTCTCCGCTGGCCGACAGCCATCTGGTGCCCTTCGTCAGGTCCTCCGATCTGATCCTCTGTGTGGGCTATGATCCGATTGAGATGCGCACGGGCTGGCGAGATATCTGGGATCCGCGCAAGACGCGGGTGATCGACATCACCGCCGCCCCGAACCACCATTACATGCATCAGGCGACCCTTCCCATCATTGCGGATTGCGGTGCAAGTCTTGCAGCAATCGGCGAAGGTGTGGAATCCGTCGCGACATGGCCAGATGGAGAAATTGAAGCGGTAAAAGCTGCTCTTGCAGCCGCATTCCCCACAGACGAGAACTGGGGCCCTGCCGCGATTATCGACACCTGCCGCCACCTGCTGCCAGAGGACACGATCGCCACAGCCGACAGCGGTGCGCACCGTATCTTGCTGAGCCAGATGTGGACCTGCGGGCAACCGCGCGGGCTGTTGCAATCCTCGGCGCTATGTACCATGGGCTGCGCGCTGCCTTTGGCAATGGGTTCTGCGCTCTGCGCCCCCGAACGCACAGTCGTGTCCTTCTCCGGCGATGCCGGGTTCCTCATGATTGCGGGGGAGCTGGCGACGGCGCAGGAGCTGGGGATCAAGCCGATATTCGTGGTATTCGTCGATGCCTCCCTCGCGCTGATCGAGCTGAAGCAGCGCCAGCGGCAGTTGCGCAATGCCGCCGTCGAGTTCGGTCAACATGACTTTGCCGCCATGGGCCGCGCCTTTGGCGGAGAGGGCCATACGGTGACCAGCCGCGCGGAGCTGGAAACAGCGTTGAAAGACGCCCAAGCCGCAGATACCTTCACCGTGATTGCCTGTAGTATCGAGCGAGGTTCCTATGATGGACGCATCTGACACCCCCGGAGCCTTGGACGGGATCTTTATCCTCGACCTCACGCGTATCCTTGCAGGCCCGACCGCCACCCAGATGCTGGGTGATATGGGCGCGACCGTCATCAAGGTGGAGAACCCCAAGACCGGTGGCGACGATACACGCGGCTGGGGGCCGAATTATGCGCGCAACGAGGATGGCTCATCATCGGACCTGTCGGCGTATTTCATGTCCGCCAACCGCAACAAACGCTCTATCGCGGTGGATATCGCCACAGCGGAGGGGCAGGACATCATCCGCAGGCTGGCCGCGCGCGCGGATATTGTGGTGGAGAACTTTAAACCCGACGGTCTGGTGAAATACGGATTGGACCACAAAACACTCTGCGCAGCACACCCCTCGCTGGTCTACTGCTCGATCTCGGGGTACGGGCAGACGGGCCCGAACCGCGACAAGCCGGGCTATGACCTGATGGCGCAGGGCTTTGGCGGGATCATGTCGATCACCGGCGATCCGGAGGCGCGCCGACCAAGGT
>Ga0163215_101284_pt1 | contig 16860 bp, 17 predicted proteins | sample SynspAceP_FD_185934 | JGI IMG/M metagenome (GOLD analysis project Ga0163215, IMG submission 185934) | Saline lake microbial communities from Ace Lake in Antarctica - Synechococcus sp. Ace-P (Hybrid Assembly) | ecosystem: Environmental > Aquatic > Non-marine Saline and Alkaline > Saline | place... | reverse complement strand
ACGCGCACTTTGTCGCCCTTGCGTACAGGCCGCCCTGGTAATTCGACGCTCTCGGGACGATGGCGTTCAAAATTTAGGCCGAATGAGCGCCGCGACGAAAGAACCTTGAATTCTCGCTCCAGTTCTTTCCCCAAAAAAAGGTCTTTGGTTTTCGCCTGCGCGATTAAATCAGTTAGCCGGGACAAATGTCTGCCTCTTCTTCAAGTTTTTCAAAGGCTAGCAGGCTGGATCTGCAATCGCATCCTCTATTTGGTGGCCAAAGCTGACTATCCACAAAGTTTCATTTGCATGCATTCATGCTTAGCGCGTTTCATGCACACAAGTTCCAATTATTCTAATGCAGAAGTAACCCCGTATCTGTCTTACACCCCTTGGGGGTCGAAGCGCCGTCCTGTCGGTTTTGTGCCCTGCCCTATCCGTCAGGAGCCTCGGCGAAAAGTGAATGCTGATCTGCTTTCGGAGCCGTCCCTTGCTTGAGCCCGAAAAAAGAACAGCACGGTTCGCGCTGCAAGGGCGCGTAGCGGGAGCGGAGCCACGCGCAAGATGCGTAGCATCTGAGCATGGCGAGCACCCACCCCTTGTAGCGGGGTTCGTGATGGTCTTAGGGCTTCATGAAAGCAAGGGATGGTTCTGATACGCGCATCTGCTTTTGGTGAGTCCTGAAGCCTCTTTTTTGTGGTGGGGGGCGCGGGTTCGCCCTTTGGGCGAAGGGGCGCATATAGCTTATCGGCCGACTAGGCCGATGCCTTTTCTTGCAGCTCGTAGTGCTGTGAGTGAGTTAAATATAGTTAGAATAGAGTTACACAATTTTGAGCGACCTTTAACTATCTGAAAAAAAACGCTGAATCAGCCTGATTTTCCAAAATCGGTGTGTGAAGTGACGAAAGATGGTGTGTAAAGTGACGATAGTCGGTGTGTGAAGTGACGAAAGAGCTTCTAAGTTATCCACAGGCTGCGTCAGTGTGTGAAGTGACGAAACTTGACGGGCGGTGTGTGAAGTGACGATAGTAGCATGTGGTGTGTGAAGTGACGAATCTCTAATACAAAGCCGGTGTGTGAAATGACGAATGAAAGCGCTGCCATCCCTGCCCGCTCGCCGCTCTTGCCGGATCGGCATCCGCAACGTGATCTGTTCGTCTGTGATATCGTGGACGCTGTTCCCAAGGGCGATATGGCCTCGATGGAACACCCTGTTTTCACCCTCTCGACCAAACCCGACATGAACCCGCGCAAATATACACGCGGCGAAAATTTCATTGAAGTCTCCCCTTCCCGCCATGGGCTGGCGACCGTCCATGATCGGGACGTGCTGATTTATTGCATCAGCCAATGTATGGCGGCGCTGAACGAAGGCCGTCAGGTGCATCGCAGTCTGCGCTTCAAAGCCTATGATTTGTTGGTTGCGACCAACCGCCAAACCTCTGGGCGCGGCTATGAGCTGCTCAAGGATGCGCTGCGCCGCTTGCAAGGCACGCAGATCGAAACCAACCTCAAGCAAGGCAACGAAGAATACTTCAAGGTATTCAGCCTGATCGACTCGGCTGAGATCGTGAAAGAATCCCGCGACGGGCGCATGCTCGATGTCGAGATCACCCTGTCCGATTGGGTGTTTGATGCGATTCAAAACAACAATGTTCTGACGCTTAACAGGCAATATTTCTTCCTGCGAAAACCCCTAGAGCGCCGCCTTTACGAGATCGCCCGTAAGCATTGCGGCGCGCAAGCCATCTGGAAGGTTGGCCTTGAACTGCTGAGAGACAAATGCGGCTCAAGCTCGACGGTGAAGGAGTTTCGCCGTCTGATAGGCAAGATCATCGACGATGATGGGCAACACGACCACATGCCCGATTATACCTTTGTGATCGAAGAAGACATTGTGATCGTTAAGCCGAAAAAGGAAATACACCAAAGCGCCCTGCCCTTGCCGCTCTCGTCTTTGCGTCTTTCGTCCGACACGCATGAGAACGCGCGCCGCCTTGCCCCTGGTTGGGACATGCACCACCTCGAAGGCGAATGGCGCTCGTGGGTGATCGAAAAGGGCATCGCAGTCAAAGACCCAGACAAGCACTTTCTCGCATTCTGCAAGAAGCGTGGGGCATACAAACGGTAAGGTGCAAAGCATGCTTGCATGAAAGAATGATTTAATGGGATCACACGATATATATGGGAAGAAGATTTTGCTGGAGGCCACAAACGGCCTAGCAAAGACGCTCGGTGCAACAGTCGAAGTTGATTATGGAGCCGGATACCCTGCCCGCATTGATGGCACATTCGAAAATATAGCTATCGAAATTGAATCCCGCACTTCCAAGCAAGTACGCGGTGCGGTGCTCGATCTGATTTGTCACTCTTTCCCGAAAAAACTTCTCCTGTTGCTTCCTGTTCACATGAGCAATCCAGAAGTCGCTGCAACGCAATGCCGTTCGATCCTTGATCGGCTATGTGGGCAAAGCACATACGAAGTGCTGGTGCTTACTGGTCACGGCGACAATCCAAACCCCGAAACTGACACAGCGCTGATCAGAGAAGCGATTGCTCGACTACGAGACTAGCATGCTTGCATGCAACGCGCCTTTGTGGAAAAGCCGCAAACATGCTTGGCGCGATTCAATCAAGCGTGCTAGCATGATAAAAAAATAACGATTTGGCAGATCGGAGCAGAAAATATGACCTACATTATCGGGATGGTGTCCCAAAAAGGCGGCGTTGGTAAATCCACCCTCGCCCGCATGATGGCGCGAGAATTCGTCGCCGGTGGCCTGTCCACCAAGATCGCAGACCTCGACACACAACAGCAGACTTGCACCCATTGGGCAGGACGGCGCGCCGAAGGTGGCGTCACGCCCGAACTTCAGGTGCAAAGCTTCGCCACGGTAAAGACCGCGCTTGCCGAAGCGCCGCGCTTTGACGCGCTGATCCTCGACGGCAAACCAAATGCCTCGGATCAAACCGCCGAGATCGCGCAAGCGGCCGATCTTGTCGTGATCCCAACAGGGCAAACCGTCGATGATCTGCATCCTGGCGTCGTGCTGGCGCATGCGCTGCGCAAGAAGGGTATCTCGCCCGACAAGATCGCCTTCGCTATGTTCAAGACCACGGGTAGCGAACGTGAGAACGCCGCTGCACGGCAATACCTCACCGATGCGGGCTATCTAGTGCTTGAGGGGGAGGTGGGCGTCTCCACGGCCTATGGATCGGCCTCAGACGCAGGCAAGGCTATTACCGAAACCTCATTTCGCAGCCTGAACGAGCGCGCGTCCAAACTGGCGCAAAGCGTGATCGACAAGATGGCCGAACTTCAAGAAAGGAAGGTGGCGTAATGGCTACGAATATCACCAAGCTCAAAAGCAGTAAGGGCGCACCGCCGCCAGCCGAAGCCGCGCCCGATGTGATCGCCGATGATACACGCGGGGAAAAGGTCGCTCTGCGGCCGATTCAAGTCCGTGTGCCTGTCACAGTGTTCGAAGAATTCAGCGAACAAGCGGGCAGGGAGTATGGCTTCAGCCATGGAGCGAAGAAGAAACTCTTCCTGAAGATGTGGGAAGCATACAAAGCGCAAAACATGAAATCATGATTGCATGCAATAAGAAATTTTGAGGTTAAGATGGCCGTTGTTCGAAGAAAGTGTTTTATATCCTATCACCATGCTGACGAAGACGAAGTTGATCAGTTTATCCGCGATTTTGACCACGAATATGACTGCTTCGTAGCAAGAGGTCTGGGCAACGAAATGCCAGGTGATGTCGTGCAAAGTACCAACACCGACTACGTGATGCAGCGCATTAGGCAACTTTACCTTAAAGGATCGACTGTAACACTGCTCATGCTTGGCAAGTGCACCTGGGCTAGGCGCTACGTAGACTGGGAACTTCAATCCTCATTGCGGCGAGGGGAGAACACCACACCGAACGGATTGCTTGGAATCAAGCTGCCAAGTTACACAGAAACGGGTGGCAGTTTTCCTTCGCGCTTCAATCAAAACCTTCGAAGCGAAGGGCAGACCGAATGCTACGCTCGTCACATGAAATATCCGAGTTCGACTCAGGCATTAGTGGACGCTATTGAAGCTGCCTATCAGCGTCGCACTACTCATGCACATCTGATCATCAACCCGCGCGAGCGCATGCAAAACAGTAGGCAGTGTTGATGGCAGAGGCGACGCCAACAACGGTAGACTCAGACATTTTTTCTTTCGCTCTTCGGAATGACTGGACGCTCAATGTCCAACTTTCAGCTATACCCATAGCAATCATAGGAATAGCAATATTGTTGCTTGTCCTAGCCTGGCGTTATTGGTCATACCGACGATTTACGGATTTCGAAATTGATAGCGCTGAGCTTGGAATCGGCGATACAAAACTATCATTCAAACCCAATACTATGGATCGCCAGATAGCCTATTCAATCTGGGTTGAGTTAAGTACCCGAAAGATCGGCCTACCCATCGACATCGAACATGACGTAATTTCGGAGATTTATGATTCTTGGTATAGTTTTTTTGGTGTCACAAGGGAATTGATCAAGTCCATACCCGTTTCAAAGGTTCGCGGGGACAGCACCGGAAAAATCATCAGACTATCAATCGAGGTTTTGAATGAAGGTCTTAGACCTCACCTAACGCAATGGCAGGCACGCTATAGACGTTGGTACGATCATCAAATCAAAGATGATTTCGAGAAATCCCCACAAGACATTCAAAAGGGATTTCCCCACTATGATGAACTTTGTGCCGACCTGCTCACCATCAACAATAGGTTGATAAAGTACCGCCAAAAAATGAATGAGCTCGTCATCAATCGCTAAGCATGAAAGCATGCAAGGCGCTTTTGCGCTTTGCATTAGTCGCGCTCAAACCCTTTGTCTCGATCCTTGTTCCTTGGCCGGTTGCGGCTCCGCTTTGCGCCTTCAGCGCGGCGCTTGGCGCGCTCAATTCGATCTTCCGAAACCTCTCGCTTCTGACCGCCATCGTCAGAGCCCGTATTCTTTGTGACCTTATCGAGCGCCTTGGCGGCTCGGTTGCGATCCGATGGGGCAGGGGAGAGACCAGCCGTGTCGGAGCCAGCGCGAACACGGAACGATTTTCGGGCAACCTCACCGGCACGGCCGCGTGATCCCTCAGTGCGTTTGCGCTCGATCAAGCGCTCATCGCGCACCCGTTCGGCCGCATGTCTGCGCTCCATCTTTTCCCAATCGCGCCCGTAACCTTGCTTCAGCTCATCGCGGCGCTCATCCATTCGGGTCTCAATCCCCTGAAGCGATGTCTTCAAACTGCCAAGGCTCGCTTGATCGCGCTTTTCGGCCCCGGTGAGCTTTCGCACCACCGACCGAAATAATCCCTTCTTGCCAATCCGCTCTTCCGTCGCGCCGATCTCTTTGTCGAGCTTGGCGCGGGGGCGGGCGTATTCGCGCTTTAGAGCCGCCTCAAGGCGGTTCTGGCGGCGGGTGAAGGTTTGCTTCAGCTCGGCCGCTTCCTTGGTCTGTCGGGTGCCTCTAGCTTCCCTGATATCGTTTGGATCAAGCGAACGGTGCTGCTTAACCCAATCATATTCTTCGCGCGTGATGTTCTCGTTTTTGACGAACTGGCCTTTCTCACGCCGCGCATTGTGGTTCACCCGCGCATGAACGCGAATTTTTCCCTGGTCGCGCTCATAGCCTTCCGCCCATTTCGAAAGCTTCAGATGATCTTTCGATGTGCTGGCGGCTTTGCCATTTTCTGGGTGAACACGATTGAGGATCACATGGATATGCGGGTGCTGCGTGTCGTTGTGTGCGACCAGCACAGCTTGTTGATCCTCCATCCCAAGCGCCTTCAGGCTGTCTTGCGCGGCCGTGACCATATCCTCACGGGAAGGGGTCTCGTCCTGCGCCCAGGCAAGGCTGTAGGTATAGACGGGCTTTTCGAGCTTGCGTCCCGTCGCCTTCACGCCTGCGGCCTGCTTCAGCTCGCTTTGATGCATGGCCGTCCAGGCCATCACCTTCAGCGACCGATCAGGATTGTCGGTGTGGGTGTTGAGCGTGTGCGTGAAGGCAACGCGCTCAGAGCTGAGGGCGTCTTTATCGTGCAGATAATAGAGCCCTGCACCTTGGAAGGAGGCTCCCCCAGGACCGACGCGGGGGATCATAGCTCGATCATCCTGTCGAGAAGCTGATCCACCTTGGCCAACGCTTCCTCAAGACCGTCCGGCATGTAGCCGGTCTTGTTGGCCACGCGCGCAAGCTGGTTGAGATTGACCCCGATCCGGCGAAGCTGATCGACGGTCTCGAAATCCGCTGCGGGCGCATGCTGCACCACCACCTCAGTGGAGAGGGCGGCGCGGCGAAGAAACTCAGATGACGACAAACTCGCCCCGGCCGCGCGCAGAAGAATTTCTGCGTGTTCGGCAGGCGAAACGCGCGCTTTGATCCATTGCGCGCGTCTGTCGGTCGTCGGTTTCTTCGGTCGTGCCATGGCTCCTCTCAGCCGCAAACATCCGTTTGCCTGGTGGGGCATGCCGCCGAGGGCGCGATATCGGTTCACGATTATCGTCTGCCCTTGGCGAGCCGTGTCCTTGGACGCGGCTTCTGCCCTGGGGTTTGGTTCAGGAGGGGGGTGGGAAGTGACCCCCCTAATCCTGACCAGATCGACGCACTTGCGTCGAGTTTTTGTCAAAGCGAATTTTATATTCGTGACACAAAAACATATCTGGCTACTCTACTTATTGTGAACGTTTACCATAAAGCTCCATCATTTTCCAGAACTTTGATCGAGTGCAAAAAGCACGTTCGCCTAACGGCGAACTCAGCCTCTAAGAAGAGGCTGAATCCTAGGGGTTAGAGAAGGACGCTAGTATTCGTTTGCGAGCATCACAGTCAGGACGCGGCGCGTCTGTGTGATGTCGGACGGGTCTTCGCTGCCCATGGTGAAGGACGGATCGTAGTAGTCGATCTTCCAGAACACCTTGCCAGCAATCGCATGGTCGATGGCTCCGAAATCGTGCTCGCCATAAGGATTGTTGTCCTCAGTGAAGGCGTCGAAGTCTCGGACCAGAAACCAGATGTCGATTTGCACCTCGGGCGCAAGCGCGTCGATCCCTGGGGTGAAAACAAACCGGCCGAGAAGGTCCGTGCCGAAGACCGGTGTGCCAAGGCGAGAACGAAACTGATCGTTCTGCTTGGCTATGGTTGAACGGGAGATCATCGCGCACCCCCTTCCACGGGCACGAGGAAGATCACGCCCTGGCGCTGCGTGAGCTCGATGGGGATAATATCGAGCTGAAGGATGCCGCCGGTCTTGTCGCCCTTGCGGGGCCAGACTGCGCCGATCTCCTTAGGGCGGGCGAGCTCGTCGCGGCCCTGGTCGTCTTGCCCTGTGATCCGTGAAAACGACACGCGGTAGAGCGGGAAGTTTTGGTTTCTGTTTGTCATGGGATTTCTCCTTTTCGTCTCTGAGCTGGTTCATTCCAGCCGATGCGGTCGGAGAATCGGATCGTTCAAGCCGTGCGGGTCATGGCCAACACGGGAGGGCGCACGCGCCCGAACGGAGCGGGCAGGCCATTGACGCGAGGGCGCAAGCCCGTCACGCGGCGCATCCGATAGAACGCATAAAGCTGGCTGGATTGGGCTGGCTCAGGACGTGGAAGGGTAGGGAAAGCCGTCAGCAAGAAAAAGAACCCTTGCCGGGTGCGAAACAACAGGCGGGGCGATTAGTTCAGCTCGCGCAAATCCCAACCATCGACGGTTTCTGTGAGGCTCCGAAGGGCGTCTTCCTTAGCAACGACATTGCGCCCAATGCGCGCGGAAACTTCGCCCAGATATTTCCCATAGAACCCAAACTCTTCGGTTGGTAGGCTCGTCAGAACCACTTTAGCCGATAAATCAACCAGTTTGAGGGCGATCATGTATGGGTCCATACCGCTTGCAGCCAATTCGCGAAGGGCCGGGTCTAGCGCTTTGATGAAGCGGACGTCGTTCTCTGCTTCGATCATGTGTTCTCTAATCTTTTCGCAATTCATAATTGTCACCTAAATTTACTAATTAAAACAATATTATAGCACGCCAACATGGAGCTTCGCAAAAATGTCAGACAAACACAGAGAGCGCGAAGACGCAGTATTCCGTGAAGAAATGACCAAACAGAAGGAATCTCAATCCGAGAGAGATTTCCTAAAAGACAAGTCTATTAGCGGACCCAACACGCCGCGCCCAACGGATGCCTATATCGACCAAAGCCTGGGCAAGTCGATGAACCGTATGGAGCAGGCTCAGGAAGCGGGCCTACGGGCGGACAAGCGCATGGGACAGGAAGAGGCGCAAGCCAACCAACAAAAAGCTCAAGAGCGCGCTAACCGAATTCAGGAAAGAAAAAACAGGTTAGAGCGCGCAAAAAATCTGGCCGAACCACTCGCCAACACTCCGAAAAAGGGGCACGGCGAATTTGAGCGGTAAGTAGGACCACACAAACCTGCACAGACAGAAAAAAGAACCCTCGCCGGGTGGCAGCCCCGTTTGATGGGACCAAACAGGGCAGGCGACAGGGTAGGGCGCTTCGACCCCCTCAAGCGCTGTCCTCGTCGCCCTTGGCTCCTGCGGGATCGTTTGACCGGCTCTACACTTGTATCGAACGACTCTTCCGGCGATTATTGTCGGCAAAAGAAGTTTTCGACGCGGGGCGGTTTTCAATGTCAGAGTTAGTTTATCGAGACGGGCAGAGGGGAACAGAAGCCCTCGCAACTGGCAGATGGTCAGGTGATGACGAATTTCAAAAGCTCAATTTTCAAGATGGCCAATTTTGGCTTGGCCACGCCCCTACACAAGCGCATTTTGCACTTGGGTTTTCAGATGATCGCCATATCTGTCAGGTGGCCGGATCACGCGGGGGCAAAGGTACAACATCAATCATCAACAACCTCTGCCTCTGGCCCGGTTCGGTTGTCGTCGTCGATCCCAAAGGGGAAAACGCCACTGTCACAGCCAGAAGACGAGGCAAGGGGTCTGAATTCTGTAAAGGCATGGGGCAGTCCGTTCATATCTTGGACCCCTTTGAGAGTGTCGAAAACGCTGAGGAGTATCGCGCCCGCTTTAACCCTCTCGATGCAGTCGATCCAGATCATGATGAGGCTGTCGATGAGGCCGGACGAATTGCCGATGCCTTGGTCGTCGTACAGGAAAAAGGCGGCTCTGATCCTTTCTGGGATGAATCCGCTCGCTCCCTTGTGCGCGGGATCATTCTGCATGTTCTGACCGATCCTTACTATGAAGGACGACGCAATCTGATCACTGTGCGTCAGTTGATCGCTCGGGGTGATTGGGAAAGCGTTGATGCCCTGAAAGAAGCTGGTGAAGAGGAAATTCCTTCGGCCTACGAAATGCTCTTCGAAGGCATGCGCCGCAATGATCGTTTTGAGGGCGTAATCTCAGGGGCCGGAAATTCCTTCGGCAGTATGGCTTTAAATTCTGCCAAGACTTTCGAAAGTGTAATTCAAGTCTCAAACCGAAATACGGAATTCATCGACAGCCCAGGCATGCGCCGCTGCCTTGAAACATCCGACTTTGCGCTTTCCGATCTGAAAACAGACCCCAAAGGCGTCAGTCTCTACCTCTCCTTACCACAACGCTACATGGGCACACATTACAGATGGCTGCGTATGATGATTGCCTTGACCATTACTGAGATGGAGAAGGTGCGCCAGCAACCTGCAAGCGGCCATCGCATCCTAATGGTTCTTGATGAATTTGCCGGTCTCAAGCGAATGGAAGTGATCGAGAACGCCGCCTCACAAATCGCGGGCTATGGCGTGAAGATGTGGTTCGTTGTGCAAACACTCGGCCAGCTCAAAGATATCTACAAAGAAAACTGGCAGACCTTCCTTGCGAATTCTGGGCTTCATCTCTTCGCTCAGGTTGATGATGAATTCACAAAAAAATACGTTTCCGACGCGCTTGGTGAAACGGAACTAACACGACGTACACAGTCCTTCACTCGCTCTTCAGGAACATCAAGCGGAACCTCTACCGGAGACTCAATTATCCCCAACACACAGTCGGGTACTCAATCCGGAACATCGTCAGGGTGGTCTGAGGCTATTCACAAGACGCATCTCTTGTCACCGACCGAAGTCGGAAAGGCGTTTGCGCGGGTCGATGATACCAAGCACATTGCATATCCAGGCTTATGCCTCGCGCTCATACCTGGCCGCAATCCTACATTTATTCACAAGGCCAACTACTTTGAGGATACGAAATTCCAGGGGCTTTTTGATCCGCACCCAGACCATGCCCTTCCCCCAACACTCGCGGATCATGAGAAGCGACGACAGGAACAAAAAAAATTAGATGAAGATCGGGGACGCAAAGATCAAATCGAAGCATCCCGGCTCAGTCGAGAAGCAGCAAAGTCTCGAAAAATCAGGCTTGCCTTGACGTATGCATCGGGAATAGCGGCTCTAATTTCATTTGCTGCCGCATCCAATCTTAGACGGTATAATTTTTTTGGTGGAAACGACGACGCGATTCAAACATCCACTGCACTCGGGCTCATTCTTCTTGGCATTTGTGGGTGTTTTATCCTTTACAATATCAAGGTTGGAAACGCTACTTTGCAACAAAAACACAGCCAACCGTTAGCTCTTGGATCAAATCACATAGAAGAAACAGAGCAAGAAATTATGCGGGCGTTGAAGGCAGGTAGATATCTACCTGCAATCAAAGAATATCGCGCGCTGACTGGTTGTTCTTTTCAAGATGCCCGACGAGAAATCAAAGAAAAATACGGCTATGAGGTCTGATCGGGGTGATTGTCTTGCTCAGTCTGATCCCAGTGCTCTTTGATGGCGCTCATGCAACCGGAAATAGCCCGTTCTAAGCTACGTCGAAGCCCGTCTTCAAACCTCTCCTTGCGAGGATCGTGAAACTCAATCGCTACCTGATAGGCGATATCCAGGGTTTCTTGGTGTAACCCTGATGCATTGTTCTGGGCTATCCAGTCCATTGCCTCCCATTGCCGACGCTTCATCGTGATAAGACGCGGCACGCCGTCAGGGAATGTAATCAACTTCGTCTCTCGCCGTTCAAGACGGCGGCTACTTTGCACACTAACACTTGTAATCATGTAATAATTTTACACGAACCGCAGTCTAGTATGCAAATTTTAGCGCTCTTTCTCGCCTTTGGACCGTTCACGTTGCTGCTGCGTTTGCTTTTCTAACGCTCCTTTTTGCAGCTCCTTAGCGCGAGCCACACTGGCAGCCTTGTCGTCTTTGGCCATATCCTTGTTGTGGGACTGACGGGCCATCGCGTTTTTTGCATTTTGCGGCGGGGCAGGACCGTTCATGCCCGGCGCGGTCTTGGCCACCTGTTGAGAGTTTACCTTCTCTGGCTTTTGCATCGTCTGTCCTGATCTCGCTCGATCAAAAGCCGATGCTGCTTTATCTTTGTTTTGTTTTTCCCAGTCGGTAGGGCCGGTTGCCATGTGACGTCTCCCAAGCAATGTGGGGTCAGTTTACATAAGGCAGGCGCTATTGGTAGATGTTGGTTGTGACTTAAACGGTCGTTTCTGTCACTCCCTGACACCTCACCTGAAATCAAGCTGTTGATAAGGACAAAAACCCTCGGCAAAACCTTTGCAGTTTTGGCAGGTTTTTGTCACGCTAGGGAATGATCATTGGATATGCCCGCGTCTCGACCGACGACCAGAACCTCGATGCACAAACCGACGCGCTACAGGCGGCGGGTGTAGAACGCATTTTCTCCGAAAAAATCAGCGGTTCGATGCGTAAGCGTCCTGAGCTCGACAAGATGCTCGATCAACTTCGCCCTGGCGATGTGATCGTTGTCACCAAGTATGACCGCCTCGCCCGAAGCTTGCGTGATCTGCTCGACCTGGTGGAAGCAATCAAAGAACAAGGCGCAGGCTTTCGTTCCTTGGCCGAAGATATCGACACGACAACGCCGGCCGGCCGGCTTGTCTTCCACGTCTTCGCCTCCATCGCTCAATTCGAGCGCGAACGCATATCAGAACGCACAAAAGAAGGCTTGCAGGCAGCAAAGGCGCGCGGGCGGGTTGGTGGTCGCCCCCCTGCCCTTACAGCCGCCCAGAAAGCCGAAGCGCGCCGCATGCGCGATGATGAACAACGCTCGATCTCAGAAATTGCGCGGCTGTTCAAAGTGAGTGAGCGGACTGTGAGGCGAGCTTGATCTCGGCTGGTAGTATAGTGGTCTAGTTTCCGCTGTATTTCGTCGCAACAGCGCTTTTATATAGTGTTTCAGCATTGTCAGAACCATATACGGCGGCTCGAACAGGTGGCTCAGTTAAGTCCAGAACCCTATATTCTCCTGCAAGCTCAGTAAGTGCATCAATTCGCCGGAATACGGCCCCGTTGGCCTCTGCGTATCGAGCAAGCCCCCTCAATTTCGGCAACGCATCCGCCAGATAATGGCCGTGCGGGTCCACAATATCTGCGGCGATGCTTCCATCGGGTAACCGTGTAAAGAAGATGAAATCGGGGCGCACAATTTTTATCTCCCCGCCGTCTTCATAGGTCACGCCAAGAGAGTCCTGACTGGCACGCGCCGGGTTCCGATACCAAGCGATAACCCCATCTCGCTGCAACTCCGCCAAGAGCACCTTTTCTTCCCACGCGTTGAAAAATTCCGGGAAAAGGCCGTCTTCATCACAAAGCATGTGCTTTTCAAAACGTGGCAGATCGACTTCCTGGCCGTCAGCCTCCCGTGCGGTCGTGCGTTGAAGCCACGTATTGGGGCGCGCAAGATCGACATCAAGAGGATCGGCGCTCATCTCCCTGATCTGGCGGTAAACTTCCTGCCTTTCGTCTGACAAGCTTTTGATCGGAATCCGGTATTGATTAAGCCACTGGTTGGATAGTTTTTCCGCTGCGGCTTCAAGATCAACCTTGATGTCAGGTATAAGACCAATCGCAGCTATCCCAGTATGCGCTTCGATCAACGCATCTTCGGGGTCATCGTCCTCTGGTGCTTTACTGGCTAAATGCTCGCTGTAGGTCGTCGCAAGATCGGGACTGATGGAACGTCCCGCTCGTTTGTAAGCATCTTCGATTACTGCATAATCCGCAGCCTCTAAGAAATCATCGAACGACAATTCTTTGGTTTCAACGTCGGCCTTCACCGTTTTTCCTTCAACGGTCAGGACATCTTGCCGTGCTTTCTTGATTTCCTCAGCGTAGCGAACCCGCGCACCGTCAAGAACCTTGTGCATCTCTACGTGCGCATTCTTCCCAGCGTTGGCAAGAAGGCCATCAGCAGCCAACTCATGGGCCAGTGCAGTCAGGCGTTTGACCGGGCGAGCTTGGCGCTTAGGTAAGGTCTGTGATGGTAGTGACAGTAGTTTCTCCCATACATCTTCAGAAATGGCCGGGTTTGGCTTCATTTCGTGCGGGTTGACGAGAACGCGACGGCCCGGAAGTTCTTCCCCGCCGTCGCCGCCAGACATCAGGGCCGCAACAACTGCTTCGACCGACTTCTTGTCAAAACGTGGAAGTAAGCAGTCAACCGCATTCAAGCGGTCGTTCCCTGGAATGCGACGGGCAAGGGGGGTTCGCACCATTCGACCAAGCAGCTGAGTAATATGGGTCCGATCCGTCGCAGCGCGGAACGAGACCATAACCTCAGCGCGAGGACAGTCCCAACCAGTGCTGATCGCATCTTTCGCAACCAGGATGCGGACCCAATCGGACTCCTGCACACGTTCCGGCGGGATGTAAGGCGCGGTACGACTACCGAATGTCTCTGTCTTGTGCTCGCCAAATACGTTGGCGATGCAATCATGAGGCAAGTCAGGCCAACGATCAAAGATGGTGTCGAGCCACTGCCCAATCTGGTTGTGATCGGGAGAATTCGGAACCTGAAACACCATGAGCGGCAAGACCGTGTCCGCGTCATCCTGCTGCTTAGCGTATTCTACCCACGCTTCCGAAATTTCCCGCAACTTGTCTGTGCCCCGACGCAAAAGGACCGTCGAGAAATCACCTGTCTCGTCGGGAACGTCGAGATTGATTGTATCTTTTAACAAACCGGACGCTTGCACCTTGCCGGTGTCCACCACGACATTTGGTAGGGTGGAGCGACCCTGCATGCCCGTCATTGCTTCATTGAAGCGCTCAACGGTTGCTGAAACCCCCCAAACAATTGGGATGCCAGGCACAGCGCCGGAGCCGTTAATAAGCTGCTTGACGATGGTGGGCTTGCTGTCGCCGCGTGACCGTCCTCCCTCTTTCATGCCACGATGGGCTTCGTCCAGCACGAGGTAGAGCGTCAGATCGGGATCATCTATGGTGTTCTGAATAGTATCCCAGATTGTGAACGACCTCAGATCAGGCATGATCTTCTGGCCGTCGGAACTTTCAACACCCGCGTCGTCAGCATCATGACCGCGCACCAGAAGGCTGTTTTTAGAAAGCTTTTGAGTGTTTAGAAAGTAAACCTTACCAGGCTCCAGCTTATCACGATTGAAGCTGTTTCCGACGTTCAAAAGATCAGATACGGTCAGCTTGTCTGACGCTTCCTGCAAGCGCCAGCGGGATTGTTCATTCAGAGATGGGTCGTCGCTGAACCAGATGACAACTGCCCCAGGATCAGGTTCATAATCGAAATCGTCGTTGCCGAAAAATAGCCCTTCAAACACGGCGGCAGCCATAACGGTCTTACCCGCGCCCGTGGTTGCGGTCAGGGAGAAGGCATGCTTGTCGCCGTCCTCATGCCAGCGCTTACGCGCTTTCTTCAGCCTGTCGAGCACTTCTTTGACGGCGTCTTCCTGGTAATCTTTTAATGTGAATTTCATACGCTACCGCCCCATCGCAAAACGAAAATTAGTTAAATATGATTCATAGAGCCGAATGGGCTCCACATCGCCGGGTAGGTGGCGGGTAACTGATTGGAAGCGGCGGTCGTCATCGGTAACAATGTAAGCTATACGTACAGTCTTTTTATCATATATCTCGTCGCAAAAAGGCGCGGAATAATCCAAATCGGTGAGTATGCCGTAGGTGTCAGCCACGTCCCAGCCTTGTTCGGGAATGCTATCGATCCGCCGCCCCTCGCTGCCCGCGCGCATCCAAAGAAGTGGTGCTATCCGAGCAAAGGCGCGGTTATGCCTGACTGAGACGGGAGTTTCGTAGGTCAGTGTGAAGAACTCCGCGTTCTCTTCGAAGCCTTCAGCCATTGGGAATTCATCAGTGAACTTGTAATCACCCTTTATGTCATTCCCTTCAAGCGTCTTGCCGGTGATAGCAGCGGCGATTCTCGGTTTTGTAATGTAGTCGCAGATTCCCCATTGTTCCCAATCTGGGTCTCCAGGGCGTAGGCCAGTCTTGCGAAGCTCGGCTTGCTCGTCAGCAGCGACTTCATTGTTAGTGATAGAAATACATTGTCGCCGACCATTGTCCTGTCGGTTAATTCGCATCACAGCGTGGGCGGTAGTCCCGGAGCCGGAGAAAAAATCCAATACTATAGCGTCTTTTTTTCCTGATATGAAAAAGCGTAAGCTATCCTCCACAGCATAAAGGCTTTTTGGAAAGGGAAACCTTCTACCAGATAGCATAGCATTCAAGATCAAGGTACCCGACGTCTGAGCGTTGTGAGCAGCTTTGCTCCAAGTGGTTTTAGGCATCATACGCGATACTTTAAAGAAACCTTTGACTGCGCCTTGGGTGTCACGCTCCGTTATTTCCACCTCACCATCACGTATGGCCTGCACCGTTCCGCTAGCCAGATATTGTATCCCCGCGCGTTTTGGTCCCCCTGTTGGATTCCTGACCCTTGCGAAGCCATCTTTGATTCGCCGCGTTAAACCTTCAGGTGTCACCCCCCAAAGCATTTCCGTTCCGTCAGGTTTCAAGGGAAATAGCGCAAAACATCCATCTGGAACTGGGACTTTTGATCTATCTACATTCGGCCGAAGCGCCTCACCTACGCTATCGATGCTCCCACTCTTTGGATTAACAAAAATTGCATAAAACTGATTGGGGCGAGCTGATCGAACACTCGTATTCTCGCGCCGTCTAAGGTTTCGCCATTCAATTGGCTTTTTCTCTTCGGTCGTTTCACGACCTGACATATCGTCGTGCGTCGGCTCCACCTTTGCGTTGCCAAACATTAGGAAGTAAACAAACTCGTTTGTGCGAGAAAATTCACCAAACCTATTGGTGCCTTCTGGCTTAATTATAGTACTGACCATTTGCATTTGTGCTTCTGGGAATAGCTGTTCCAGCAAAAGGCCGAGTCGAAGATATTCCTTCTCATCAATAGTGACTATCAAAACAGATTTTTCGGCGTTTAGAAGCTCTTTCGCAACCAACAAACGCCGTTCCATAAATGCTAGCCATTTTGAATGGCGGTAAAGGTCTTCGCCCTCGACATAGTCGTTATTGTATTTCCAATCGCGTGCGCCCGTGTTGTAGGGTGGATCGATATAGATAGCGTCGATCTTGCCTCGGTGCGTGAAAGTTAGGGCTTCAAGCGCATGGAAGTTTTCGCCGTTGATGACCGTATGAAAGGGCTTGTCACCACTGCGTTCGACCTTCCCGGTGCTAACAAGGCCAGGATAAATATAATCTCGGAATTCTGCGGCCACGACGAGGTCTTCGACGGGCACCACATGATGCTCTAGCTCGGCAGCGTTTAGAAGTCCTACCTTCGCCAGCTTTGCGCCGTCGGTGCGTTCGAAGCTCAACACCTTCCAAATTTGTTGGTCGCCTTTAGCTGTTGATCCACGTGGCGGTAAAACGCGCACTTTGTCGCCCTTGCGTACAGGCCGCCCTGGTAATTCGACGCTCTCGGGACGATGGCGTTCAAAATTTAGGCCGAATGAGCGCCGCGACGAAAGAACCTTGAATTCTCGCTTCAGTTCTT
>Ga0163215_101283_pt1 | contig 16880 bp, 22 predicted proteins | sample SynspAceP_FD_185934 | JGI IMG/M metagenome (GOLD analysis project Ga0163215, IMG submission 185934) | Saline lake microbial communities from Ace Lake in Antarctica - Synechococcus sp. Ace-P (Hybrid Assembly) | ecosystem: Environmental > Aquatic > Non-marine Saline and Alkaline > Saline | place... | reverse complement strand
CTTGGTAAACGGGTCATAGCCGGTGAGCGCCACCGCACCGAGCGTGCCGCCGTGATAGGACGGATAGCGCGAGATGATCTTCCAGCGGTTTGCCTCTCCGATCGCCAAAGCATATTGCCGCGCCAGCTTGATGGTGCTTTCCACCGCTTCTGAACCACCGGAGACGAAGAACACCCGGTCGAGCCCTTCAGGCATCCGTTCTGCAGTCATCCGCGCCAGTTTTTCCGCCGCCTCGTTCTGGAAATGCAGCCGGTAGCCGAAGGTGGCCTTGTCCATCTGCGCTTTCATGGCCGTAAGCACATTGGCATTGGAATGGCCGATATTGGACACCATCGCGCCGCTTGACCCGTCGAGATAGCGTTTTCCCGTGATATCAAACAGATAGATACCCTCTGACCGGTCGAGCATCGGACGGGTGAGACGGGACTGGTAGAACAGATTGGATTTGATTTCAGTGGCCATGGCGATGTGTATCCAGCTCATCAATTGCGACAATGCCATAAAACGTCAAGCCGACAGACCTGGCCGCAGTTGCGGTGCCAATCGTCTTGGTGACAGCGGTCATCTCACATCCCTTTTCTGTTCAATGGAGTCCCGGACTGGTGTGCTGTGCCGAAATAATGGTCCGGTCCCAGCCCTAGATGATGGTGTCGCATGGCAGCTCACTATCGATCAAACAGATATCGTCAATTGCGACCATAGACCAAATTTATCACGACGCCGGATCACTAGAGCCTTACTGCGGCAACCTTTACTACTGTTGAAACGACAGGCAACCAGACTGCGGCTGAGGCTCCGCCAACCTGATTTCCCGCGCGCATTGGTTTATCAGCCGACAGGTCCTCGCAATCGAGAGTAATCGGTTACTCCGCACTGCACGGCAAAGCGCCCAAATTAGACCCGGGATGGCCGTTATCGGCAATTGCACCGTACATTCCTATGGGTTAGGATTCTCGCTAGGGGTGGGAAAAGTGACAAAAATCAGACAATTTGTGCTTCAGATGCGTCCATGAGCGCGCAGGAAGCCGCAGTTTTCGAGTTTATCGAGCGAATTGACAAGCATCCTTCAATGGATGGCTTGCTCGACGACCTGTTGCAAGTTGCCAACGTCTTCGGCTTCACGCACATGATTTATACCGGCCTTCCCGTCGGCAACGCGCCGATAGACCCTTTGGTCAAATCCAACCGGTTCCCGACAGAATAGAAGTGGCTCGGTTCGTCTGAACAGTTCAGGGCGTTTCGTTAAGTGGATTTCCGCCTCGATTATGCTGCGACCAGGATTGGCTTCAGCGCTTTGAAGTAAGCCTGATCCGGTGTTTGCCGGTCAAGGGATGAATGTGGGCGTCGGCTGTTGTAGAAGGCCAGATATCGACTGATGCCTGCTCGGGCCTCCGGCACCGTTTTGTAGGCGTGGAGATAGACCTCCTCATATTTGATCGACCGCCAAAGCCGCTCGACAAAGACATTGTCCCGCCATGCGCCCTTGCCGTCCATCGAGATGGCGATTTCAGCCTTCTTCAATACCGCCGTGAAGTCGATGGATGTGAACTGGGACCCCTGGTCCGAGTTGAAAATGTCAGGCTTGCCGTGGCGGGCAAGCGCTTCCTCAACCGCTTCGATGCAGAAGGCCCTTTCCAGCGTGATCGACAGCCGCCAGGACAGAACCCGGCGGGAGAACCAGTCCACGACGGCGCAGAGATAGACGAAGCCGCGGGCCATGGGGATGTAGGTGATATCGGTCGCCCAAACCTGATTGGGTCTGGTGACAGCCAGCTTGCGTAGGAGATAGGGATAGACCTTGTGGCCCGGCGCTGGTTTCGAAGTGTTCGGCCGGCGGTAGATAGCCTCTATACCCATCCTCTTCATCAGCGTCGCGATGTGGAGACGCCCTGCTGCCAGTCCTTCCGCTTTCAAGAGCCCCTGTAACATGCGACTTCCCGCAAATGGGTAGTCGAGATGCAGTTCATCAATCCGCCGCATCAGGGCAAGATCACCTTCAGGCACAGGACGAGGCAGATAGTAGACGCTGCCACGGCTGAAGCCGAGAAGCTTGGCCTGGCGTGCAATGGATAGTTGGTGATGACGGTCGATCATTTCTTTCCGCCCAGCAATCCCGCCTTGCCGAGCGCCCCTGACAAAAAATCGTTTTCCAGTGCCAGTTCGCCTATTTTGGCATGAAGCGTTTTGATGTCGACGGCCGGAGCCGCCGCTTCTGTCTTGGCGTCACCGCCAAAAACGCCCGTCGCTCCCTCCAGGAGTTGCTCTTTCCATTGCTTGATCTGGTTGGCGTGGACATCGAATTGCTGGGATAACTCCACCAGCGTCTGTTCGCCACGGATGGCGGCAAGCGCCACTTTCGCCTTGAAAGCCGCGGTGTGGTTCCGGCGCGGTCGTCTTGTCATGGTGTCTCCTGTTTCCGGCATCTAAGCCAAATTCAGGCAGAAATTCCACTTATCCCCGCTGTGCAGTTTTCCCGAGCCACCTCTATGATTCTACATCAGAACCGTGTTTTTACACAGCCTCGGCTTTTGCGGACCTCCACCATCTTGTAAAATGCTGCACCGTAGCTTCCGCATTGCTGCCATTCGTCCATCACCCAGCATTCTTGATGGGTCACTTTTCAGAGCGCAAACCACGTTTTGTGGACACACCCAAGCCTTTCGTTTTAGTCCTTGAATTTTAGAGTTTACTAACTTTAGCATAGCAAACCTGACACGATAACGCGGTCCTAAATGTTTCTGAAAACATTGTTCTATTTAAGTGTGGTGATCGAAACACCAGCAAAAGTCGTGAATTAAAGTTATGAAAAATTCGCTCGCAAATAAGATCACATCACTTCTAGTAAGTTCGATACTGTTGGCCATCATAACTATCGGTTCAGTTCTTGTTTGGACATCAAGCGAAAATAACCACACTGCTGCAACTAATTCGCAGGCCATGATCGAGGGCGGGCTGCAATCAATGAAAAATTCATTGCAGCGGATAGCCGTCGACTACTCCTGGTGGCAAGATGCTGTCGACAATGTCCGCGACGATAATGCTGACTGGATATACTCGAACATGGGTTCGGGTGTGACCGAGTCCGGCACGATGGATTTGCTGGTCATTGCCCAGCCGTCAGGTGACACCAAATATGGCTGGATCAAGGGGCAGGATAATAACGCCCCAATCGCTGGGATTCTAGCTCCGGCACAAGTCAAGATGATGCTCGCCCTGCTCAAAGATGCTCCGATCGAAGACAATTTCGCCGAAGCTCAGTTTACAATGGTAGGCGATCAACTGTTCTTGTTGACGGCTTCTTTTATCAGACCAGACAACGTGGATGGCGTCGATTTCGATAAGCTTTCGATTAACATTGCCGGGTTTTTGATGGATGAACATAAGATTGAAACATTGGGTTCATCCTATTTAACCGATACTCTCAGAGTGTCCCAAACGATTGACCCTGAAAAGCAGCATATTGCCTTGATAGATGCTGATGGAGTCGTGCGGGGGAATTTGACCTGGACGGCACCAACGCCTGGAACTGAGTCATTGCGCAAAAGTCTGTTACCGGTCTCTGCGGCCTTAGGATTGTTTTGTCTTTTTGGATTCATGGCTGCAATCGGTGCACGAAAATCTGCTGATAAACTTGCAAGAAACGAAGCTGAATCTGTCAAAAGCGCTCGTACTGATAGCATGACCCAATTGCCAAACAGGCTCCATCTCCTTGAACACCTAGACGAGCCTGCAATTCGTGATGCCTGCGAAAAAGGTCATCTTGCTGTGATTTTCCTCGATCTGGATGGGTTCAAGTATGTCAACGATACAGTCGGACATGCGGGTGGCGACAACATGATCTGTCAGGTGGCAGAGCGATTGGCCGAAGTTATCCCAAAAAATGCGTTCCTTGCACGCATCGGCGGTGATGAGTTCATTATCATTTTAACTGCCAAAGACATCGCGTCAGTCGCAAAAATGGTCGCGCTTAATTGCGTTGAAGAAATCAAGAGCGATTTAAGCGTACACCAGAAGACCTTCTGCATGTCTGCATCGGTAGGATATGCGTTGGCCAAAGACGGGGATTTTAGCTGTGAGGAAGTCGTACGTCGCGCTGACGTCGCGATGTACGAAGCCAAAAATACCAAAGCCGGCGATCCAGTCATGTATCGTGAAGAATACGAATCAAATTTGGTCAAAAACAAGAATATTGAGGAAGCACTGCGTGCAGCATTAAGCAATGGTGAAATTTACGTAAATTATCAACCAATAGTCAATGCGACGAATGGGGAAATGGAGCTGGTGGAAGCGCTGGTTCGCTGGAACTCAAAAGAGTTTGGCCCAGTATCGCCAATGACATTTGTCCGGGTGGCGGAAGAGGCTGGACTGATCGGAATTTTGGGAAATTACGTATTCCGGAAAGTTTGCGAGGACATGGTAAAATGGCCTGGACTCAAGGTCAGTATCAACTTGTCGCCAGTTCAATTGCGCGACCCGAGGCTTGTCGAGACCTTTTTGGGCATCATCGAAGATACCGGGGCGGTCGCCAAGCACATCGAACTTGAGCTGACTGAAGGCGTTGTTGTGAGCCATCCCAAAATCGCCCACGAGAAACTGTCCAAATTAAAGGCGGTTGAGTTTAGCATTTCTCTCGATGACTTCGGAACAGGTTTTTCCTCGATCGGCTATCTTCGCCAATTGCCATTTGACAAATTGAAGATTGACCGCAGCTTCATCATGGACGTGGAGAATAGTCTTGAATCATTAAATCTGATGCAGGCAATCGCAGCCCTTGGCCGCGCAGTTGATCTTGTCGTGGTTGCCGAAGGCGTTGAAACTGCTGAACAGGCAAGCTTGGCGCGCCTTGCAGGCTGCAATCAGATTCAGGGCTATTTCTACAGCAAGCCGTTATCGTTTTCTGATCTTGAGCAATGGTACCGTTCACAGATAAATATGGGCGGTGACGATTTCGAAATGAGAACAGCATAGCTAGACGCTAATACGTGGGAATTCGTAAAATCATCAGCCATTTCAGGAGCCTTTACTATCGCATTTCTTAACGGTTCCATACATGGCGTGTGAGCGTCCAGCTATTCCGCCCTACCATTGACCAGTTTCGCCAGTTACGCTGCTTGAGCAGCGTAACTCCAGGGTAGCAGCTCGCTGATACGGTTGATTTTATGATCGGCGATGCGGCCGAGGCCCCAAGTGAGCCATACCTGTAGATCGACGCTATTCAGTTTTGCGTTTCGATCAAGGTGCAGGTGATTGTCTTCAAGTGCCAGATTGAATTGGTCGGGGTCGGTCTTCTCGGACTTGCGTCCGAAGGCTGCTTGCTTGAAGGCCGCGACCAGCTTCTCAAGCCGTTCGATCCGCTCATCTTTGCGGACAATCTGGGCGTCCTTGCCTGCCTCGCGTACCTGCGCCGCAATCAGCATCGCCTTCAGGGCGGCAACATCATCAGGAAGATCGGAGGCGTTCAGCATGGCCGCAATCTACCAAAACCCGTTTCGAATTGCCTTTGGTATTTGCCGCCCGAGTCATCGTGCCGCAGCTATTCTATGGCCACTGGTGCTCTCGTTTCCACGGAGCGAACGCGCCGCCAGTCGAGGCCTGCAAACAGGGCTTCAAACTGGGCATGGCACAGCGTCATCAAGCCGTCCCTGATGCCCGGCCAGGTGAAGCTGTGCTCTTCCAGTCGCTTGTAGGCCATCACAAGACCGCTGCCATCCCAGTAGATCAGCTTCAACCGATCCGCCTTGCGTGACCGGAACACAAACACCGTTCCAGTGAACGGGTCCTTGCGCAACTCGTTCTTCACCAGTGCCGCCAAGCCGTCATGGCCCTTGCGGAAGTCCTCAGGCTTCGTGGCCACCATGATCCGCACCCGGTTTGAGGGAAAGATCATGGTGAGGTCGCAAACGCACGTGCAACAGCCACGATCCGGGCGGCCGATGCGCCGTCCTCCAGACGGATCGTGACAGGACCTACGACGATCTCGGGACGGCTGGCTTCTTTGATCGGCGGTTCGGCGGCTGGCGTCTCGACGACCACCGCTGCGAATTCCATTGCATCTTCGGGCGCGGGCAAAACCAATTTGCCCTGTTGCGCCATCGTGCGCCAAGCAGACAAATGGTTGGGCTTCAACCCGTAGCGCTCCGCCACCTGATTCACCGTCACGTCCGGGCGCAGGCTTTCCGAAACGATCTTGGCCTTGATCTCATCAGGCCAACGGCGATGTCGCTCACGACCGGTCTTCCCAGTCGTGAGTATCTCCAGTGTAGTGTCCATGGAGAAACTCCCTTTGCTCATCCATGGAAAGCCGATCACAGATCATGGCAGCCGGGACAACGTGGGGGTAGAACACCGCTTACTTTGAAATTTCAGTTTGGTAGGCCTCAAGCGGTGTCCTTAAACCAAGCACTTTTCGCGGTCGATTGTTGAGACTGTCGGCGATCTTGTCGAGGTCTTTTTGTGAGTAGATGCTCAGGTCGATACCCTTGGGCAGATACTGGCGGATCAGGCCATTTGTGTTTTCGTTCGTGGGGCGTTGCCATGGGCTGTGCGGGTCGCAGAAGTAGACCTTGATTTTTAGCTTGTCAGCCAGTTCGGCGTGTCGTGCCATCTCCTTCCCCTGATCATAGGTCATGCTGACGCGCATGGTTTTGGGAACCTTCGACAAACCGCGTGAGAAGCTTGAAAGTGCGGTGTCTGCGGTGGCATCCTTCATCTTGGTGAGGATGACATAGCGTGTCTTGCGTTCGGCCAGAGTACCGATGGCGCTGGCGTTTCCTGCCCCTTTGATCAGGTCCCCTTCCCAATCTCCAGGCAGTTGTCTTGTAAGAACGGAGGCAGGACGTTCATGCACGGAAACCATATCGGGCAAGGCTCCGCGCCGATCTTTCCCCTGGCTGCGCGGACGACGCAACTTGCGCCCCTGACGTAACAGGCCAATGAGGTCCCTGCGCAGTTCGCCCTTCGGCAGGACATATATCGCCTGGTAGATTGTCTCGTGTGATACCGTCTGTGGTTGATCCATAAGCTTCAACCTGCCGGAAATCTGTTGAGGGGACCAGCCCAGTCGTATCTCTTTGAAGACCCTCGCACGCAAAAGCGATCCCGGTGCCAGACGCACAAGCCCCCGCCGCCGGCGGGCAAGAGACGCTTTAGAAGCAAGGTCTGCATCATAGTCCAGACCCGATCTGGAAGACGATGATGCGGCGGCAGAGTTACGCTTCACCTCACGCCAAACTGTCGAGCGAGATCGACCGAGTGTTAGTGCAATCTGGGCCTGACTGCTGCCGAGGTTCAATTGATGTTGGAGTAAGTTGCGCTCCAACGCGCTGAAATGATGATAATGTTGGCCCATGATGACATCCTCTAATTGGATGTCTGTTGCACTTCAATTTGGAGACCGCCATGATAAAGGCACCCGCCGCCGCCGCCGCTAAGTTCAGAGCGAGCAGCCCTCTCAGCCGAGGAGTCGCCAAATAGATGCGCGCGCCTCTGGTCAGGCGCTCAAAGAAAGGTCTGTTTTCCCTAATTTTGGCAATAGGAGGAAGGCTCACGAGCGAGACAAGTGCGGCTGACGCAACAAACCCAAACAAAGTGCCGCCGAACAGCCAATGATAACTCATGAAGGTCAGGAGAAGGCCTGCAAGGGCTGGGCTTATCAGGTTTTCAAGATCATAAGCCAATCGCGACAGCGACAAGGCTTTGGTATAATCCTTCTCATCCTTCAGAATGTCAGGAATAATAGCCTGAAATGCGGGTGTGAACGTGGCCGATGCAGCTTGTAGAACAAAAATCAGCGCGTAGATTTGCCAAACGGAATCGATAAACGGCAAGTACAAAGCCACTGTAGCCCGTACAAGATCAGCACCGATCAACACCGCTTTGCGCGGGAGTTTTTCAGAAACAGCATTTGCAACTGGCGCGAGACCTACATAGGCAATCATTTTGATTGCAAAAGCGGTTCCCAAGACGGCTCCTGCTTTATCGCCTGCAAGATCAAAAACAAGGAGGGCTAAGGCAACGGTCAAAAGGCCCGTTCCCAACAAGGCAATGACCTGTGCCGAAAACAAGCGCGCATAAATTGGATGTTTGAGAACTTCAATCATGTGGCAGATTTCACTTTCAAGCGCCTCCGACACTAAAGCGCGTCGCATCTATTGTGCCTCATAGCCTGCAGCCTTGAAGAAGTTCCGGCATTCGGTGACCGAGAAAAGGCATACTATCTCACCGAGCGCGGTGGTAATGGCGTCGAAGCTGCGAGCGGCGTGCTTTCGCAGCAGTGCCTTGAGCTTGGAAAACGCCATCTCGATGGGGTTGAGATCGGGACTGTAGGGTGGCAGGAAGAGAAGCCATGCGCCCTTTGCCCTGACCATTTGCTCGGCCCGCTCGCTTTTGTGGAAGCTGACATTGTCGAGAATGACGATATCGCCTTTTGACAATGTTGGAGCCAGTTGGGTTTCGATCCAGGTCTCGAAGATGCGGCCGTTCATCGGCGCATTGACGATCCATGGCGCGGTCAGTCCGTGACTGCGCAAGCCGGCGATGAAGGTCTGCGTTTTCCACGAGCCGAACGGCGCATAGGAATTGAAGCGCTGGCCTTTGGCTGACCATCCGGTGCGTTTGGTCAGCTTGGTGTTGGTCGATGTTTCATCGATAAAGACCAGTCTTGCCAATGCCTTGTTGAAGAAGCACCGGCGCCGCTTGATCCAGAGATCACGCGCTTGTGCGATCTCTGGCCGCAACTGTTCGCTTGCCTTGAGGCTTTTTTTTATGGCTCAGCCCAAGCCTATTGAGAAACCGGCCGACGGTTGAGCGGTGCACGTCAACGCCACGCCCGGCGAGTTCGATACAAAGCTCGTCGAGTGTCACTTTGCCATTCGCAGCGACACGGGCTTCAATCCATTCGCAATGCGGCGTCAGCTTGCCGCCCGGCGGATGGCCCTGCCTCGCGGGCGCAAGCGAGCCGGTGGCACGATGCAGGAGCATCATGTTGTTGACGAACCTCGAAGACACCCGGAAATGCCGAGCAGCCTCCCGATGGCTGTTGCCTTCTTCTACAAACCCGACGACACGCGCACGCAACTCGACCGGATGCGACTTGCCCATGGCGGTGCTCCTTCCATACGCAAAATGAATCACAGTTCAATCAGTCTGGGAATCCTGAATCTCAAAAGCTGCGACGCGCTTTAATCATCGGAGGCGCTGTTTTGCAGATTTTTATTTGTACACAATGATGTCGCTGTATGCGCCACGAACTGACAATGTAAACTTAACATCCTGCTTGTCGCGATTACGCCAGAACCAGCCGTGATTGCCTGAAAAGGCTGCTTTCAAGATGCCATCCTGGCTCGGAACACCGCGCCCCTTTTCATAGCTGATATTCTTGCCGGAACCGTCGCCGTGCAAGTCGAAGTTCAACACGCCGCCTTCCGCGACCCAGAGAAACCCGGCTTCAGCGCCTTCTTCCATGACAAGTTTGATTTCAATGCTTTCGCCAGGCACCAGCGTATATGTTTGTTCATCAGTCCAGACGTCTCCGCCAGACTGTGCATGGGCCGAACTGACGATAAGACCAAGCAAGCCATCCAGAAGGCCGCTGGATTGATCCTCGGTTTCCATCATTTGCATTTCCAGCTGACGGTCTGCTTCCGCTTCCGCGTGCAATTGCTGCTTGATCTCGCCCATTTCAGTGAGATTGAGCACTTTGCCAACACCAGTCGGGTCAATCGCATATTCGGAAGGTAGAACGATTGTCACGAGGATGACTGCTGCCGCAATGATTGCGACGATGGTGGACTTGATCAACTGGCGCGTTGACGGCAGCTCGGCACGGGTAGGTATGTCAGAATTGTACATAGGGTTTTCCTTAGGAATTGAGTGTCGTGAAATAGCCAGTGATGTGCATGCCGACCAGAACAAATCCGGCGGTCATCATCACGACGTTGGCTGTGTAAGCGTGACGCCAGAAACTTCCTGAGCGTCGCCAATAACTCATCGCTATCAAGATGGCTGTAAGCGCGAGCAGTTGCCCCATTTCGACACCGATATTGAACGCAATCAGGTTGGTGAGCAGACCATCAGCCGCGATCTCATACTCCTGCACCTTGGTGGCCAGACCAAAACCATGGAACAGACCGAAGATGAGGGTTGCAGCCTTGGTATTCGGCTGAAAGCCAAACCACCGCTGATACGCGCCCATATTATCGAGTGCCTTGTAAACAACCGACAGACCTATGATCGCATCAATGATGTATGAGCTCATCGTGATGTTGTAGTAAACACCGACAATCATTGTGGTCGAGTGTCCGATTGCAAACAAAGTCACATAGATTCCTATGTGCTTCATTTTGTAGAGGAAGAATATCACGCCTGCGAGAAACAACAGGTGGTCATATCCCGTCATCATATGTTTGGCCCCCAGATACATAAAGGGGATTAACTTGACGCCATAGATTTCCTGAATATAGCCTTTGTCACCTTCTGTGACAGCGTGGGCCCACGCGATTTGCTCCATGAATGGCAGAAAAGCCAGCGTAAGCAGAATGATTAGAGGAAGCCGCCACAACGCAAATTGCATTCGCGGCAAGCCCTCAGTAAGAGAGTTGTGCATGTTAATTCCTGTTTCTTTGTTCGATACTTTTGGCTGCAAGAGCAGCTGATATCAGATCAAGGAAACGGGTCTTGGCGGACGATCCAATCTGGAGAAATCGCCTAGTTCATTGGATGTTGGTACATCAATGAAGCGGATTCGTCTCATGTCGCGGCTTATCGAATATAAATCAGCCAGGAGATGGGGTGTTTCGTGAGAGTGGTCGGCAGGATTATGTCCATGGGTGTGGTTTACCTGCTGTTCCTCAAGTTCGCCGTCTTCATGGTTGTGACCATGATCATCGATTTTGGGCGCTAACTCGGCATGCCTAACTTGCTTTGCCATATCCAGGCTAACCGGCAGGTGTGAGACGGAAGCGGACACAGCGGATATCAGCATTCCAAGCGCCAGCGTGAACGCAAGGAAAAATCTAAATGCTTTGCTGAGGGCAAGATTCATCATCATTGACGAATGACATACAATATCTTGAGGAAGCATTGAAGTCGCTTTTTTCTGCCTTGCGAATCTAGGTGTTCAGTCCCGGCATCTGGTGGATCGGGTCCAAGATGAATCGATCCGGCTCTAATGTCCAGATTTTGCAGATGTATTCGTAGGGTGTGAGACCACTGAGCGTTTTTAGCCGACGGGCAAAGTTATAGGCCGCCAAGAAGTCGGCGAGATGGGTGCGCAACTGATCGTGGCTGTCGTAATGGAAACGCTTGACGGTTGCGTCCTTGATCGTGCGGTTCATGCGTTCAACCTGACCGTTGGTCCACGGGTGGTTCGGCTTGGTCAGCCGGTGCTCGATCCCATTCGCCTCACAAATCATGTCGAAGCGCATTGGCCGAGAATAGATGGTGTTCCGGTTCCGGGGCTGTTCTGCGAACTGGATGCCATTGTCCGTGAGAATGGTGTGAACTTGGTAGGGCACGGCCTCAAGCATGTGTTGCAGAAACTCCCAGGCGGTGCGTCTGTCCGCCTTTTCAACGAGTTGGGTTACGGCGAACTTACTCGTGCGGTCGATGCCCACGAAGAGATAGAGCTTTCCCTCCGCCGTTTGTACTTCAGCAATATCAATGTGGAAGAAGCCGATGGGGTAGCGCTTGAACTTCTGGCGCTTCGGCTTGTCCCCCTCGATTTCAGGCAGGCGAGAGATGCCATGCCGCTGCAGGCAGCGATGCAGCGCCGATCGCGTCAGATGCGGGATCGACGACTGCAGGGCGTAAAAACAATCGTCCAGCGGTAACAGCGTGTGGCGACGGAACGCCACGATTGCCGCTTCTTCGGCTTCGGTCAAGACCGTTGAGCGAGGTTCTTTCGGGCCAGTCTTCATATCCTCAACCGTCGTTCGCTTCCGCCATTTCGCGACGGTCTTGGGGTTAATCCCCAGCTCCCGGCTCAGCTGAGCGAGCGAAGTTTGCGATCGCTGTATTGCAGCTCTGACGGCGTGCGTGGTCGTGGCGCTCCCGTGACGAACTTGTCCCATAATGCTTCCTTCCATTCCTTCGAAAGGATCGCACCATCAAACCATGGGATCAAACACCTAGTTTCTTAGCTGAAGGGATGAAGGTGTAGATATGCCGTTACTCGCGAGACATTTCCTTTAACCTCCCATCATTGGGAAGACGGAGATGTTAATGACCAAGGATCAACGCGAGATACAGCGCAAATTGCGGATACTTCGATACGCTGAAGAGATTGGCCATGTTGCGAAGACTTGTCGGTATTTTGGGATTGGCCGCGCCAGTTTCTACCGTTGGCGCAAGGCCTACGCAGAGCGCGGAGAAGCTGGCCTGATCAATGCACCGCCCGTCCCCAAATGGCACGCCAACAGAACGCCGCCTGAGCGCGAAGAAAAGGTGCTTTATCTTCGTCGCAAATACCACCTCGGCCCAATGCGGATCGTTTGGTATTTGGCACGTTATCAGGTTCTTCCTCACTTTGTGTGGAGCGGTGGTAACATTCGTGCCCTCAGCAATTCGGGGCCTGCCCTGCCGTACATTGCGCGCTTGAGGGTCTTGAGCCGGTTGATCTGGCCTTCGGCCTGTCCGTTACTGCCAGGGCAGATCAATGGCGTTGTTGACGGCATCGATGTCTCTGCGCATGACACGTGCGAACCGCATGATCGGAATGAGCTCAGTCTCGATCGCATCGTCAATCCACGCATCCAGTGGTGCGGAACTCTTACCACGAAGAATACCGTTGAAACGCATCGCCAGGCGTCGCATCTCGGCGAAAGCGTCAGATCCCTGCTTCAGGGCATCGACCTTCCTTGCCTGCCGGTCTGTCAGCAGGCCTCGCGGCTTGATGCACAGCGCTGCGGCGATCACTGGCGAGATCGCATGGCCGGTTTCCGGGTCTACAACCGGCTCCAAATTCAATGCAGTTGCTGGTACAATATCGGCCTGCTCCATTTCGGCCCGCCGACACGCTCCCAGCAGGCGCTCCAGATTGGCGCAGCTTCCGGTGTAGCCGCGCTGCCTGACGTCATGAAACAAGTGTCGTCCGCAGCGGTTCCCATCCTTCCAGCATTGAGCAAGGAACGTCTCGAAATACCATGGTGATGTGGGGTTCAATGCTGCTCGCCGCCTGTCAGGGGGAGCCTTGAACTTGAGCCAATTCGCTATGCTGCGACGTCCATACCCGGTCCGTCGGGCGATCTCGCTGTAGGACAGACCATCTTCGCGTAAGGCGTGTAGCTTCTCGAGTATTTCCTGGCGGGATTGCCTATGCGCGAGACGAGCACGCCGACGGTGTGCCGCAGCGTCAACGATTGCGTCCTCCGACAGGATGGCCCTGCCGGTGGCACGTCCTGAAAGGCTCATCTGTTCTTCGATGGCCGAACGAAGGTTCTGAATCAGGTGAAACCGATCGGCGACCTGCTGGGCCTGCGGTGCGCCTTCACGGACAGCCTGCGCATACAGGCCACAGCGGTCCCGGCTGACGACCTCGACGGAAGGATGGCTCCGAAGCCACTTGGCCGCACTCTCGACGCTGCGGTCGTCCAGTATATCGATAACCGAGCGGCGCTCGAGATCTACCATGATGGTTCCATAGCTCGTCGCCCGCCGCCAACTCCAGTCATCGATGCCGACCACCCGGATCTGGGTGCTGCTGCGGTGAGCGATCGTGGCATCCCGCTTCAACTGCCGCAGGATGGTGTCGTCGCTGACGGGCATGCCGAGCCGCTGCATCAAGCGCTCGCCAGGTCGACCGCCCGTACTGTAACCAAGCAAGCCGACAATTTCCGCGACCCTTGTCGTCCGGCGCGCATACTGGGAAGCGATCATCGGAAGGCGGTCGGTGAACGTTTGTCGCTCACATTTCTGATGAGCGCAACGCCAACGGCTCAGCAGAAGCTTAACCGTTACGGGCTTTCCCTGGACCGGGAGATCCTGAAGGCTGCGGATGGACCAGCCGTGCCGACTTCGGCTTCGCCGCCCGCAATCGGGGCAAACGCCGATCGCGGGTCCGGCGGCTGAAACAACCCATCTGTCATCATCAGTGAGCGCGACACCCAATATTTTGACCCCTGGGCCGGGCGACCATTTCGATTTCGTTCTCATGCCCACCCATAGCGAAGCCATCGCTGACAGCGAATGAACCACACAAAGTGAGGAAGAACCTCATATCAAGCACCGAACTCAAAAGCCCTTCACTCTGGCGCAACCGCAATCCGAGCACCATGCCCAGCATCAGCGTCGTTTCGATCGCCAGATCCGAATAGAGAGGCTGGCCTCCACGCGTCTTGCGCCGTGGGGCGGCCCAGCCTGCCAGCGCTTCCGGTGTTATCCAAAGTGTCAAACTGCCACGGCGGCGAAGGCCCGCCTCATATTCCGCCCAGTTAGTCACTTTGAACTTCATCTTGCCGATGTGATGGCGGCGGGCGGCGTTATGTTTGTGCGGCATGCTGGATCAATCAAGCTATTTTCGATCCCGGTCGCATAGATGCAAAACGTTGAAATTTGATCCCTGCACCAATGCCATTCATGTGCAAAAAGTGGCCGACTTTTGCGCACGCATCGCGGACTTCATCGAGGCCAGCGGTCCAAAGCCGCGCTGAAAGCGCCGAACATATGACCACACCATTTCCGCGTGATCAAATGTCTGAAAAAGCCCTTGCAAAGCCGGTCGTTCCATATTCGACAGACGCTACCGGGCTGCCTTCTCTGTTCTTAGTCTTGATTACCCTTGCACTGTTCAGTCGACTTGATCATATCTGAAATCTGCGATGCGCAAGGCATTTAAAGGAGGAACACATGATCAGATATTTTGTCGCCGTTGTAGTTGCACTACTGGTACTCGACGGAACGGGAGTGGCCGATGAGCTGAAGGTCGGGATAACGTCGGAGATGCAGAGCGTCACGGTGGAGACAACGGACGGGCCGATTGAAATACGCCGGATCCAAGATCAGAAACACGAGATCACTGGCGAATACGCTAAGACTTCGCGGGCGTGCCCACCATTCTGTATCCAGCCGATTGTACCGGCGGAAGGCGTGACCACGATCGGAGAAGTTGAACTGATCGAAATGCTCAAGGACCCGGACGCGCTCGTCGTCGATAGCCGTACGGTCGACTGGTTTCAGGGAGGCTCAATTCCAGGCGCAATCAGTCTTCCATATACGCAGGTCGGCGACCGGTTGACCCTACTCGGCTGCGAACCGGATTTCGACGGCTGGGACTGCGCCAAGGCCAAGCGCGTAGCCTTATTCTGCAACGGTCTGTGGTGCGGCCAATCGCCGACCGCCATTCGCGCGATGATCGCCGCAGGCTATCCGGCGGAGCGCATCTTCTACTATCGCGGCGGTATGCAGAGCTGGCGCGTTCTAGGCCTTACTGTAACTGCTGGGCGCGACTAGGACTGGGCATGAAGCAAAGGTGGCGGCATGGCGCTTCACTCTTTGATGGGCCACTTCACTGCCATGTATGATGGCGGCTGCCTGAGAGTAGGAATGATAAAAACGTTTCTGAAGTTCTCAAGGATGTTGGTGCCCGTCGTGACGCGATTAGCCTCTATGATTGGCTAATTCTTGTCGAGACTGATGCCAGATTGGGCAAGCCCGACGTCATGGCCGGGCGCATCGCTCTCATGTTTGGCGAAGGCATTCCACCGCGATTCATCGCAGCCGTCACTTGCAGAGAGGCGGCGGCGAGCGAGTTGCGTGCACGTGAGTTTGTCGCTGACCTCACCGCCGGCAATATCACTACCGATTTGAGCGCGGCGTTGACATTCGGGGCGGTCGCTTTACAAAATTTCATTGGATGAGGAAACGAAATGGAAAAAATTCTCTTTGCCACTGATTTGAGCGTGAGGTCAGACAGGGCGCTTGATCGTGCTTTGCTGCTTGCGGCTGATCGCAGAGCCATTCTGCACATATTACATGTTGTCGAAAAGGATCCGCACCTGCCGAACACTTACGTTCAGCGTGATATTGCAAAAGCAATTGAACGGCTGGAAAGTGAAATGGAGGATTTGTTTGGCTCTGGTTGGGTGACTCCGATTCATCAGGTAGTGGAGGGTGAACCGGTAGCCAAGATCGTGGATATCGCTGATCAGTTGGATGCCGATTTGATTGTTATGGGCCTAAGCAGGGACTTCTCAACGGAGACGCTTTTCTTGGGTACGACTGCTGACAAAGTTATCGCAAAATCAAGGCGACCTGTGTTGATTGTAAAGGCACGACCAAAGCGAGGTTATGAAAAAATACTTGTCGCATTGGACCAGTCCTTACCATCACGGTCTTCTCTTGAGACTGCACTTAAGGTTTCTCCGAGGGCATCGTTTACAATTGTCCACGGGGCTGAGGCCAAAAAGCATGAAGACGTTGATCTGGTGCGTTTGAGAGATCAAATGAACGGAATTGCTCGTGCCTGTATGGATAAAGCGCTAGAGAAAAGTTCGGGCCATGATCGGAGTCTGACCATCTATGTTGAGCGAGAAAAAGCAAGTGATTTGGTGGCGAGTTACGTTGATAGCATGAAGCCGGACTTGGTAGCATTTGGGCGCAGCAACAAAAGCGGATTGAAAGCATTCGTTCTCGGCAGTACAGCGCGGCTATTGATTGAACGCCTGCAATGTGACTTGCTTGTAGCGTCGGCTGGCAAATAGTCAAATCTGGTGCCCAAGTTCTGAATGGAAATTACTCACCCTCAGGATAACGCCCGGCGTTTTTTTGGGTTTCAAGTCAAGGTAGCCGGCATTGGTGCAGGGATCAAATTTCAACGTTTTGCATCTATGCGACCGGGATCGAAAATAGCTTGATTGATCCAGCATGCCGCACAAACATAACGCCGC
>Ga0163215_101280_pt1 | contig 16918 bp, 20 predicted proteins | sample SynspAceP_FD_185934 | JGI IMG/M metagenome (GOLD analysis project Ga0163215, IMG submission 185934) | Saline lake microbial communities from Ace Lake in Antarctica - Synechococcus sp. Ace-P (Hybrid Assembly) | ecosystem: Environmental > Aquatic > Non-marine Saline and Alkaline > Saline | place... | reverse complement strand
CTGCACGCTTCCCTGCTTACAAGGATCTCTCGGGCTTCGATTTTGCCGCCAGCGAGATCAATGAGGCCACCATGCGCCAGTTGCACAAATGCGAGTTCATGGATGCGGCTCCGAGCATCGTGCTGATCCACTGCCCCCCTCTCGGGATCATCCCTTGGATGACCCTGCCGGGCAACGGGACAGGGTATTGCGAAGCAATGTCCCAAGAGGGGGCGGTCCTGGCACAGGCAAAACGCATGCCGCCGTCGTGCTGGAAGCACGCCTCCGGCGTGACCCTCGGGGTTCAGGCTGTGGAACATTACCGTCGAAAGGTGCGCTTCTTCTCGACCATTGAGTTGGTCAATGCGCTTGAAGTGGAAAAAGCAAAAGGCAAAGCGGGACATCTCGCTGAAAGCCTGACCAAGCTTGATCTCGTGATCCTTCCCTCTCATCGCTGCAAGCAGCGACTGCCGGGCAGTGGACGAGCTCGGATACCCACTGCGCGGCAGTTGATTGCAAAGCAATCAATGAGAGCGGGCCGTTCTGCGCGTCGGGCTGTTGATCACTGTGCCCTGACCCGCTTCTGATCGTGCCATGCCGATGAATGCAGCGGCAGCGTCACGCACCCTGTAGCCATCCAGACGTTCAGAGTTGCGATCCGCGATCATGAGGCACAGCGCCGTCCGCTCCTCCCCCAACTCTCTGCACTGTCGCTCCCAGACGCTGGAGTTTACCCCGAGCTGATAAGCCCGCTCCTTCGCCGCCTTCTGGATCGTTTGCGGACTGAGCGCGCCACGGCTGTCCAGCGCGTTCCAATAAAACTCGATGATCTCTCGCAGCGACTCGCTCGCCAGAAGCGCTACCTGAGCAGGCGTTGTGCGGACCGGCTGAACGTCATGCTGTTTCTCAGCCCTACAAGTTTTGTTAATATTTTCTTTACTTGTATTAAGTGCGTGTGAATTGTCGCACTGGTGGGACATTTCACCTCTACTATTTTGCGCTGAAAAATCTTCCCAAACGGCTTCTAAGGCCTCGGCCACTTGCTTCAAACGGGCGAAATTTTGGATCGTGGAGGGGCGGCGGTTCGGCAAAATTTCTTCTGCAGCTTCTATCGCGACGTCGGAGCGCAGCCGGCGAATGTCACCGAACAACCTTTTAATCTGGGAACGCAGATTTTCCTCCTCCGCCTCCCCATAAGCAGCTTTCCGGGCTGCATCCTGAATCTCGCCAGCGCGTGCGATCAACGGAGCGAGATTGATCCCGAACTCATGCCCAATCTTCCCAACTCGCCGCGATCCGCCACGACGGCTATGGTCTGAGGCTATCTTAGTGAGAAACCCATTCTCAACAAGCCATGCTTCAATACGCGCGACCTGCCGCCGATCTAGCCCCGCTCGCCCAGCGATCTTCGTTACCGATGTCCAAAAGCTGCTGATCCTACCAGCGACAAAATCCTCTTCTATTGTGTTTGAAATTGCGACTTTCAGATAGGCAATTGCGCCCTTGCTCAGGCCAAGCTGACGACGTGCAGCCTCAATCAATCCAAAGAACTGCCAGCGGTTCATGCCGTCAGGCAAGCCGTTGTGGGTAAGGTGCCGTGTCATTGGTTCACCTCGCCACTGGACGAGAGGTCTCTCGGGATGTTATGCAGTTCGAGAGAGCTGGAAGCTTTTGCAAGTGATTTGATCCCCGTCTCGGTTGCCGCCGAACGGGGATTTTTCTTTTCGTGGTGTCGCCAGAATCCTCCGCCCACCGGATCGGACTGTACGGGTTTTGTACCGGTGTTCTTTGCATGTTCCCGTACAGAAGCAGTAAAATCCTGCATCATGGTGCAAAGCTCATCGCGGCAAATATCGCAATATCCTGTATTTACTGGCAGTTTTGGTGACCCCGATTGGATTCGAACCAATAACCTGCCCCTTAGGAGGGGGCTGCTCTATCCAGTTGAGCCACGGGACCACGGCTCAGGCTTATCCTAAACTAAAATCCAGTTCTAGGGGCGAGTGCTATTGTTCTCATGCATCCCGATTGCCTTTAGATCGCTGATTGCCTGTCCAGCGTTCACCCACTACGCTATCTGAAATTCAATTGCCTAAGCAGGATGCCCGCCTTGTCACAGTCCCCCAAACGTCCCCTTACCCTGCGTGATGTATCGGAGGCTTGCGGCGTCTCGGAAATGACGGTCAGTCGCGTGTTGCGCAAAAGCGGCGATGTCTCCGCCACCACGCGCGAGCGTGTTCTGGCGGCAGCGAAAGAGCTGGGTTATGTACCCAACCAGATCGCGGGATCACTGGCGTCGCAGCGGGTCAATCTGGTGGCGGTAATTATTCCATCTCTGGGCAATATGGTCTTTCCCGAGGTGCTGAACGGCATAAATGAAGCCTTTGACGACACGCCTTTGCAGCCCGTCGTCGGTGTGACAGATTACCGTCCCGAGAAGGAAGAGCAGGTGCTCTACGAGATGCTGTCCTGGCGGCCTTCGGGTGTGATCATTGCCGGGCTGGAACATTCTGAAGCCACCCGTGCGATGCTGATGAACGCGAGCATTCCCGTGGTCGAGATTATGGACGTGGACGGCAATCCGGTGGACGCGATGGTAGGAATTTCGCACCGTCAGGCGGGGCGCGACATGGCAAAGGCAATCCTGCGCGAAGGCTATGAGCGGATCGGCTTTCTGGGCACCAAGATGCCGCTGGACCACCGCGCGCGCAAACGGTTCGAAGGCTTCACCGAGGCGCTGGCCAAAGAGGGGATCGAGATCGAGGATCGCGCATTTTACTCAGGCGGCTCTGCCTTGCTGAAAGGCCGCGAGATGACGGCAGAGATGCTTGCACGCTCTCCCGATCTGGATTTTCTGTATTATTCCAATGATATGATCGGTGCAGGCGGGTTGCTGCATCTGCTGGACAAAGGCATCGACGTGCCAGGCCAGATCGGTCTAGCGGGGTTCAACGGGGTTGAGTTGTTGGCCGGCCTGCCACGTCAATTGGCCACCACAGATGCCTGCCGCCGCGAGATTGGTGTGGCCGCCGCCAAGATCATCATCAACGCTTCCAGCGCCACGCCTGATCCCGACATGCCGAAAACAGTGATTATGAAACCGACTCTGTCGCTGGGTGATACACTGCGCCGCCGCAAGCACGGATGACCCTGCCGCGCCTGACCAATAGGGCAGCACGGCGCATTTTTCTGGACCGTCATGCGCTGCTGGACACGCCCAGAGGGATGGCGGACGGTGCATCCCTGCTGGGATTAATCAAACAGCTGGGGTTTGTGCAACTCGACAGCATCAACACAGTCGCCCGCGCACATGATCTGATCCTGTTTGCCCGCAAACCGCGCTATCGCCCTGAAGATCTCAAGCATCTCTACGAGCGGGAACAGGGGCTGTTCGAGCATTGGACCCATGACGCCGCCGTCATCCCGCTGGAGTATTATCCGAACTGGCAGATGCGCCGGACGCGCGATGCGGCCAAGCTGCGCAAGCAATGGCGCAACTGGCGGCGGGACGGGTTTGAAGAGCAACTGCAAGGCGTGCTGGACCATATCCGCGATCATGGTGCCAGTGGATCGTCAGATGTGGGCAAGGACGAGACGCGCGGATCTGGCGGCTGGTGGGATTGGCATCCCTCCAAGACGGCCTTGGAATATCTTTGGCGCAGCGGCGCTTTGCATGTCGTCGCCCGCGAGGGATTCCAGAAACGCTATGACCTGACAGAGCGGGCGCTGGATGCGGCGATCTGGGCCACCAACGCTGCCCCCACAGATGCGCAAACAATCGAGTGGTGTTGTGCCGGCGCACTGGACCGGCTGGGCTTTGCCACCTCCGGCGAGATTGCGGCATTCTGGGCGCATGTGACTTCGTCCGAGGCAAAAGCGTGGTGCGCACATGCTCTAACACAGGGAAAAATCGAGGAAATCGAGATTACAGGCTATGATGGCTCGGTCAAAACCGCCTTTGCGCGGGCCGGTCTGGCCGATGATTGTGCAACAGATATGCCCGCCCCGAAGCGTCTGCGCGCGCTCAGCCCGTTTGACCCCGCACTGCGCGACCGCAAACGCGCGAAATTCCTGTTCGGGTTCGACTACCGGATCGAGGTTTTTGTACCCGAGGCGAAACGCATCTATGGCTATTACGTGTTTCCGTTGTTGCAAGGCGAACGGCTGGTGGGCCGCATCGACATGAAGGCATTTCGCGCCGAAGACGTGCTGCGGATCAAGGCAGTCTGGCCGGAAAACGGTGTGCAATGGGGCAAGGGCCGCCAGACATCGCTGGAGGCGGAGCTGAACCGGATCAAGCGGCTGGCCGGTGTGAGCAAGATCGCGTTCGAGGACGGCTGGCTGAAGCCGTCACTGGATCACCAGTTCTGACAGTTCCGCAGCCGCAGCCTGAAGCCTGAAGCTGGGCAAATGCACCCTGAGCGCCTCAAGATCAATCCGCTGCGTAGACGCATGGATAGACAAAGTAGACATCAGCCGGTGGAGGGTCGGTTTAGGCAGGCCCGAAATTTGGTTTACGGCGGCGGGCGTGATATGCACCCCCGACGCTGGCAAGTCTGTACACAAGCAACAAGACAGCGCCCGGGTTGTTCCACCACAGACATCTGACGCAAACAAGACGATGCAGGCGTTCAGATATTCTGGAGCAACTGGCATTCCACATGATCAACGCTGCTAAAGGGGCATAAAATCTTTACGCTGGTGCCAAACAAATCACGCACGCTCATTGCTTGCCTTTGCGCCCTTGCTCTGGTCTGTCTGACACGCAGAAAGGAGCCCGAAATGCAGAAGTTTTACCCGCGTCACCATGACGGATGACGCAATTACTCCATCTGGTTTCGCGGCATGCGCGAGTTTGTCTGATGATCGGGCTGGGCGCAGGCATCTTGCTCCCTACGCTGGCCATACGGCTTGCCCCTTGGCTGCCGCAGATGGTAGCCGCTTTGCTGACGATTACAGCTTTGCGGATCGGGCATACAGCCGTGCGGGGCGCACTGCGCGATTTACGCTGGGGCCTTGGCGCTGTGACTGTGCTGCAATTAGGCGTGCCGCTTGCCTGCCTTGGCGCGTTGTATCTGGCGGGGCTGGCCCAGACACCCGCTGCACTGGCACTGGTGTTGGCCACGGCGGCGCCTGCAATTTCAGGCAGCACCAATCTGGCGCTGCTGCTCGGGCTCGATGCAGGGCGCATGATGCAGATTATGGTGCTGGGCACTGCCACTTTTCCGCTGACCGTGCTGCCCATCTTGCTGCTTTCCCCGCAGATCGGCGCATCACGCGATATTCTGGCCTCTGCCGCGCTGGTGCTATTGGTGATTGTTTGCGCCACAGTCGCAGGGTTTGCCCTGCGCGCACTGCTGTTTCCTGCGTCGACCGCACGACAAATAAAAACTCTCGACGGTGCATCGGTTCTGGCCTTCGCGGTCATCGTAATCGGCCTTATGGCTCCGCTGAACACAGCCTTGCGTACATCACCCACGCAAGTGGCCCTCTGGGCAGTGCTGGCCTTTACCATCAGTTATGTCTTGCAAGCAGCCACACTGTTGATCCTGAGGCGCAGCGCATTACGCCTCGTTGCAGGGCCGCTGGCAATCGCGGCAGGCAACCGCAATATCGCGCTCTTTCTGGTCGCTCTCCCGCCCGAAACACTCGCCCCCATTCTGGTCTTTATCGGCTGCTGGCAGTTGCCCATGTACCTCACACCCGTCCTGCTGCCACTACTCTACCGAAAGGCGCTTGCTGATGGCTGACTATCCCCGCATCCGCCGCGTCGGCCTGTCTGGTCTGTTGGTCCAGTTTGCTGACGAAATGAGCGAGCCTGCAAACCGCGCTGCCATTGCCCTGCGCGCCGCAATCGAAACGCAGTACTGGCCAGAGGTGCGCGAAACGTCTACCTCGCTGGTCTCTACCTTTGTCAGTGCCGATCTGGTGGCTACAGCACCCGAAGGCCTGAGCGAAAAACTGCAAGAACTGATCGGGACAACAGACTGGTACAGCGCGCCGCTGCCCTCTGGCCGGACGCTGTGGGAAATCCCCACGCTCTTTGGCACCGACGCTGCACCGCAGCTGGAGGAAGCCGCACAGGCCGCAGGCATATCACCGCAAACCGCTATCGCGGAGCTGTCATCAGCCCGCGTGCGTGTGCTCACCATCGGTTTTGCCCCGGGCCAACCCTACACGGGCGAATTGCCACCGCATTGGAACATTCCCCGACAGCAGGCGCTGACCAAATCGGTGCCCGCCGGCGCATTGGTGGTGGCGATCCGACAGCTGATCATCTTCACAAACGCCTCGCCCACCGGCTGGCGCCATGTTGGGCAGACGGCCTTCCGCACTTTCCGACCCGACAGTGACACGCCCATCGCCCTCAGACCCGGGGACGAGGTGTGCTTCCCTTCCGTCACCACCGCCGAATACACCCGCATTAAGGCAGGCGACACCAGCGGAAATGGCGGCGCACAGACGTCGGTGCTGCCATGATCCGGGCTTTGGAAACCCTCACCTGCGGCCCTGCCGTCACTGTTCAGGATATGGGGCGCAGCGGCTTTCTGGCCCAAGGCCTGACACGCGGTGGGGCGGCAGATGTGCTTGCCCTGCACGAAGGAGCCGCCTTGCTGGGCCAGTCCCCGCGACTGGCAGCATTGGAAATGGGCGGCATGGGCGGCAGCTTTCGTGCCTCAACAGATATGCGCATCGCATTAACAGGTGCGCCAATGATTACGACGCTGGACGATGTGCCACTGGCATGGAACGCCAGCCATCTCTTGCCTGCGGGGGCCATCCTGAAAATCGGGGGCGCGCGCAGTGGGACCTATGGCTATCTGCATCTGGGCGGCGGGGTAGAGACGCCACTGATGATGGGCGCAAGGTCCGCACATCTGAGCGCGGGACTGGGCGAGGCGCTGAGCGCCGGCAGCATCCTGCCCGCGGGTGTAGACAAGGGCGTCAGCCTTGGCATGACCCTGCCGGTAGAGAACCGCTTTGACGGTGGCCGCATCCGGATCACAACCTCCATGCAAACTGATCGCTTTGACACGCAAACACAGGCGCGGTTTGCCAGTACTACCTTTCGCCGCGATGCCCGTGGCAACCGCATGGGTGTCCGCATGGACCACGACAGCGCACCGTTTCTGGCCGCTGACCAGTTGACCATCCTGTCGGATGTGATTGTTACAGGTGATATCCAGATCGCCGGCGATGGCGCGCCCTTTGTGTTGATGTGCGAATGCCAGACCACGGGCGGCTATCCCCGCATTGGAACTGTGATCCCCTCCGATCTGGCGCGGGTAGCGCAGACGCCTGCGGGGGCCGCACTCAGATTCGAATTCATTGATCTGGACGCGGCCCGCAGCATTGAAAACCGCGCTGTGGCAAGCCGCGCGGCCCTCGGCGCTACTGTGACGCCCCTGCTACGTGACCCGCATAGCATCCGCGATCTTTTGTCCTATCAGTTGATCAGCGGCGCAGTATCTGCCAAATCCAACCCCTTCTTTCCAAAGGAATAATCATGCGCGTAGACCTGAATGCCGATATGGGTGAAGGCTTTGGCCCTTGGAAAATGGGCGATGATGCCGCCCTGCTGCGCACGGTCACTTCCGCCAATATCGCCTGTGGTGGGCATGCGGGCGATGCCGATGTGATGGCCGCGACCATTACGCTGGCGCACCGCAATGGCGTGGGCATTGGCGCGCATCCGGGGTTTATGGATCTGGCAGGCTTTGGCCGCAACCGCATGTCGGTGCCGCGTGGCACGGTGCAAAACCAGATCCGCTATCAGGTTGCGGCCGCCATCGGTATGGCGCGCAGCCTCGGCGCGCAGGTGCGGCATCTGAAGCTGCACGGCGCGCTGTCCAACATGGCCTCCGAAGACCCCGTTCTGGCGCGTGACCTCTATGAGGCGGCGCTGTCTGTCGATTCCGATCTGGTTGTGATGATCCTTGCCGCCACCGCCCACCAGCAAGCGGTGGAGGAATTAGGCTGTGCATGGGCAGGCGAGATTTTCGCGGACCGCGCCTATAATGACGATGCCACGCTGGTGGATCGCAGCATTGCGGGTGCCGTGATCCATGATCCCGAAGTTGCGGGCGCGCGCATGGTCGCGATGGTGCAGGCGGGGGCCATCATCACGGAATCGGGCAAGCACATCCCCGTTTCCATCGACACGATCTGCCTGCATGGCGACACTCCAACCGCTGTCCAGATTGCGCAGTCCGTGCGTGCGGCGCTGGAGGCGGCGGGCGTAACTGTTCAGACATTCGAAGGGCGGCGCTAAGCCGGAAATTTCTCCAGCTTGTTCAGGATTGGTCTTGTCCCGCTTACGTTCCGGTCTCTGAGCTCATTTATGCGGCCTTTCGTTCAAATGCCAAGGGGCTTTTACCACCCAGCGATGAGTGACGTCGGCGCGGATTGTAGAACCCATTGATATACCGGAATGTGGCCCCTTCTGCCTGACGGCGTGTGTCCCATTTGTTGCGCCAGATCAGCTCAGCCTTGATGGATTTGAAGAACGTTTCAACCATGGAATTGTCGTAGCAGTTATAGGATTTTTTCTTGAGCATCGTCGGTTTGCCCGTCCCCATCAGCCGCTTGAAACGCGCGGCGGTATCCCAACTGGATTGTGTCCGATGCCTTGACGAAGTCTCCATCGTCGGGAAATGCGAACCGAATATCATCCCGAACATAGTGGAATAACTGTTCAAGCTTGCCGCGAAGCGTTGTCTCAGCTTGTGTCAGACGTGCGGCGGTGTCTTTGACAAGCGGATGATCATGATCTGCAAATATATCCATCTTCAAAGTTTACAGTGCTGGAGGTCCTTGGGCGTTGACGCAAGTCAAATGACAACCAATGCATTCATGTAATAATCGGGCATTCATCAAACGGTCGGAAGGAGATGCACATGACGGAAAAATGTTCTGCAAATCGCGCCCTGAAAATTGCAGCGGGTGTGGTATTTGTTTTCGGACTGTTAACGGTTTTGTCCGGTGGCCGCGCACTTTTCGGCAGCGTTGAGGCCCGCACTGCCGTCGGGAATGCGGTGCCCTTCGTGCTATGGTTCAACTTTCTAGCCGGGTTCGCATATGTCGTTGCAGGGATCGGTCTGTTCTTGCGGCACTCTCCGGCGGTTTGGCTATCAATCGGTATTCTTGTCACCACGTTTCTTGTGATGTCGGCCTTCGGGCTCCACATTGCGCAGGGTGGCGCTTATGAGGTGCGCACGGTCGGTGCGATGATCCTACGAACAGGAGTTTGGGCAGTCATATCCTTTGTAGCTTGGAAGCACATCGGGCAAGCCAGCAAGGGCTGAAAAGGGGCAATGCTTAACCGGCCTACGCAGGGCGAGGCAATTGAAACACCGCCTCGAATCCGTCCGTCCGGCCCTGTGCCGGGGAATGCAGCTCCAACATTGCCTGCGCTCCATCGGCAATTGCTTGCACAATAGACAGGCCCAGCCCACTGCCGTCCGCTCCAGATTGCCCACGTTCAAAACGGGCGGTTAGGCCAGCCAAAGTTTCGGCTGCAAGCAGCGGGCCATCGTTGACCACCCTAAAAGTATCGCCCGATAGAGCAACCTGAACCGGCGTTCCATCCCTGCCGTGACGCAGCGCGTTCTCGATCAGGTTTCGCACGATGATCGCGAAGGCGTCGGGATCAAGGTCAGACAGCACAGGGTTCGTTGGAAGGGTGCGTTGAATGCGCGCTGGTCCCGCAGCCCTGTCAAAGTCCGCCAGCACCATTTCCAGCACAGGCCGCAAGTCTGACACAGTATCACGTCGCAAACGCCCCCCTTCCGCGCGCGCCAATTGCATCAGCTTCTCGGACAGGCGGGTTAGCCGCTTAAGAGCAACCTCGATCTCGGCTGCCCGCCCGGCTGCAATGGTATCGGAAGTTTCAGCCATCAGCCGTTGCGTCTGGGCAAGAGCTGCCGCCACCGGAGTGCGCAATTCATGTGCGGCGTTGGCAGTAAAACTGCGCTCAGCCTCAAGGGTGCGTCCAAGGCGGTCCAGAACATCATTGACGGCCTCTGCCACAGGCTTGATTTCATTAGGCAAAGTTCCGTCACCCACCGCAGACAGGTCGCGTGGGCCACGACTGGACAGCGCAGTGCTAAATTGCCGCACGGGACGCAGGCTAAGTCTGACAATCCAGAACACGCCAAACAAGCCGAATGGAATGACGATAATAAGCGGTAGAGCGAGTCCGACCAAGACTTCGCGCGCTACCTCGTCGCGATGACTAAGTGGTTCGGCAACGGCGATGGTGATCGTGCCTTGTAGGGCCGCGTCATAGTAAAGTCGGTGCGTGGCAGTCTGACGGAACCCCATGCCCTCGTATTCAGGAAAATCCGCGTCCTCAGCAGCGTGCGAGCGTATCAGGACACGCCCCTGATCATCACGGACGATGTAGGTAAAGAACTCCTCGTGCTCGCGCAGTGTGGCGATGCGCTGGCTGATCCCCTCTTCCTCACGGCTGATGATATCTAAGGCCACCAAGGGCAGGATGCGCTGTGCGGTTTCTTCGAGCGTTGAATCGAACACCTCGTTCATTTCGCTGCGCAGCAAGGTGGCCGTGGCCCATGCGGTGGCCAACCAAAGCACCGTAAGCCCAACTCCAAGCGCCAGCGCCAAACGACCTTGCAGGGAGCCGGGCACCCTCATGGCGCGCCCAGCCGATAGCCAAGGCCCCGCACTGTCTCGATCCGTTCGCGCCCCAGTTTTTTACGCAACTTGCTGACATGCACTTCAATCGTGTTGCTCTCGACCTCGGTATCGAAGGAATACAGCCGCTCTTCCAACTGCGCCTTTGACAAAAGCTGCCCCGGTCTTTGCACGAAGGCCTCGAACAACACCCATTCGCGAGCAGTCAACGCAACCGATTTGCCACTGCGAAACACAGACCGCGCAGCGAGATCAACCTCCAGATCGCCCAGAGTAACCAGTGGGTTCGGGTTGCCAGAATAACGCCGCGCCACCGCACCAACCCGCGCCGACAGTTCGGACAGATCGAAGGGTTTGACCATGTAATCATCGGCACCCGCGTTAAGCCCCTCGATCCGGTCGCTGATCTGATCCATTGCGGTCAGGATAATCACGGGCGTTACATCGCCCCGCTTTCGGAGCGCGCGTAAGAACGGCTGGCCGCGTCCGTCGGGCAGCATCAGGTCAAGAAGGATCAGGTCATAGGCGGCTACATCCAGATATTCGCCCGCGCCGTCCAGCCGCGTAGCCCAGTCGATGGAATGCCCGTCAGCGACAATCTGGTCTCGCACCGCAGCACCCAGCACCGTGTCATCTTCGATCAGCAGCACACGCATATCTGTTTTTCCCGTTCCGTTTGCGGTCCTTCTATCACCGACAAAGCTGACGCGCACCTGAAGCACAAAACCAGCCCGCTTCAGGTAGGCGTCAGGTCGCTGGGTGATAAAGCGTTATCAACATGAGCTTTAGGAGATGGAACAATGAAAAAGTATCTGATGGCAACGACCCTTTTGATTGGCCTCGGTGCGGCAGGGGCCGCCCTTGCCGATGACGATGATTGCCGGGTGCCGATGGCCGACTGGCAACCGCGTGAAGCGGTGCAGCAGATGGCCGAAGCGCAGGGCTGGACAGTGCGCCGTATCAAGACGGATGACGGCTGTTATGAAATCAAAGGCCGCGATGCGACTGGTCGTGAGATCGAGGTCAAGGTCGATCCTGCGACGCTGGCCATAGTCGAGTTTGAATATGAGGATGACGACGACGATGATGACTATGATGGTCGCGATAATGCTGCACCAGCCGGATCAGTGGAACCACCCTCGAATGGGTTGTTTACGACCGGCACAGCGCCCGTTGTTGAACAATGACCGAAGTTCGTGGGTCCGGCCCTCCCTATCGCTAATATTCGCGGTGACGCTGGCCTCGTTTGAAAACGTCTGACTCAGTTATGAATATTGCGAACCGTTCGTCCCATTGGTTTGCCAACTACCCCGTCGCCACCCCAAGCGCGGCGGACTTTTTTCTGCCCAAACCTGACGCCAAGCTGAAGTGATTTTCTGTTTCCCGTCAGGAACAGATCAGCCGAGCCCCGCATACCAAGCTCGAAACAACCAAATATGGAGATTTCCGATGAAAACACTTTTATCCGCCCTCGCGCTGACCACTGCCCTGACTGTTCCCGCGCTGGCAATTGCCAAACCCGTCACCCTGACCGCCAACATGAACCAATATGGCGGCGATGGCGCTTACCTTGCGCTTTATGTCACTGATGCAAATGGCACCTATATGGGCAGCCTTTGGATGGCGGGCGGCAAGTCGAAATACTACGAACATCTGATCGACTGGTATCGTGCGACAGCTGGCAACACGGCCGAGATCAACGGCATCACCGGGGCCAGTGTTGGCGCAGGGCGGCAGTTGAAGATCACGCTTGATCTGGCGGACGCACTGTTTGACGCAGGCTATGAATTACATATCGACGCCTCGGTAGAAGACATGCGCGACAGCCCGTCCGAAGTGGTCGTGCCGCTCACCACAACGGGTGCGGGTCAGCCGGTCACCGGACGCCGCTACATCCGCGATTTCACTTACGACATGTAAGCCGCATCAAAGGAGCTTTGCCATGCTGCGCGCCCTGCACAAATTTTCCGGTCTGATCGCGGCTCTGCTGATTGTCGTTATGACGCTCAGCGGCGCGGTGTTGAGCGTTCTTCCCGCACTGGAGGCTGTGCAGGCCCCCGCACAACCTGACCGGAGCTTAACCGTCGCCACATTGGCGGATCGCATCGCCATCGCTTACCCTGGTGTTGAACAGATCCGCCGCGCTCCATCTGGGCGGATAACCGCGTTTTACTTTGACGTAGGACAACCCGGTGCGGTGGTTATCGACCCCGCAACAGGTGTCGGCGTGGGGAACTATGAACCATCTGCCTTTCAACGCTGGGTGACCAACCTGCACCGTTCGCTGTTTCTGGGCGATGCAGGGCGGCTGACCGCAGCGGCGGGGGCGGCTTCGCTTCTGGTGCTATCGATCTCGGGCCTGATGCTGACAGCGCGGCGGACAGGGGGCTGGCGGCGTTTCTTCTCACGCCTGCGTGGTCCGCTGATGGGACGGCTACATGTCAAAGTTGCACGGGTGACAGTCGTCGGGCTTCTCCTGTCTTCAGCCACTGCGCTGTTCATGACCGCCAGCACTTTTGATTTGCTCCCACAGGGTAGCGCCCCCGCGTTTCCCTCCGAAGTCAGTGGCCAGACCGGTGCCACCCCGGGCACGATGGCTTTGCTGCGCGATACGCCGGTAGATACCTTGCGCGAATTGACCTTTCCCTATCCGAACGACCCCACCGATGTGTTCATGCTCAAGACAAATACTGGCGAGGGATATCTCGATCAGGGAACAGGGGCGATGTTGGTCTGGGCCGATGCAGGCACATGGCAACGCTTCGTTGAGACGATCTACATGCTGCACACCGGACAGGGCATGGCGTGGTTGGGGGTGATTCTGGGGCTGATGGCGCTTGGTGCGCCGTTCATGGCCGCAACGGGAGTGATACTCTGGGTGCAAGCCCGCCGTGCGCGGCCCCGGATCACAGGCAATGTCGCGGTAGGACAAGCCGACACAATCCTTCTGATCGGTAGCGAAGTGGGCAGCACATGGGGCTTTACCGCGACCCTGCATGATGCACTGACGCAGGCGGGACATAAGGTTCACGCGGCACCGATGTCGCAATTTGCACCGCACCGATATAGCTGCGCCAAGCGGGTGATCGTGCTGGCTGCCACTTATGGCGAGGGCGCAGCACCTGCCTCGGCCAAAGGATTCCTAGACCGGCTGGCGGCTTTGCCAATCGCCCCCGACATGCCGCTCGCCGTGCTGGGCTTCGGCGACACGAAGTTTCCCGAGTTTTGCGCCTATGCTGCCGATGTGACCCGCATAGCCGAGGAAAAAGGCTGGAAGCAGATGTTGCCGATGGCGACGGTTGACCGGCAGTCGCCGCAGGAATTCGCCCGTTGGGGACGTGATCTGGGCCGCGCACTTGGTCAGCAATTGGAGCTATCGCACAGTCCGGCGATCCCGCGCAGCCATGCCCTGACCCTGATCTCGCGCCGTGATTATGGTGCCGAGATGCAAACCCCCGCCGCCATTCTGCGCTTCGCCGTCCCGAAGGTTGGGTTTTGGGCACGACTGGCGGGGCGTAGCTTGGGGCGGTTCTCTTCAGGTGACCTGCTGGGCATTGTTCCCGAAGTCTCACACGTGCCGCGATTCTATTCTCTGGCATCGTGCCACAGCGATGGTTTTGTCGAGATTTGCGTCAGTCGTCATCCCGGTGGGCTTTGCTCCGGCCAGCTTATGGATTTGGCCGTTGGCGACAGCGTTCTAAGGCTCATCAGACACAACCCAGACTTCCGGCCCGCACGGAGGCGAAAACCGGTCATTTTGATAGGTGCGGGAACCGGTATCGGCCCGTTGGCAGGATTTGCACGCGCCAACCATTCGGGCCGTCCTATGCATCTTTATTTTGGTGCAAGGCATCCTGACAGCGACCTCTTCTATGAGTACGAAATGAAGGAGTGGCAGAAAACCGGACAACTTGCCTCGGTCACCAACGCCTTTTCGCGGACCAGCGCTCGCACTTATGTGCAGGATGCTCTGCGCACCGATGCTGAACGGATTGCCAAACTGATCAGTGAGGGCGCGCAGGTTCTGGTATGTGGCGGGCGTGACATGGCCGCTGGTGTAACAGATGCGCTGGCCGATATTCTGGCACCCGCCGGATTGACGCCTGCCACTTTGAAAGCAGAGGGACGTTATGTCGAAGATACCTACTGATCTTGTGCGCCATGCGCTGAATGGTCCGACAATGGGCACCCGCTGGTCGGCGCTATTTTATGCCGCCCCGAAGGCTGACCCTGAACCGATCCGCGCTGCTCTTGCTGAAAGCGTGGATACTGTAGACCGCCAGATGTCCACATGGAAACCTGACAGCGACCTAATGCGCCTCAATCGCGCAGCGGTCGGAACATGGGTGTCCGTTCCTGCGGAGTTGATGGAAGTGCTGGCAAAGGGGCTGGAAATCGGGAGGCTCTCGGATGGAGCGTTCGACATCGGCATGGGGGATGTCGTCACCGCGTGGGGGTTTGGCCCGCAAGAGGCTGATACACAAGCGATACGCACCACACTCGGCAAGGTGCATTCCGCGGCGCACAAGATTCTCGAACTTAATCCCGATGCGCTTCAGGTCCGTAAATTGGCTCCGCTGACGCTGGACCTGTCAGGCATCGCCAAAGGCTATGCTGTTGACCGTATGATGGTAGTGCTGAGCCGTTTCGAGATCACCGACGCGCTTGTGGGCCTCGACGGTGAAATGCGCGCCTCTGGCGCAAGGCCAGAAAACCAAGCATGGACCGTCGCCATTGAGCGCCCAGATTATGAAACACGGGCATCGCTGTCGATCATCGAGTTGACCGACGCTGCCGTGGCTACCTCGGGTGACTACCGGCACTGGGTCGAGGCTGGTGGGAAACGGCTTTCACATACGATGGACCCGGCCCGCAGAGGCCCCATAAGGGACACGCCTGCTTCGATAACCGTCCTCGCCGAGACCTGCATGGAAGCAGATGCTTGGGCGACGGCCTTCATGGTTGCCGGAGAGCCAAAAAGCTTGATCTGGTCCGTGAGAGCTAGAGTTTCTGCCGTGTTTGTCTACCGTGACGGTGACGACTTTCGCCAAACGCATATCGGACGGCCATATTAAGGTTGCCCGAGACACATTGCTGAGCACTTTATAAAGACAGAGTTCCTCGTGGCGGTCACTTACACTCTGCCAAGAACCACCATTTTTGGGCGGGCTCGTTTAAGTCGATTTTCACAAGAGCTGCCATTGGCGCACTTGCAGCGAAAGTCGGCAAGGTCCGCAGACTGTGAATTCAAGTCGACTGAAATGCTGCGCGCTGCACGAATGTCCCTAATGCGGGCTGCGACCGCAGCATCTAAATGTCATGGCCAACGGCAGCTATGGGCCGTTCGCGACGTACGGACAACCAATGAGCGTCATTGATCGAATGAGAGCGCCCATCTAGCAGAATGCTAACACTGCCCTAAAGCCGGTCGGGCAGTTGGCTGTCTATAACCTTGATGAAACTGCATGAATCTCGCTCCAAAACCTTCAAGATAAGCAGCAATTCTATCACATCTAGACGTCTTTCGCCCAATTCATATTTGCCAATAAAAGATGGCGGCTTACCCAATTTCTTGGCCAGCTGCGCTTGAGATAAACCAACCTCACAACGCAGGTCGACTAGCGCTTTGAGAAATTTCGAATACGCCTCTGTGTGAACTGTTCCAGCCAAAATATGATCCGCCATGATTACGACGAGATCGCTACCCCCATTTCGGGCTTACCCCCAAAATGGGGGTGATATACATGGGTGACCAGATCGAGCAGGGGAGTATTGCCCGTGACCATCATAAACGTCTTCAATCCAAAGTGTCGAAGTGGCCGAACGACGGCTGTCATGGCAATTGCCTCAGCGATTCTTGAAGATAATAAACAAAAACCTGCCGTTATCGACATGACGGAAGAGGTCAAACCGCTAAGCCATGGTAAACCGTCTTCCCTTACGCAGTGGGAAAGTAAAATGGTCGATTGCGGATTTGGCTTCGATGATTTCAGAGTTGAAGAGGTTCAGAATTTCGAAAGCATGATACGTGCCGATTGTTATTGCGAAGTTGATGGCTTCGCTTACCTACTCGTCGATACGCCCAGGCGTCCAACTGACCTAGTGTTAAACATGGTGCGACGAAGCGATCTAGGATCCGTGGACATTCAGGATTCCCATAGCGTTTGATTTCTGGTTCAAATTTCCAAAATGGAGGTTTGAATGAACGAGGATCGATTTGTGGTTTGTGATAGTCTGTGGGTGCGGCTTGAGCCTCAGTTGCCGGGCAAGGCCAGCGATAGTG